>Ga0209992_10001445_pt1 | contig 25077 bp, 23 predicted proteins | sample 2SBtaG_2_FD_182564 | JGI IMG/M metagenome (GOLD analysis project Ga0209992, IMG submission 182564) | Deep subsurface microbial communities from Kolumbo volcano to uncover new lineages of life (NeLLi) - 2SBTROV12_ACTIVE470 metaG (SPAdes)... | ecosystem: Environmental > Aquatic > Marine >... | reverse complement strand
ACTCCGATGGCCCAGAAACTCCAGTGCACTTTGATGGTGGTCCTTTCAGTCATGATCGTGAGTGAATTGGTGATAGCCTGAGATGAGATGAGAGTGAATTATTCATGTTTGGGCAGCAAGTAATGATCTGCTAACCCCAAAAACATAACGGCTGGCGGATTTGCGGCGAGCAGTTCACCCACTTTCCAGAAAGTAATCGTTTCAGACCGACTCAGCCAGTCGTGCGAGCCCGCAACATGCGCTTGTTCTGCGGCGTGATGAAATCGTACTACTTCTATCTCTCATCAAATGAATTCCTTGTTTCAAAAACGAGCTATTGCTTTGGACCTGGATCGACAATTCCGCGCTGGCTGATCAAGTAGCGTTCTCTCAACCTGTTAACAATCTCCGGCTCTCTTTCAAACGTCAGGCGACGCAGCAATTCTTGGTATGTGTCGTCATCTGCTACGGCTTCAGGCAATATTTGAGATTGTGCAGAGGCCATTTCTTCTGACCCCAACCAGATTAAACCGTCGAAGATGTCGGCGAGCGTTCGAGACTCATATTTTTCTTCGGGGATTCTATTGCCGGTTTTAGGATCGATTCGAGGAACAGGCCATGGATATTTAGATCGAAAGTCTGATCTGCCGATTTCCGTTCCTTCAAGACTTATGAAAGAGTTTCTTCGCCAATTCAGTATTTCAGGGTGAAGATCTACTAGCGTCGCCACTCCCAACGAATCATTTGAATACGCTGAATTACTGGGGAGGTAGGAAGTGATAGAAAATGTCTGACCAGGGTGCGATCTCTCCAGTAGTTCGTACAGACTTCCCCCAAATTCGGAATGAGTATTGAAGTTGAAATTGAGTTGCTCGCGTGCAAAGTGCATGTCTCCGTATATGAGGAGAGCCTTTCGATTAGCGGCTAAAACCTCTCTTACGATGACGTCGTGAGCGTTTAAATCCCGAGTAACAACGTCACCAAACCGTTCTCTAAAATCCTCATAGTCTTTCGCTCCTGTTAGGTTTATCGCCGATTCGGTCCACACGCTCTCCCGATCATCCCATGTTATACCCTCCATAAAACTACTCCAATCTAATGCGGGGTCTCCGAATAGAATTCGAACGCGTTTTTCAGGAGGATGGGCTAAATTTCTCTCTCGTACAGCAGCAAAAAATTCTTCGTAGATTGGTACCTCCCAAATGATGCTTTGCGTGGAGTTCCTCCACACGGACTCCAATTCCTCTCTCGAAACGGGGAGGCCGTTGACGTAGCGATCCATCACTTCCTGCCCGGAAATAGAACCCCACTCAACAACGATATCGTCCACCGTGTCGAGGAATCTCGGGTGCCGAAGCAAATCAAGCCGCATTGTAGCTCCGGGAAGGTTGGTATGAGGCCCTTCACCCAGCGCAACGATGGAATACGTTTCAAACAAGTCGAGGATTGCTTCAACTGCATCTTGCGGACTAGAGTTCGGTACTTCTGAAACTCCGGCGGCATTCGGACCACAAGCTGAAAGAAGGAGCCACATACCAATGAGGAATGGCAAAATCGATCTATACAAAGCGCGCATTATAGGGCCCGATTAGTGTTGGTTCTAGGGTTGACCAGCCGCAGAACGGCTGGCGGATTTGCGGCGAGCATCCATGCTCCCCTTTCAGAACATAACTGTTTCCGACCAGCATGTCAGGTCATGCGAGCCCGCAACATGCGCTTGTTATGCAGAACACTCCCTCCAAAACTTAGGACTTCAATGCTTCGATCAGCCTCTCAAAGCCAGGTCGCAATTGAACGAGATAGCCAAGCATATAGCGAAATCGGTGATGCTCCCGGATTAGCTCTGAACGAAAGTTTTCAGTCCGCATCACCGCTTGAAGGTCTAAGTAATCACCCACTTGGGTACCTGCGGATTTGGGTATGTAAAAACCGCTAAGGAGATTCAGAAGCTTACTGTCGACTCGCTCGTTTCCATGAAGAACCCGTTGTGTGATCGATTCCTGGTTTGCAAACGCTTGGGACAGGCTGTTTCGCACTTCGGGATCTTTCATGAGTCGAATATTCCCCGTGCTGATCAAGTCTTCGTATACAGACCAAGTCACTCCGCCTGTCACCAGTCCAGACTGCCATGAGGCTCTAAACAACGTATTAAGAATAGCAGCTTCCTGGCCTTGAATATTACCGCTTTCGATCGCGTTGATTACCGCCTCTAGCTCGCTAAAGAGGCTGTCCGTTTCACTGAGGTAAGAGTCAATCCTGTCCAAATTCTGGTTGGCTTCCTTCCTCAGTGCGTCCATGTATGCATGCTCAACTTGGACATTATTCCATGCCTGATAAGCACTCTCCACCGCGAGAGCAGCTAGAACTCCAAGTACGATTATGCCAAACTCCGTCAGAAATCTTCGCAAACTGTCTCGCTTACTCATGGGGCTGGAATATCAAGTGTTCTGCATAACGGCTGGCGGATTTGCGGCGAGCAGTTCACTCACCTATCAGAAAGTAATCGTTTCAGACCGGCTCAGCCAGTCGTGCGAGCCCGCAACATGCGCTTGTTATACGCCCGATTCTTTCCCATTCGAATAGATCCAACTGAGACCTCGAACAATGGATCTGGAGATTACGGTGTTGTGCGTCTCTTCCTCGAAGTATCTGACCGTGTATTCAAAATCCTCGTATTGCCGCGCTTCCAACACGGATTGAAATTGTTCAAGGTTGGAAACCATGTCAAACATGGGGTGTGTTTCAAGTGCACCCATTGAGAAAAAGACGCGTGCAGGAAGGTCGCTTCTGGAAGCACTGTAGTCAGACTCCAAACGAAACGAAACCTTGTCATCCCACCAAAGTGATGGGCTAGCGATTATGAACCGCTGAAATATTCCCTGATTATGCAGCAGAGCATACACTCCGAATAGACCTCCGAATGAATGCCCATAGTATGCTCGGTTCGTCGAATCAACACGATAATCTTGCTCTACCGTGGGGATTAGTTCGCTGATTATGAAGTCTAAGAATACCGGTGCACCGCCACTTCCAGCTGGGGCAGGATACTGGGGAAAATCGATAGCCCGTTGCTGAACCCAGTTCGGGTCCGCTGTGGGCGTGAGATCAATGTTTCGCGGTGCTTGAGCATCCCACATTCGTCCAACAGGGTAACCAATACCAACAATGATCATTTCAGGGACCGTTTCTTCGAACCGAAGCTGGCGAGCAGTTTCGACCATCGTACCGAACTGCCCATTTGCGTCTACCATGTACAGAACCGGGTAGGACTCAATCGATTCAGCATATCCTCGAGGAAGTGCCACGGTAATCTGATACGCTCGACCGGACAGCGTGGAGGTGATGATTTCCGAGATAGAGTCTGCTAGGGCCGGAGCAGGTATATCCTCCCTTGTGCTGCTGCATCCAAAAAATGCCAATACCAAAAGGAAAAGTGCCGACAGTCTGAGAAGTCGTTTCATAACATTTCCTAGAGGGCGTATAACATGTCTTCTACGGATCGCCATTCTTGATGTCCGTACCAGGCTCTGTGGCTAAAAGGTATGTAAGTGTAACTGTTACATTCAGTTAGCGCAAGACCCGAGCGGAAGAAGAGGTCAATTACGGAATTATGAGGAGTCCGCATATCCCACATCCACATAATCCCGTGAAGACCTTCTCGTTCCACATATCGCCAAACGACTTTTTCGATTGACCTGAGTGTGCCGGCGGTCGTCATTTCCTTTCCAGATTCTTGTCGTTTCGTTCCAGGGTGAGTTACGCGCCCTCCGTCTCGGTGTCAATACGAGAAAACGACTCATGCGGGAAATACCACGACGCCCCGGAGAATTGTCCAAACGGGTTCACAATGTATGCCGAAGACGCAATCTTGCGGAGAGCACCGAAAAGGCATATTGGGGATGGATAAAACGCTTTATATCCCATAACGAATATCAACATCCTCAGGATTTGGGCGAGGTAGAGATCAACGCGTTTTTGACTCATCTGGCAAGCGACAAATATGTGGCCTCTTCCACTCAGAATCAGGCAACCAGTGCACTGGTATTTCTTTATCGAGATGTCCTTCAGCGAGAGCGTATGGATTTCAGCGGATTTATTCGCGCAAGCAAGCCGAGGCGATTACCGGTTGTTCTTTCGCAGCGTGAGGCCAGGCACGTTCTGGAACTGATGACAGGTAAAACTGAGCTCATTGCGCGTTTGTTGTATGGCTCTGGTCTTCGGTTGAAGGAGGTAATGACTCTGAGGGTGAAAGACCTGGATTTTGATTACAGTATGATCCACGTCCATGAGTCGAAAGGAAAGAAAGATCGTAAATGCATCCTGCCTGACAGTATTCGAGACAGAATCAGAATCCATCTGGAGGAAGTCCGAAAGATTCATCGCCATGATATTGAAAATGGCGGGGGGAATACGAGGTTGCCGTACGCCTTCGAACGTAAGTCGACCCGGGCTTCGAGAGAGTGGTTATGGCAGTTTGTGTTTCCTTCTTCGATCATCTCTACCGTACCCAAAACAGGTGAAATGATTCGTTTTCACATGTCTCAGAGTACCGTTCAAAAGGCCGTCAGAAAGGCGGCGAGGATATCAGGAATCCAGAAACGGATTACCTGTCACACATTCCGGCATAGCTTCGCCACTCATCTACTCGAAAAGGGGTACGATATCCGAACTTTACAGGAGCTGCTTGGACACAAGGATGTGCGTACAACGATGATCTATACACATGTACTGAACAAAGGTCTGTCCGTCATAAGTCCATTGGACTGAAGGAAATACGCCACGATTAGACGTCGTTGCATCTTAGGTCAAACGCCGTCTCCGGATACTTCGAAGCCGGAAGATCCGTCTTTGTCGCCCAGTTCGTCGATGATGCGTTCTGTTTCTTCTTCGAAGTGTTGGTAACCGGCGGGATGCAGTGGCATGAGACCCGTGTCGGGTGAATAGGCCCGGACTCCTTTGGTGGCTTCTTCGATGTTGCCGATGGCAGAGCATCCGTCGAGGGCATCGATTTTTTCGACATCGGCCGGATCGACGGTGAAGAGGAGTTCGTAGTCTTCGCCTCCGAACAGGGCGTAGGCATCGATGTCGTCCATCATCTGATCGGCGACGGCGCGGGTTTCCGGATCGAAAGGCAGGGCTGGAACGCGTACAGTCGCACCGACGCTGCTGCGCGTTGCGATGTGGTGAACTTCTGATGCCAGACCATCCGAGATGTCGATCATGGAAGTCGGTTTGATGCCCGCCGCTGCCAGTGCTTCGACCATGTCGAGGCGTGCTTTGGGCTGCAGCTGGCGCTGAATGACATATTGGTGCGCATCCAGATCGGGCTCGTATTGATCTCCCAGATCTTCGAGTTGCTGTCTCTGGTCGAGCAGGACTTTGAGTCCGGCATAGGCTCCACCCACATCGCCCGTCACACACAGAAAGTCGCCTACCCGTGCTCCACGGCGAAATACAACGTCGCGTTCATGCACTTCGCCGACTACAGTCACGGAGATGTAGAGTGCGTGGGCTGTCGATGTATCTCCACCGACGATTTCCATGCCATACATCGAACAGGCCTGCGCCATTCCATCATAAAGTGCGTCCATCATTTCGATGGAGAAGTTACGCGGCATGCCAATGGACACTGTGGCATAGAGCGGTTTGGCATTCATGGCCACCACGTCGCTGACGTTGACCGAAATACTTTTGAATCCCAGAAACGGCATGGGGATAAAGCTGCGATCAAAATGCACGCCTTCGATCAACACATCGGTTGTGACGACGTGCAGCATGTCGCCGCCAATCTGGTAGACGGCAGCATCGTCACCGATGCCTTCAATCAGTTTGTCGGAGCGGGGCACATCGACGAGGCGCTCGGACATACGTTGGATGAGGCCGAATTCGCCGAGTGAAGCGATGGGAGTAAATGACTGACTCATATCTCAAATAGGTGGGTTTCGCGTTGGCCGCAGCACGGAAGCAGACATTGCGTGGCGAACGTTCTCTGATGGTGGCGCTAAACGCCCGCCTGGCTCTTTTTGTCCCCTGTTAATTCCCTGAATAACAGATCTTTCCCAAAAATGCACGGCCGCTCGCGCCCGTCACCGTCGGCATTCCCGTGGCAACGCCAGCCAGCGCTTCGTGGGCGAGAATGGCGAAACATATGGCCTCTTTGGCATCAGGATCGATGCCGTGCGCCGCGGTGGTTTCAACGACCGCGCCCTCCAGACACGCTTCGAGTCGCTGCATGATGTATCGATTGTGGATTCCACCACCCGCCACAATCAGTCTTTGCGGCGTAGCGGGAAGGAATCGATCGATAGCATCGCAAATGGAACGAACGCTCAGTTCGGCTGCCGTGGCCATGATAGAATCATTGTCGCTGCCACCCGGCCCCGCCTCGTCACGCATTACAGACAGAAAATCATCCACATATGACGTGTCAAACAGCTCTCTCCCGGTCGATTTGGGAGGTTTTCTGTCGAAATAGGGGTGCTGCATCAACCGATCCACCACCGCTTCATTTACGTCCCCTCGAAGCGCCGCAGTTCCGCCCTCGTCGTAGACCCGTCCCAGAAGGCGCTCGGCCAGCGCATCAACCACCATGTTGGCGGGGCCCGTATCAAAAGCCACGACCTGATCACGCGCGCAGCCAGCAGGAAGCGAGGTGATGTTGGCTATGCCCCCCAGGTTCAATAGAACCCGATCTTCGGAGTCAGATCCAAAGACGCACCAGTCCATGTACGGCACCAGCGGTGCGCCTTCGCCACCAAGCGCAATGTCTCCCTGCCTGAAATCCCCGACGACGGTTGTTTTCAGGTGGTGCGCCAGGAGTGAAGGGTCGCCAATCTGCAATGTGAAACCCGCCGCAGGATCATGATATACAGTCTGTCCATGTGAGCCAATGGCATGTACATCTGCCAGATCAACGCCAGAATCGCGACACACCTGCCGAACGACATCAGCATAAACACGAGCAAGCTCCGCATTGAGGCGCCCGACTAAGGCCACATCTGAAGCGTTTGTAGTCGAGGCGCTCAACAGATCTGCGCGTAGACTGTCACTGTAAGGAGTGGTAGCAAACGCCAGAGTTTCGATTTCGACGGACTGACCCGAGCCGGCCATTCGTGTTATCGCCACATCGACGCCATCCAGACTCGTTCCGGACATCAGGCCAACCACGATATGTGCGCCTGTATCAGACATCACGCAGGCGAGATTTCGGGGAGGCCCATCAGGAGGACTTTTCCTTCATTTCGCGCGCCTTCTGAAGAAACTCGTCTGCGCGATCAGGTTGCTGGACCGACAGTTTTTCGTAGACCACCGATGCCTCTTCGTAATAGCTCTGGTTGGCATAGATTCGAGCCAGCGTTTCGGAAACCACATCTTCAAGATCCTGCTCCAACTCCTCATCCGAGACCATGGGAATGTCAGGGTTGGGAACGATTGCAGCCGTCTCGAGCTCTTCAATCAGCTGGTCGAGGTCCTGGAATTCAGGGACTTCTCCGCCGTCCGGTCCGGCCGTATCGACGTGTTCAAGTTCTGGCTCGGGCGCAGTGTTCACAGATTCTGGCTCGTTCGCGGCGTTCTCAGATTCCGGCTCGGGCGTAGCGGCCTCAGGCGCAGCACTCCCAGGCGCAGCACGCTCGGGCGCAGCACTCTCAGGCGCATCATCCACCGGTGTATGCTCGGCGATCGGTGCCCATTTACTCTGCGGCCGGCTCGGTTCACCGACTGGCGACTCAATCTTGGCATCGCCGAATTGTTTTCGCAGAATGGAGTCTCGCAGACCCGTTTCAATGACTGCGTTTCCGGGTCCGTGGTAGGCTGCCTGTTTCCACATGATCAGTGCAGACTCATGATCGTTATCCGATTCGTATATGCGTGCAAGCAGAACCCTGGCGGACAGATGCGACGGCATCCGGTGCAGAATATTCTGTAGGATCAGGCGCGCATCTTCGATGTCGCCTGATTCCATCATGGAAGCAGCAATTTTGATGTCGGGAAGTGACATTGAGCCGGATTGCCCGGTATTTCTAGTGTGCGTGTCGGTGGCAGTATACAGGTCCAGACCACGTCATGTTGGACGCTTCAAGATACGCCTGATCTACAAATATTTGGTCGCTACCAGTTGGATGTAGCAGCCGTAAAGACGTCATCTGCAATTTTTTCAAGCGCGGCGAAAGCGGCTGTTTCTTCCTGAGCAGGATCAAACGGATCGTATTCCTCAAATGCGGAGAAGCTACGATTGACCAGTTCATCGCCAGTCGTCCGATCGGTGTAGACGACCTGGGCGTTTACCGTGACACGGTTTCTCGTTGCCTGCTCGTCGCCGGACACAGAAGTCGGCTGATTGGAATAGCGGGTAATCGATACCGCGAGGAGCACGTCTGCGCTCGTTTCGTCCTGGTCAAGGGAGAGGCGGGTCTGTCGCACGAATCGGTCGATGAGCAGCTGCGTCATCTCCTCATCCATTCCCGTGACGGTCGAAACAGAGTTGTCTTCGACGAGGGGGATTGAGACGGTCGCCAGGTGTTCCGGAATGCTCGCTCCCGTAAAACTGTAATACGAGCAACCGCTCACCAGAATCGGCAAAAGCAGTGCTGCGAGTATGTGACGCCCGTGCTTCATGTCTAACTCAGGTCAGTCATTTGTGAGGCCCGTTTTCTTTTCCTGCCCACGTCAATCGAATGAATCGGCAGCTTCGATTTCTTTCAGCTTACGATACAGGGTTCGTTCGCTTATTCCAAGGGCTTCGGCCGTCTGTCGACGGTTGTTTTCGAAGAGCTTCAGCGCCGACAGAATCAGCGTGCGCTCGGCTTGCTCAAGCGTGGGAAGCTCGGCTGGTGGCTCCTCTTCAATCGTCGCTGAAAAATCATTGCCCGATTCGAATTCGTAGGGAGCCTCTTCGATGAATGGCTCATCGGCAGCCCCCTCTTCGTGCATGACCAGAAGGCGGCCCGGATCCTGGACGGTCGGAACGCCTGTTCTCGCGGCCGCTACGAGCGCGGCAATCTGCTCCTTCAACTCTTTGACTTCGGTCCGCATTTCCAGGAGGGCACGATATATAAGCTCGCGTTCACGCGCTCCGGCCGGCTCTTCGGAGCCCTCTGATGATCCCAGAGGAACGAGACCCATTCCCCCACCTGCCGAGGTCACGCCGCGCAGGTACTGCCGAAGATCTTCGCTCGAAATCGATTCGCCCCGCAGCAGAACGATGGTCTGCTCGGCCACGTTGCGCAGTTCACGGATGTTGCCCGGCCAGCGGTATCGCATGAGCATTTCTTTGGCGCTCAGGTCCAATCGGGGAGCCGAAGAGTTGTACTGTTGCGCAAAACGATGCTGAAAGTGCTCGAAGATGGGCAGGATGTCATCACGTCGATCTCTCAGTGGCGGTACGTGCAGAATGACCGTACTGAGGCGGTAATACAGATCCTCACGAAATCGTCCGGCCTCGACTTCTCGCGCGAGATCCTTGTTGGTCGCAGCAATGACGCGCACATCGCTCTTCTGGATGGCCGTCGAACCGACACGGCTGAATTCGCCCGTTTCAAGTACGCGCAGCAGTCTGACCTGCGCGGTCAATGGCATTTCGCCGATTTCATCGAGGAAAATTGATCCGCCATCGGCTTCTTCGAAATACCCGATCCGACGCTCAACAGCGCCTGTATACGCGCCTTTTTCAGCGCCGAACAGCTCGGATTCAATCAGGCCTTCCGGAATGGCTCCGCAGTTCATGATCAGCATCGACTTGTGTCGTCGCTCGCTCGTTTCGTGCAGGGCCTGGGCAAAAAGTTCTTTTCCTACGCCGCTCTCTCCCTGAATCAGCACCGTGATTTCTGTTGCCGCCACCTGACGGACACGATCCAGAGCCTGGCGCACTCCGGCAGAGACGCCCACAATCCCGAATCTCTCCTGCATTGACTGTCTATCCATAGTGGCTAGGCCCTGGAAATTGGTTCAGCAATGAGTGTAGCCGACGTGCAATCCGTGACACGGACGCGCACGTAGTCTCCCTTCTCGAAATCTCGGCGATCGAAGACCGTCATCTTGTTGGTGTCCGATCGTCCTGACATCTGCTCCTCGCTTCGCCGGCTCGTTCCCTCGACCAGAACGACGTGCTCGCGACCGATCTCGGCTCGATTGCTTTCCAGCGAAATCTCGGACTGAAGAGATATGATCTCCTGGAGGCGACGTTTCTTGACATCCTCACCAACGTTGTCTTCGAACTTGCGCGCAGCATACGTGTCCGGGCGCTCGGAGTACATGAACATGTAGGCGTGCTCGTAGCGGACCTGTTCCATGAGCGAAAGGGTATCGCGGTGCTCTTCTTCGCTCTCATCGCAGAATCCGGCGATGATGTCAGTCGACAGGGCTACACCGGGTACAATCTTGCGCGCTCTTTCTACGAGTGAGAGGTATTCATCCCGCGTGTAGGTGCGCTTCATGCGCTGTAGCATATCCGAGTTGCCGTGCTGCACGGGCAGATGAATGTAGTTGCAGACATTCTCGCGCTCGGCGTGTACATGAAGCAGCGCATCGGAGCAGTCCTTCGGGTGTGAGGTCGAATAGCGGATCCGAAGATCGGGCGAAATGTGTGAGATGCGATGCAGCAATTCAGCAAAGTCTACCGTGCTCCCGTTTTGCGTATCCCGGTACGAGTTCACGTTCTGACCCAGGACAGTTACTTCCCGGTACCCCGATTCTACGAGCTGCTCACACTCGGACAGGATGCTCGCAATCGGGCGGCTGCGCTCGCGTCCGCGGGTGAAAGGGACGACGCAGAAGGAACACATGTTGTCGCAGCCGCGCATGATGGAGACGAACGATGAAACCCCGTTTGTGTCATAACGAACCGGTGAGATGTCGGCGTAGGTCTCTTCTTTTGAGAGCTGCACATTGACGGCTGCCTGACCGGTATCTGTCGCGGCATTGAGCAGGTTCGGCAGATCTCGGTACGCATCGGGGCCGACGACAATATCAACCAGTTTTTCCTGATCCAGAAGTCTCTCGCGAAGCCGTTCGGCCATGCATCCGAGCACACCCAGCTTCAGGTCGGGATTGTGTTTCTTCTTATGGCTTCGAAGTTCAGCCAGCCGGCGGCGCACTTTCTGCTCCGCGTTCTCGCGGATCGCACACGTATTGATGAGCACTACGTCCGCCGCCTCGGCGTCATGCGTCAAACCATATCCTCCCTCGCGCAGGACGGAGGCGACGATTTCCGAATCGGAAACGTTCATCTGGCACCCATAGGTCTCCAGATACACCTGGCGTTTCCCTACGGAAGTGGTCGCGACCTGTTTGGGGGCGTCGAGGTCTTCCGAAGCCGGGTCTTCAATGATGGGTATGTCTACGATTGGCTGCATGCAGTCAAATTTTGTGGGCTCCCGATAATTTTGTGGGCTCCCGATAATCGTGGATCCTTCAACCTGGATCTCACCGAAAGTGCCTTTTTGTCGGTTTTTCAAAGTTTCGAAACGCTGCAACCCCTCAATACGGCTCAGGTTCGCTGCTCAACCATAAAATTCCCGACAAAATGTCAGGTTCCACCACGCGACCCGATTGCCGTATATTTGGCGCGACCGTCCCATACGAACTGAACGTCCGGGTACTACATGGCTGGCCACAGTAAATGGTCGAAAATCAAACGCGGAAAAGCGGTTACTGACGCTCGCCGTTCCCAGATCTGGGCTCGGAAAACGCGTGATATCATGGTGGCTGCCCGTGAAGGTGGCGGCGATCCGGGCATGAATGCCCGCCTGGCGCTGTGCATTGAGAAGGCCAAGGCCACCAATATGCCCAAGGACAATATTGAACGGGCCATCAAGCGCGGCACGGGTGAGATCCAGGGAGCGGATTACGTCGAGATGACCTACGAAGGATTCGCGCCCAATGGCATCGCCATCTTTGTGGAGGCTCTGACGGACAACACCAACCGAACCGTCGCCGATGTTCGCCATCTGTTTTCGAAACATGGTGGAAGCCTGGGACAGAACGGAACCGTAGCCTTCCAATTCGATCGCAAGGCCGTCTTCGAAATCCCGGCTCAAGGCAACGACGAAGAGACGCTGTTCGAGCTTGTCGTCGAGGCCGGTGCCGAAGACCTTGTTCAGGAGGACGACGCCTTCGTCGTGACGGCTGCCGTTGAATCTTTCGGCGAGGTTCACTCCGCCCTTGAAGGGGCAGGAGTCACGATCTCGGAAGGCAGCCTTCAGCGCATTCCCAACACAACCACGAGTCTGGATTCTGATGCTGCGCAAGCCGTGGGTAAATTGATCGGTCTTCTCGAAGAACTGCAGGATGTGCAGGCCGTGTATTCAACACTCGAAATGGACGACGCGACCATCGCGGTTCTCTCATAAAAACGCACGCCCACACTACATGATTATTCTCGGCATCGATCCTGGCTCCAACATCACCGGCTTCGGTGTGGTGCGCAGTGGCGCCGGTGCTGATGGAAGAGGTGGTGCTGACGGAGGCGGAGAAAAGATGATCGACTGCGGTGTGATTCGGATTCGGGATACGAAAGATCATCCGCTCAAGCTGAAGCAGATCTACGAAGGAGTGTGCGAACTCCTCGATGAGCACAAACCAGACCTGTGCGCCATTGAAATGCCCATTTACGGAAACAATCCTCAATCGATGCTGAAGTTGGGACGGGCGCAGGCCAGCGCCATGCTCGCCGCGCTCAATCATCAGATTCCGGTTACAGAATACACGCCCAAAGAGATCAAAAAGGCGGTAACAGGAAATGGAAATGCGTCCAAAGAGCAAGTCCGTTTCATGATCGAGACCATGCTGAACATGCCATCAGGTAGCAGTATTACGATGGACACGTCTGATGCTCTGGCCGTAGCCATGTGTCACATACATCGCGGCGCCACTTCGAGCGGCGGCACGTACAAGAACTGGGAAGCGTTTGCCCGGGCCAATCCTGAGCGCCTCAAATAGCGGGCTGCTCGGATTTGCAGACCTAATCGTCCTGCTTTTCCTCGTCGTCTCCCGCAGAGTCTTCTCCCGCAGAATCTTCTCCGGCAGAGTCTTCTTCCGCAGAATCTTCTTCGGCAGCTTCCTCTGGTGCGTCGTCCGCCGAGGCAGCCTCTTCCTCTTCTGCCTCTCCTTCTTCGTCGGCTGATGCTTCGACCTTCTTCTCTTTCTTCACCTTCTTCTTGGCCTTCTTCTCCTTGTCTTTCTTCTTGGCCTTTTTCTCTTCCTTCTCCTCTTCGACCTGCTCTTCGGTATCAGCCTCGGCCGCTTCTACAGCTTCTTCTTCGGCCTGTCCGTTTTCGCTCGCAGCTTCGTCTTTGTCCTTGGAATCGCGAGGGTCCTGATCCTTGTCTTTGCTCTTGTCTTTGAGATGATTCGTAAATCCACGCTCTTCATCCCTCAGGCGAACAATGTGCTCGGTCTCTTCTCTCGGCACAGCGCCATGACTCATATGGAATACCAGATGCGCGATCTGTTTGTCCTTGTTCGGAGCCTGATTCCATTCCGGATGAGCCTGCTCGATAATCGAAATCAGGATCCGGATGTAGGCATAACGTTCTTCCGGCGTCTTCATCTCACCAATCGTATGAGCGAAAAGGTCGGCATTACGTCCAACCTGACGGTCAACAATTTTGTGTTCGTATTTCATGGCGAGATGACCTGTTGTGAGATGACTGCTGTTTGAATGTCTTCGCGAAACTATGTGCCCTCAGGCACCGTCGGCGCTAGAGCGGTCATTCTGGACCTGAGACCCTGCGGCGACTGAACGGCTAAAATATGCAAGCCACTCGCGGCAACCAAGCTTGTGTATACTTTAGCTTGAACCGTAGAACTCAATGCGACAATATCGCGTTGAAGCGCCTTCAAACGACCGAATTGTGCGAAATCTGCAAATACCATATCGACTGGAGCTCCTTCCTGCCATCCCGGCTTTCCACCGGCGGGCTCGGCAGACGCAGGATTTCCCGATGGGCCAACTGGTCTATTACGGACCGATGCCGTTCTACTACGGGATTGGAGAGGTGAAGAGCATGATGGAAGGTTTTGTGGCCGTCGATTTCCGTGGCACCGGCCAGTTTGGAGTCCACGAGGACATATTCAGTCCCGAATATCTTATTCCCATTCCCCGTTCAACAATGGGCATTCTCTGACCATGACCCGATCGCTGCTACTGACCATTTTATTCGTCTCGATGACAGGATGTGGACCAAAGCAGGTGAGCATTCCGCTCATCGACGGTCGTATAGACAACTTCGAAGACGGCGATGTCTACAACAATCTGGGATTTGATTGGGAATCTGTTTCGGGTGGAGCAGAGGCCGACGCCACCATTTTTATTGAAGCAGGTGGAGTAGAACGATCCCGATATCAGATGACCATCGGTGGAATGCGTCCGTTTGGTTCTTCAAACGACAAGGTGTCCGGCGCACGCGTTCTGATGGGACAGGCCATCGACGCAGCTCACTCCGAGGTCACAAACGTGACCGCTTACACGGGCCTCGAGATCCGCATGATGGGAACTCCCGGATCATTTATCGTCCAGATCGGCACGGAAGCGATCACGGACTTCGACTTCTATAATTCATATATCGAACTGTCACCAGACTGGAATCTCTTCCGTATACCATTCAGTGAATTCAAACAGGAAGGATTTGGAGCAAGCCGCGCGTGGACCGGTCATGACGTGACACACGTGGCAGTCTATTCAAATATTTTTGGTCCATACACCATCGCCGTGGACGACATCCGGTTCTATTGATCCGCATCCATTTGGCGAGCAATCATCGGTGACACATGCCAATACTGAAGGTCCAAGGAATCTCGAAGCAATACGAGAAAGTCCTGGCTGTAAACAATATCTCCTTCGAAGCTCAACCCGGCCGGATCCTCGGTCTACTTGGGCCGAATGGAGCAGGAAAAACTACGACCATCCGGATGGTGACCTATATCACCATCCCCGATTCCGGACAGATTCTGTTCGGTGACGATCGCGTCGGTCCTGCCTCGCAGGAACGCATGGGATATCTGCCCGAAGAACGTGGCCTCTACAAGAAAATGAAGGTTGGCGAACAGCTCATGTACTTCGCCGAACTCAAGGGACTCCACAAATCCGTAGCCAAAGAGCGCATCCGCTACTGGCTGGATCGCATGGGAGCCCTGGACTGGGTCTCGAAAGCGACCAATGAGCTCTCGAAAGGGATGCAGCAGAAGATTCAATTCATCGCAACGATTTTGCATGACCCGGAGCTTCTGATTCTGGACGAACCCTTCGGTGGTCTCGATCCCATCAACGCGGATCTGCTGCAGGACGTGATTCTGGAACTCAAGGATGAAGGACGCACCATTCTGTTCGCCTCGCACCGCATGGAGCAGGTCGAGCAGCTTTGCGACGATATCTGTCTTGTATCCAAGGGCGAAATCGTTGTCAACGGCGCGCTGAGTGACATCAAGAAGCAGCACGGGAAAAACGTCGTGATGATCGACTTCGAAGGCAATGATGGCTTTCTCGATCGACTCGAACAGAGCGGATCGGTTCGCGTCAATGCGCGAAGTCTGCGTCACGCGGAGATCCGGCTTCTGAACGGGACGCCCTCGAAGACTGTCCTTAGCGCTGCTCTCGAAGATGTGAGCGACATTACGCGTTTTGAACTGGTAGAGCCTCCGATGAGGGAGATTTTTGTGACTGCGGTCACCGAACAACAGGGCCAGCAGGCGCTCGCAGCTGAGGAGGTGTAGGACCATGACCAAAAACAAAACATTTATTGTAGCCAAGAACGAATTCCTGAAGCGCGTCAAGACGCGCTGGTTCGTCTTCACCACGCTCCTCGGACCAATTGTCTTGATCGGGTTTTTTGCGGTGATCGGATTCGTATCGGCATCCTCCATCGAAAACAACGAATCGACGGTGCTCGTGCTCGACGAAACCGGAAGACTGTTCAGTCAATTTGATGGCGTCGATGAAGACATCACATTTTTGCATGCCGAAGGACCCGAGGACCGTTTGCGACAGCGGGTCCTGGACGGCGAAGCCGATGGCTACCTCGTCTTGCCTGAAAATATTGTAACCGGTGATGTTGAGGCCCGCTACTACACGATGGGTGGCGGCATCGGCGAATTTGCCTCCGATTTGCGCTTCTATCTGCGTAGCGCCGTGCGCACGGCAAGGCTGGAGGACCAGGACGTGGCGAGCGAAGTCTACGACATCATCAACGCGCGGGTCGGCCTGGAGTCGATCCGTCTTTCGCAAGAAGGAGAAGAACAGGGAAGCTCGGCAGCCTACGCGGTTGTGGGCGGCATCATGGGCTTTTTGATCTACCTCACGATGCTGATCTACGGATCTGTCGTCATGCAGGGCGTGATTCAGGAGAAGATGAACCGCGTTGTCGAAGTCATTATTTCATCTGTCCGGCCGTTCCAACTCCTGATGGGCAAGGTGCTCGGTATTGGTGCGATGGGGCTCGTTCAAATGAGTTTCTGGGCTGTCCTCATGGCTGGCGGCACCATGCTGGCCGGCACGGTCGTCGGCTTGACGATGGATACGGCCAGTCTTGAATTGCCGGCCGAGGCAACGCAGGCTGAAATCCTGGACGCTGCCGGAGTCAACCTGCCCGATTTTGGAGTCGAAGTGTTCGTCTTCTTCGTCGTCTACTTCCTGCTCGGCTACCTGCTCTATGCCACGCTCTTTGCCGGCATCGGTAGCGCGGTTGAGCAGCAACAGGACGCCCAGAGTCTGATGCTACCGGTCATGATGCCGATCATCATGTCGATCGTGTTTTTGACGGCCGTGATAGAGGCGCCCAATTCGGGTCTTTCGATCGCGCTTTCACTGATCCCGTTCACGGCCCCCATTCCCATGGTCGTGCGCATCGCCATGGTGGACGTACCGTTGTGGCAGATCTCGGCATCGCTCGCCTTGCTCATCGGCACGTTTTTCGGAGCCGTCTGGGTGAGCTCGCGCATCTACCGCATCGGTATCCTGTCCTATGGCAAAAAGCCGTCGCTCAAGGAAATCATCAAGTGGATGAAATACGCGTAGGTGTGTACTGATCGGCGCACCGCGCTGAATCGCCATCCTCTTCTGCGGCGACGGGCGCACCCCGGAGGCCCACGACTACTGGCTCACCGCCCCGCGTCTGAGAGATTCGATATCAAAAAACCGGAAAGGCTGCTGGAAGCCGGGCCCATGGCCCGGCTTCCTCTATACAGGGCGATGTTGGCATTCGGGATGGGCGGCATCCCGGAGGATTCACCCAGCACAACCATGTAGTCGGTCAGCGACGATTCTGAAATCATGCCGATACCAAGGCCTGCACGAACCGCGGACTGAGTTGCCTGCAGACTGTGGCTCGCAAACACCACTTCCCAGTTTCTGCCGGCCGCATCAAGCTCCTGCAGGGCGTCGTGCAATCCATCACACGGCGAATCGAGAGGGTCGACAATGAGCGGTAATACGTCGTGTTCGTCCATGTCAAAATCTTTGTTGACTGCCCAGTGATATTGCTCCGTCCACAGGGGTGTACTCGCGAGATCTGAATAGGCGTCATTTGCGATGGCCAGACAGAGTTCGTTGCGCGCGATCTTCTTTACCAGTTCCCAACTCGTTGAAACCTCGAGCGTCAAGTTGATGCCCGTGGCGAGCTTTCCGAATCGGGTCAGCAATCTGAAGAGCGGTCCGTGAATCACTTCTTCGAGCACGCCAATTCGCACCATTCCTTTTGCATTCACAACAGAAAGTTTTCCCAGCGCCTCCGAATTCAGGTTCAGAATGCGTCGTGCGTAGCCGTGGAGCATTTGCCCTGCTTCAGTAAGCACATTGTCACGTCCCTGGCGCTCAAACAGCTCTGCCCCAACCTGCTCCTCCAGCTTCTTGATCTGAAGGCTCAGCGCCGGCTGTGATCGATACAGTTTCTCTGCTGCCTTGGTATAACTGCCCGTTTCAGCCACTGTTATCAGTGTTCGAAGCTGTTCGGTTGAGAGAGTATCCATCATGGGAATGTCCTTTTTAGTCCCTGCTGGGCCTTTTCGGTCTATCTATAAGTTTTACTGATAATATACATGAATATTATTAATGAATCTTATTGACAGGGAGGTCATAGGACGGGAAAAGCGCCTCCATAGTGGCTGGCCAATCACCTTCAACCCGGTACCTCCTATGAAACACCGCCGTGTCAACTCGTCGAATCTTGCCCTGATCGTTGCTTTTGCAGCTGTTTATCTGATTTGGGGTTCCACGTATCTGGCCATTAAGATCGCGCTCGAATCGATGCCGCCGTTTTTGATGATCAGTGCTCGATTTGCTGTGGCCGGTGTTGTGCTGTATCTGTTTTTACTGATCAAAGGGTACAAGAGCCCCAGCCTCCTCCAGTGGAAAAACTCGGCCATCATGGGTGCGATGACACTCGCCGCCGGAGTAGGAGTCGTAGCGTGGGCCGAGCAGTGGATCGACTCCGGACTCGCCGCCCTGCTGGTGACTTCGGTTCCGCTCTACATGATTCTGCTCGAATGGCTCTGGAAAAAGGGACCCCGACCCGATCACCGCGTAATATCCGGTCTGGTCCTGGGCCTCGTGGGTATGGTGATTCTTCTGAACCCGATCGAACTCGTCGCATCGGTGTCGGCGGGTGGTTTTGCCGCGCTCGTAATTCTGGTGTCTTCATTGAGCTGGTCTTGGGCATCCATATTGGGGCGCGACCTGAAGCTGCCTGACAATGTGTTCATGTCGACGGCCGCCCAGATGATCATGGGAGCGGTGGCTCTGCTCATCATGGGTCTGATCTCGGGTGAGGCTTCCCAGGTGAATCTTGCGGCTTTCACCTTTGGCTCGTGGAGCGCCTGGGCATACCTGGTCGTCTTCGGATCCATCGTGGCGTTTTCCGCCTATGTGTATCTGATCGGGCGGGCCTCGCCGGGGCGCATATCGACTTACGCCTATGTCAATCCGGTCGTGGCCGTCATACTGGGCGCGTGGCTGGGCGGCGAGCAGATCGGGCTTCGCGTTGGCGTCGCTATTCTTGTCCTGCTCGCAGCTGTCTTTCTGATCTCGGGATACGGATCCACGACCGTGCCCGTTAAACGCCGTGTGTCGAAGGATTCCTGGCTCACGCGCATGTCACTGACGGCTATTGCCGACCGTCCCGCTGAACCTGCATCAACGGATCGCGTGCCCTGGGTACTGAGAAAAAGAAGCTGACCTACAAGCCGAGCGAAGCCGTTTGAAACGCACCATTTCCCTCTTTCCGGCTGGAGTGACGCCGGAAAGGGGGATGGAATTGCCTGCCCGTTTTCGGAACAGGCACGGCGCACGCGCCTTAACACTCGAATACCGGTTTTTTACCCGTTTCCGGTAATGTATGGCGCGTTTTTCTCCCCACATACTGATACTGACGCTCGTTACGCTGGCTTTCGCAGGTCCGCAGGGTGCCAGCGCGCAGTATTTCCAGTACGGAAAGAACAAGGTCCACTACGAAGACCAGGAATGGTCATTCATTCAGAGTCGACATTTTACCGTCTACTATTATGATGAGGGCGGCTATCTCGCAGACTTTGCTGCGCGTGCAGCCGAAGAAGCGTTCCTTCCCCTGGCCCGGCTGTTCGATTTTGAGCCGGACAAGCGATTCTCGCTTCTCATTTATCAGAATCACGGCGAATTTTCTGTCACCAACGCGATAGACCTTCCGACCTATGCGGATGGCATCGGAGGCGTGACCGAACTGTTCAAGAACCGTATGGCCGTGCCCTACCTGGGTGACTACCGTGACTTCCGGCGCGTCATTCACCACGAGTTGGTCCACGCTGTCGTGAACGAGGTCTATTACGGCGGATCCATCCAGTCCCTGATCCAGACGGGGCAGAAAATGCGCATTCCACTGTGGTTCAATGAAGGCCTCGCCGAATACCTGGCCCTCGGATGGGACACGCAGTCCGACATGTACATGCGCGAGGCGATCATCGAAGATCACCTCGCCCCCATCAAACACCTCAACGGTTACTACGCCTATCGCGGCGGCCAGAGTGTGTGGGATTACATCGCCGAGCAGTACGGCCAGGAAAAGATCGGCGAAATCCTTCAGCGCCTTCGCAATTCCAGATCGGTTGAACAGGCCATCGTGCGTTCCATCGGGTTGAACCTGGAAGCCCTCTCCGAGCGCTGGCAACGTGCGCTCAGGGAAGTCCATTTTCCTGAGGTGACCGCCCGCGAATCGCTTGACCAGATCGCGCGGCCCATCGTCACGGTAGATCACGGATTCTACAACACCAGCCCCGCGCTTTCGCCCCTGGGAGATCGGATCGCATACGTATCAACGACCAGTGGTCTGTTCGATGTGTTCGTGGCTGACGCAGATGACGGCGAGATCGAGAAGCGGTTGATCAAGGGTCAGGTCTCTCGCGAGTTTGAGTCGCTGAAGGTTTTGTCCCCGGGTCTCTCGTGGAGCCCCGACGGCCAGAAGCTGGCCATCGCGGTAAGCAGCGGAAGCGGAGACTCAATTGTTCTGGTGGACGTGCTCACCGAGCAATCTGTTCGCATCGACGCGCCGCAGATCGATCAGATTCTGTCTCTTTCCTGGAGCCCGGATGGCGAGCGGATTGCCCTTGGCGCAAGTGACGGAGTCCAGAGTGATATATGGATGCTGAACATCGCTGACGAAACATTTGAAAATCTTACCAATGACGTTTTCAGCGACTATGAGCCTGCCTGGAATACGGACGGATCGAATATTGTATTTCACTCTGACCGCGGCACCAATACTGAACTGAGACGATTCACGAGGGAGCGCACGCGCATTTTCGAAGAGTCGTTCGATCAGTTGGACCTCTATTTGATGGGACCAGATGCCCTTTTTGCCAGGCGCCTTACTTCAAACGAGACGTGGGACGACCGAAGCGCACGATTCGGCGCAGATCCGGAAAAGGTGGTATTCGTCTCGGATCGCAACGGCATCCAGAACCTGTACGAGAAGCATCTTGTCACGGGGCGGGTCCGACCACTCACCGATCTTGACGTGGGCGTCATGCAGGTCTCCGTGGCCACCGGAAGTGACATGGCCGCGATCGTCAGCTTGAAAAAGGGAACGCCTTCCATCTACATGCTTCGTCTGCCGTTTGATCGAATAATGCCCCGCGATCCTCTCACTCCAAATGTCTGGGCACAGCGAATTGATCAGAGTGAATTCCGGGAATCTCCGGCAATGACGGTAGCGGGGCGAAGCCGTGTCGAAGAGAATCCATTCCTTCGGGACGCAGCCGATGGACTGGCCTATCAGCGGGGCCGAGAGAGGCTGGCTGCTCCCGAGATTCCCGACATCTCTGCGATCAGGGATTCGATTGATCTGCGGGTTTCGGACGAGCTGGTCGAAGAATTGATCGCGCTGAGCAATCGGGATCCGGTGGATCTGCCCGTTGATTCCTTCGCGCTCGGCATGTCCGTGGACTTTGATTCCTTTGTCGGGGCAAGCGACACACAGGAGTTTTCCGAATTCAATGCGTTTCACTCACCCGCTTCGGGCCCGCTCGTCAATGAAGAAGGCGATTTCATTCCGCAGCGTTACAAACTTCGGTTTTCACCCGATATCGTTTATGGCGCGGCCGGATATGACGCATTGTATGGCGTCCAGGGAGTAACACAGATGATGTTCAGCGATATGCTGGGCAATCATCGCATCATAGTGGCGACGAACCTGCTTCTGGATCTGCGAAACTCGGACTACACGCTTTCTTATCACTATCTGCCACGCAGAACAGACTGGGCAGTCTCAACTTTCCATCTCTCCCGCCTTTTGGCGGATTTTACGGAGCTCAATCCGACCTACTACCGGTATCGTCAGTATGGCGCAAACGTGCGCCTCAGCTATCCTCTGGACAAATTCCATCGACTTGAAGCCGATCTCGGCATCATCGGGGTCAATCAGGCGGACGTAACCGACGTTACTCGACCATCGGTCACACGCACGCTCCTGGTCCCGCGGATAACCTACACCAAGGACAGCACCACGCCCGGGTACATGTCACCCATCGAAGGCTCTCGTATGGCGGTATCCCTGTCCGGCTCCCCGACCAATTTCACAGATTCGTCGATTCGATTCGGAACGGTGCTCTTCGATGCTCGCTCGTACAATTCCTTTTCTCGAAGCCGCTACACGTTTGCTTCTCGTATTTCACTCGGGACGTCGTTTGGACGCCACAAGCAGGTATTCTACGCATCGGGTGTTCAGAACTGGTTGAACCGGAATTTTGACGACCTCAACGGATTCCCGATTGAAGACGTCGCCGACTTTGTTTTTGCCACACCGGTCATGCCTCTTCGAGGATTCGACATCAACGCGGCGAACGGCTCAAACTTCGGACTCATCAATGCCGAGTTCAGATTTCCGCTTGTTGCGGCTCTGCTCCCGGGCCCGCTGCCATTCATTCCATTCTACAACATTCAGGGGCAGGTCTTCGCCGACGTCGGAAACGTCTGGGGTGGACGCTCCGCAGGCAAACGTTCGAGCGATAATCTGTTGGGCTCTCCCGAAGACCGCCGCAGCATAGAAGACATCCTTGTCGGAACCGGTTTTGGACTGCGAACACTGTTCCTTGGGTATCCGGTCCGCGTCGACTTCGCCTGGCCTTTCGACGGCAAGGAGTTTGGCAAACGTCATACCTATCTGAGTGTCGGCCTCGACTTTTAGTCGCAGCGGGGCGGACGCGGTGTTGCAGGCGCAGTGTTAGAGACGCAATGTTGCCAGAAGTAACGCGCCGGCGCAGCGTTAGAGACGCAATATTGCCAGAGGTAACGCGCCAGGCGCAGCGTTAGAGACGCAATCTTATCAGACGTGATGTTCGGCATTTTTCCTGTTCCCTGGCCGTTTCCAATTGTGAAAAGCGGCTGAAACAGACCTCATCTCCCATTTCGGGCCGAACCACGACCTGAATGTGCCGTTTAGTATCTGCTCTGCCAAAATATGCCTGTTAGATGCTGTTTTGGCGATTGCACCACCCACAGCGACTAGTACTGGAGACTATCTGCGATGCAGACTGAGATCAAGAAAATCAGCGATGTCGAGTTTGAACTCGAAATCAACGCCCTCGCCGCCGACCTGGCCGAAGAATTCGAAACAGCTGTTCGCACCCAGCGTGCGCGCACCAACATGAAGGGATTTCGTCCCGGAAAGGTGCCCTCTACGGTCGTCAAAAAAGTGTACGGCAAAGCGCTCGCTTATGGCGTTGCAGAAGAAACTGTACAGCGGACGTTTCAGACTGAAGTGGTAGAGGGCAAGGAATACGAAGTCCTCGGTCAGCCAACGATCACCGACCTGGAATACGAATACGAAGGCGACCTGAAAGCCGTCGTTCGCTTTGGTGTGCGTCCTTCTTTCAAGCTGAAAGACGTTTCGAAAGCGAAGGTCTCGAAGTTGGTTCACGAAGTAGGCGAAGAGGATATCGACAAGGAAATCGATCACCTTCTTTCGCATCACGCTGAACTGACTCCGGCTGAAGGGCCGGCCAAGAAGGATTCCTACGTCATCGTGGACATGCAGCGCCTCGACGCCAAGACGGGCGAAGCCATGGAAGGTGAATCCCAGGAAGGAGTGCCGTTCCTTCTGAGTGACGAAAACCTGATGCCGGAGCTGAAAAAAGCACTCACGGGCATGAAGGTCGATGCGACCAAAAAAGTGAAATTTCCGGGCCCCGACGCTGATGAGAAACGCGTCTACGAAGTAACCCTCAGAGAGGTCAAGGTCCGCGAGCTTCCCGAACTGGACGAAGAGATGGTCAAAAAGGTGACCAACGATCAGGTCGAGTCCGTCGAAGATCTTCGCAAACAGCTCTCTGAGCAGTTGATCAGTGGATGGGAGCAGAGAAGCGGTGAGTATTTCCAGACGGACGCCATCGCCAAGATGATCGAAATACACAGTTTCGATATTCCTGCATCGGTGGTCGAAATGTACCTTGATGCTTTCGTCAACGATGTCAAATCGAAGAGCGAAGACAAGGAACTGCCGGCAGGATTCGATGTCGAGGCTTTCAAGGAATCCCGTCGCGAAGAAGCTGAAAATCAGTCACGCTGGATGTTTATCCGTGATGCATTGATTGAAGCTCAGTCATTCGAGGTCTCGGATGAAGACAAAGATGCCCACTTCGAAGAGATGGCCAAGCAGGGTGGATTCGGAGCAGACATGATGAAGTCCTATTACGAGTCGATGCCACAGTTGATGGATCAACTCAATCAGGCACTGCTCTCGAAAAAAGTGTTTTCCTGGCTCGAGGAGAACATGAAGGTGACAGAAAAAGACAAAAAGGCCTACGAGAAGGAAGCGAAAAAGAGCTGATCCGTCATGCGGGATCCCTCTACAGAACCACTGATCCGGCCGGCGACATTGCACGACCTGCCGAGCGTAGTGGCCATGCTTATGGACGATCCGCTCGGGCAGCAACGCGAAGCTGCTTCATCTGACATCGATCCCGGATACGCCAACGCGTTCGCCGCCATCGAAGATGATCCGCACAACCGGGTCTGGGTGGCAGAGCGCGATAGCCGCATCATCGGATGCTTCCAGCTGACCTTCATTCCCAACCTGACCTACAAAGGGAGCTGGCGGGCGCAGATCGAAGGAGTGAGGATTTCAGCGGACCATAGAGGCACGGGAGTCGGCACGCTCATGATCCGGTACGCCATCGAACAGGCGCGCGACTTCGGGTGCAGCCTTGTCCAATTGACGAGCGACAAGGCACGCCTGGAAGCGATCGGATTTTACGAAGCGCTTGGCTTCACGGCGTCACACGAAGGCATGAAGCTGCGCCTTGAGTAGTGAGACAGGTCCGTTTGAGTTGAAAAGAGCCGGAAAGCGCTCGTAAACGGTCGTCTCCCCCTCAAAATGTTTCCTTAGCATTCTTCGGAACCAGCCGATAACAGGACTGGTTCGACAGGCTGAATCTGCCTTGATGACTTTGTCCTGAATCGGGTCTGAGTTATCCTCTGTCGCACCGTTCATCACTTTTGATTTCAATCCAGCGTATCGATGGTCGAAGACTTTCTAAAATTCTCGAAAAGCCTCCACAGCACTTCCCTTCCAAGCGGAATTCACAGTGCGCCGTTTCAGGAGACGCCCATGGCTCAGCTCGTTCCAATGGTGGTAGAGCAGTCCA
>Ga0209992_10001444_pt1 | contig 25087 bp, 48 predicted proteins | sample 2SBtaG_2_FD_182564 | JGI IMG/M metagenome (GOLD analysis project Ga0209992, IMG submission 182564) | Deep subsurface microbial communities from Kolumbo volcano to uncover new lineages of life (NeLLi) - 2SBTROV12_ACTIVE470 metaG (SPAdes)... | ecosystem: Environmental > Aquatic > Marine >... | reverse complement strand
AGCCTAATAGATTACCTGAAAGAGAAGGTAAAGGAGCATTAGGTAAATCAATAGAAGAAAAATTATTAGAATTAAAATCAAACGTAGAAAACTCAGTCCACGGTAACGCAGCAAGAAATCCAACATCAGGTGTAAATACTAACACATCATTCGATGCACCAGAAGATTATGAAGGACACTCACATAGTGGTAAAAGAGAGGGACAATTCAAATACGAAGATAAGAAACCATCAGTTGGTCAAAAATTATCAAAAGTAAATATTAAAATAGATGGCAGTGAAAAGCCTACAACATTAGCACAAGGAACTGGTGATGGTGGTAACAAATATGACACAGCCCAACAGAATAATGACAAAAAAGGTAGAGCAGATAATCAAGTGGAGGATAGTGCATAATGGCTGTCGGTGAACCAGAAATCAATTTGAATACTTGGGGACTTAGATATGTCCGTAAAGGTGCAACCTCAACACAACAGCTGGAAAAACCAACTGGAGATGAAGGAGCATATAATCCTAAAACAAATCCAACTGGACAATCAACAGCAGAAAGAACCCCATCTAGTAGACCAACACATGGAACAAACCCAGATAAAACTATAACGTCAAGTACCGTAGGTGTAAGTGACACAGATATTAATGTACCTCAACAACAAGGAAGACAAACAGATTCACAAGGAGATAAAGATGTAAAAGTTCAAAGTGCTACTGGTAGTAGTCGTGGTCAAGGTAAAGAAGTATTAACCAGCCCACAAGTACATTCAGGTGGTAAAAAATATGGAGTAGGTGGTGACGAAGGAGCAACATCAACACCTCCAAAAATGAATGATCAAAGTAAAGAGGATAAAAGAGTTAAAGAAAAGAGACCTGATCCAAAAAACACAGAGTCAATGACTACTGGTGTTAGATCTGGAAAAAGAGGTGGTAAAGACACTAACCCAACACAAGCAAGTAGTAGTACATATCTTGGTGGGCAACATGGTGACGATGCACCAACAGGTAAATTTGGAACTGTAACAACACCAGCAAGAGATGAAAAAGGTACTAGAACAAAACAACCAAGACGTGCAGAAGGAGCATTACCAAAAACTAAAGCAGAATTAGACTTGACAATTATCAAATGTAAATTATTGAAATTGAAAGGCTTTGGTGGTGACGCTTCACATGGCTATGGTAGTAGAAATAGATATGGATCTGAAAATACAGGTTCAGCAAGTGCAGGTGTAGACACAAGTAAACTAGAAAAAAAGCCACAAGATAAAACTGACACATCTAACACACAGCATTCAACTGCTGAAGGAGTAGATATTTCACCAGAAGAGTATAAACAAGGTGGAGATAAAGTAACAGACCCACACTATTCAGCACCAAAAGGACAAAATTTTGGTAGTAAACAAAAATCAGAAGATGAAATAGTTCACAAAGCAATAGAATTAATCAATGAAGCATACTCAGAAATAGACAAAAAATACCCAATCGGTGAGAAAGAAGCAATCAGACCTTCAAAACAAGATGATGATGAAGGTAAACAAGAATCAGATAAAAACGATTAGAAACCCTTATATATTATAACACAGAAAGCTTTATATGCGAAAAGATGACACACATTACTGTATAGAATGTAATGCTGTATTACCTTGGAGATATAAAGGACGACAACGTATTTATTGTAGTCCGATGTGTAGAAAAATATATACGGAAAGAAAGAAAGAAGAAGAGCAGTGATAAAAATCTACATAGATGGTGGAACTAGAGGTTCTAGAATATGTCTTGTTGATAAGAATGAAGATTTTACCATAGTGAAAACTAGAGGTGAGGGATTAACAAATAATGAACTTGAGTATTTAGCACTTGAATATGCACTTAGATATATTGAGAATAGATATTCATCTAAAGATGTTACAATTTATAGTGATTCTAAACTAGTAGTTAGTCAAATAAATGGTGAGTGGAGAGTTACTACAGAGTCTTTAAGACCTTTGTATTTAAAATGTATAAAAAGAATGAACCATAAAATAAAATTAAAATGGATAAGCAGGGATTTTAACCTTGCTGGTCATGTCCTAGAGAAGTAGGTTTTGTTGGGTATGTTGAATGACCTTCTCCTTCAGGCTCAGTATTATTAATATAATTTTGTAGTATTCTATTGAATAAAACAGAATCACTTTCATATAGGTCACCAGTTTTAGTCTTTTTTACAAACTTTGCAAACCTTCTGAATTTTTCTTTATCTTCCCACTTTATACTAATAGTAGTATGTGAGTTTCCAATTTTACGTCTAGCCATGTATATATGATTTAACTAATAATATATAAGGTTTTCTAGTAACATCCTATGATCTTTATGCCGTGCTCAAACAAACAATGATCGTCAATCCAATGTGGTTGTGGTTTTTGATAACCATCAGTGCCATAAAGATATCCAAGCATAAATTTATCTGCTATTTTTATCTCAAAAACTTGATCACTAAATGGCTTTAAACTTGGAGTCATTGTAGAACGATTATGTCCGTTAGCTGATTGACTTTCATAGTGTCCAAGACCTAAACCATGACCTATTTCATGTAATACAATATTATACACAGTTTGTGGTGGAAGTTCAACTCTCTCTAGATTAATTTCAAATTTAGTTAGACCTGTTTCTGGATCTTTATTTGCATCTTCAAAATTTAATACTATATTTGTGTTACTCACTGCGTGTAAATAAACAACTATGTATGTAAACTTATGTGAACTTTTAGAAAAATCAATACCTGTTATGCCTAATGCACTGCTTTCTGGATCTTCATTAAATGCCTCATATGTTAGAAAAATATTACAATGTCTATAATCATCAGGTGTTTTATTCCAATGTTCTATGTAAGGAACTGTTGAATGAATATACATTGACCAATCACCATCAGGTAGGAACTCCGTCATTTCTACTTGCCAATCTAATACTGCTTTCCATGATTCAAACTCTACATCTTTCCAATATTTCCAATCAACATGAGTTGGATTAGGCTCAAACAAACAAACTTGTGGTCTTACATCATGTCTTATTCCAAGGTAATCATATCTATCACTACCTTCATCTGGATACTGTGCACTTACTGTAGATACTGTTAAAACCATGCTTACTGAAAATACTATTAATACTAAAGAGACTATTTTTAATTTATCCATTATTTTTTATTTTTTTAATCATTTATAAATATAACTACAAACTTTTAAATACCCTCAATAACCAGTAAGACTTATATATATGTAAAATAATACAAATGCATGGGAACTAAAATCAAAGCAAAATTTGATGGTGGATGTAAAATATGTGGTGAATCTTGGAACGTTGGTGATGAGATTTGCTATCAAAAAACACCAAAAGCTATATGTCAAGATGTTGAATGTTTCTCTCAACAAGGTGGAATTTTAGGAACTCCGAAAGCATTTGGAAATCCAGCTAATATAATAATAACTAAAGTACCAGAGGTTCAAATATCTGAGGACACAAAAATCATAGGTGGTCTTTGGGAACAATATTTTAAAGAAGCACATGAGTTAACCAAAAAAGTGTATCCACAAGAGGATGTAAATAGTGACAGGTTTGGTATGATTAGACAGACAGTTTTAAATCAACTGGTACATCTAGCTGGTGTGGTTGTAGCAAAAAGGAATCAAGATGACTAAAACAAAGAAAAAAGAAATAACATTAGAGGAAAAATACAATAATTTAGTGACTGATTATAGAAAATTAGCCATACAGTATAATAGTGTTTTAAGTGCTGTTCAACAACATGGTTTAGATTTACAAGTTTTTTGTGCAAACAATAAACTAGCCAGTAAGGCTTAAGTACTAGAACTAATTAGAGTATGTATGATTAAGATACTTGGAACTATTATTGGTGGGTCAATATTACTTTACCTGTTACTAGGAGTTTCATATGCTGAAGATTATACAGTAGAACTAAGCACTGAAAACGGATTTACTCCACAATACTTGAACGCCACACATAATGACAGAATAACCTTCATAATTAAAGACGGTGAAGCACATGATATTTCAAATCCATTTAAAGGTGGTCACAACTTCTTAAATCATGATAACCCAGCTATTACATACACATTTGATGTATGTAACACATACAAATTTGATTCTACATTTTATATTGATGAGGTGTTTACATTAGATGTTGTTAACTGTCCTATACCTGAAATTACACAAATTGTACCTGAAGTTATAGCAATAATACCTGAAGAACCACAGTTAGTGGAAACATCAGAAGGATTTACTGGTTGGCAACAAGAAGGTGATAGAATGGTAGCATATAGACTTGGTGTAGAAGTTGATTCTTTTGTTATCAATGAAATGCCTTATAGTGCTCAGACTCAAGCTGAAAAGAGACCTGACCCAAATATAGATACAAATTCATTTAACTTTTCTGAAGACGCTGGTATACTTTCTTTAAGATTGCAAATAATGCAAGTGTTAGAAAGTATATTAAAGATTCTGTTTTCTAGATAGCCAGTAAGCCTTATATAATAGTATGATTATAGAATTATAATGAATATCTCAAAAGTTCTAGACCCAGAAGAGCGTGAAGATTCAACTCCTTTGAAAAAAGGAGATTCAATCACAATCCAAGGGTTCAAAGTAAAACACAATTCAAAGTATGATTCAAACATGATTGAAATAAAAACAACCGATGGATTACGTCATACTTTTGCAAAAACCATCGTCGGTCAAGGTAAACCTGATGGGTGGTGGTCTGAACAAGTCGAAAAATGTGTAGCATTAGATGCTTCTGACGGTTTGGACGCAGTTGTGGTTGAGCGAGAATCCAATACAACAGGTAATAAAATGTTGGCATTGGAAACAGTAAAGGAGGAATAATATTCCCCTTCTCTATTTTTTTATGGTGAAACTTAATAATGACAAGAAGATATGGTAATATGGGTATATCAATGCAAAAACTAGCTGACTGTGCAGGTGTTAGACGCTCCACTGTTGAAAGATGTGTTAGATTATTAGAACCTATAGTTGAAGAGATGGAGAAAGAAGAAAAATGAATTGTGCTAAATGTAATCAAGTAATGAGAAAAATGACAGTCTGTCACCAAATTTGTGAGAATTGTGGATCAGTTGTAGATTGTAGTGATGGGGTTTTTGACTAATGAGAATAATGATATCTGATGAACTAGATAAGATAGATGCTAAACTATATCAAAAAATGATATTAAATTACATATATGAACACTATAATTATAGTGATTATGGAAGATTAAGAAAGCAAGATGAGTGGAAAATAGAGATAAAATCAACAGCTGAGTATGATGGTAGATTTTATACTGGTGATTCTAGGGCTGAAGAGTTAGATTTTAACATACCACATGGAGTTACAGGTAGAGGAAACCTCATATGTTACATAACAAATAGTGGTAATAACCTAGTTATGTTGCAAAATATGACTGTAATTATACATGAATTGGCTCATATGATTCTCATGGTATATTATCCAGATAAAATAGTAGAAATGAGACATAATGATTTTCATGGAAAAGCTGGAGATAAAAGAAAGTTTTTCTCATCTGAAGTACATGATAGAGTCATAGAAGGTAGGGTAAGAACCATATCTTATCCAGTTTCTAGATGGAGAAGGATAAGGTATGTAGGCGTAGATATAGAAGACTTAACAAATAGTAGAAATGATTATGAAAATTGTGGTTTAACACATTGAAAGGTGTGAAATACCCTAGAGACACAAACGGTAAAATAATAACTGCACAAGACATAGCAACAGCTGCAAATATTAACAGAACCGTGTTGTTTCATAATGTGAAAATATTGAAAGAAATTTTAGGTGAAATTTAATGGTAAAATGGGATAAAGAATATCATGAGAGAACTGGAAAGTGGAGACCTCTTAAAGAATATTCACAAAAATTTGTAAATGGTAAAAGAAAATATAATTGGGATGACCCACTATACCAAAAAAAAGTACACAAACACTTAGAATCGATACAAAAAGAATGTGATTCATGTGGCGTTTACACATTATCAAATCCATGTATACACCATTTACCAGATGGCTATCAAAATGATATGAGAAGAAAATCTTATTATAAAAAAATAAAGGATGAGAGAAACGCAGCTTATTTGGCTCAGACTGAACAACAAGATTTAGCCAGTAATGCTTAAATATATGTGATTCGTACAATAATTAACGATGTTTAGTAAAATAGTTGTAATAATATTATCTGATTGGGGATTGAAAAAAACAGATTCAATTTTCTTAGAGATATTATCTGATATACATTATGGTCATAGAGGTTTTGATACTTTTAGATATGCCCAAGCAGTAGATAGAATAGCAAAAAATAATAATAGATTCACATTGTTTTTAGGTGACCAAATAGATGCTATAAATATCTATGATAAAAGATTTAATCCAGACAGTGTTGCAGAACATGATATTGATAATCAAACTATGGGATGGCAAAAAGCATCACAACCGTTATTTGATGTTCAAGATGAAATGAAAGAAGGTTCATATCCAAACTGTATTAATGAAAAGGTATGGGGTCTTGAACATGGAAATCATGAGTATAATGTTAAAGGAATTACAAGACCATACATAGAAAATAGGTTTTGTTCACCAAATAATGTTGACTTTTTAGGTGCAAGAGCACATGTTGGAGTTAGAATATTTGAAAATAGAAAAACATTCAAAAAGAATGAGCCTTTAGCAGAATGGTCTATTGCATTAATGCATGGAAGTGGTGGTGGTACACCTGAAAACATGTTCAGAGAAATGAAGAAAAACTGGAATGCAGATATTTATGTATGTGGTCATCTACATCAAAAAATGTCAAAAGAAGAGTTAGTTTATGATTTTGATTGGGAGACTGGTAAATCATACGCTAGACCTATTTATTTAGTAAATGCTGGTACATTCCAGAACACATTAACTAATGAATATGATGGTTATATGGATAGAAAGAATGGAATTGTAGCAACTGGTATTGGTACTCAGACTTTGGAATTAAACGCATATGAAAATAAGGTGAATTTACATGGTTAGAAGACAAGTAAGACATAATAAACAAGTAATAAAAGACCCTTCTGAAGAGGAAGAAATGAGAGAATTACCTATGTATGAAAAGATAAAGAACGCTGTCTTGAAAACTGTAGATGCGTCTGGTGACGCTGGTTGTACAGCAAGAGAATTACAGGGTTCACTTGGTAATATAGACCCAAGAAGAATACGTGAGGCTACCTCTGCTTTGACAGGTCAATCAATACTCAAGAGAGTTACCTGTAGATGTGGTTCAACACCAATATATACTAGAGTTTAGATTTTTATTACTAGTAGGAACTCTTATATTCCCTTCTATAAAACTTTGCCAGCAATTCTTAAATACCCCATAGCTTTAAAACACTCTATGTTCATTGAAATTAAGTGGAAAAATTCTAAAGGAGAACAAATGCAAACATTAGTAGAGCAAAACAAAGTTCAAGGTTTTATAAATGAATTTTCGAAAAGAGAAGTACAAACAGAACTTGTAATGCCTGATGAAGTTACAATTAATCACCAATTAGAAGGATTACCACTACAAAACTAAAAAAAGATAAAAAAAACTTAGTTAATTAACGTTAACTAACTTAACTAAGTTTAGCTAAGAGTTAGCTAACAGCCAGTAAGCTTTTAATAGTAGTATACATATCATTAATTATGAAATTTGATAGAACCACAGTTACAATATCAATCAACAAGTCAACAAAAGAGATTTTTGAAAAGGCAAATATGAAAAAACCACCTCATATTAGCATGAGTACTTGGATAGCAGTTATGATTGAGGATTATCTAAACAATCATAAGGAGAATGCAAGTATTTTAGACTTTGCTGATAAAAGTGTTGAATCATCATTGCCTATTTTCTTTGCACCTATTAACAAATGGGAAGAAAAGGTAAGAGTTATGTCACCAGCAGATTTCTCAAAATTACAAGATAGACTTTATCAGATTGGTAATTTGATAGAAAAGGAGAGTTCAAGAAGATGTTAGATATGACAGATTCTGCATTTGAAGATGCAATAACAAAGCGTTTAGTAAACAGATATTGGCTGGACATTATAGATTCATTACGACCTAGTGACACTATAACAGTTAACGTTTCAACTGAAGAGTGGATTGATTTATATCTATCAAATCAGACTAGATTTAAACCATCATTTAAAAACTCTGTTTTGAAGTTAAAAGACCAGAAATTATCAGGCATTAATGCTTTACAGGTATTTAAGAGTTTACAGGTAAAGTTAATTTCAGATGATGATATACAGATGGATGAGATTAACTCAAAAAAGGAGGGTCAAACAGTATCATTCACAGCACTTATTAATGGAACTGATTCACCTAAGACATTTGTAAAGGAGGCTTATGTTATGTGTCCAAATTGCTACACAAAAGAGAAAGTGAAGGCTAATTTTGAAAGAAAATTACCAAGTATGAAATGTGTAAACCCAGCATGTAAGAGAATTGCAATGGATATTCAGAAAAGTGGAATTATAACAGAAGATATACAGACAATATTAATGGTTCAGCCTCTAGAATATGCTAAGAAGAATTCACCTATTATGTTCTATGGTAAAGTTACTGGTGAACAAGTTGGTACTTCTTTCATAGGTCAAAAGAAAAGAATACTAGGAATATTTAGATCAGATATTGATGAAAAGAAAGATGAGAATGATGTATACATAGATGTGATATCTTTAACAGATGTTGATGACGTTGATGAGATTTTACCAACTGATGATGAAATCAGATGTATAAAGAATGATATAGAAGAAGGTGAGTTTATTGAAAAACTTGTTAATAGTTACGCACCACATATTTATGGATATAATGACATTAAACTATCATGTTTACTCCAATTAGTAGGGGGTGTAGAGTCAAAGAAGCGTGCAGATATCAACATTTTACTAGTGGGTGACCCTTCAATGGCAAAATCTGAACTATTAAAATATGGCAAAGAGGTTACACAAAAGAGTATATACACATCAGGTAAAGGTACTACCAGTGCTGGTTTAACCATAGGTATGGTGAAACTGAGTGACGGTAGAATGGTTGCACAAGCTGGTGTATTACCTTTATGTAATAGAGGTCATGCATTTATTGATGAATTTGATAAAATGAATAAAGATGATCGTTCTTCCATGCATGAGGCAATGGAACAACAGACAGTATCTATTGCAAAAGCAGGGGTATCAATGACACTTGATGCAAAAACTAGTATACTTGCAGCTGCAAACCCAAAGTTTGGTAATTATGATGATAACCTTACATTAATGGATAACATAAACATACCAAGTCCATTACTATCTAGGTTTGATTTAATATGGTTGATAAAAGATAAAGTGAATGTAACAGAAGATATGCAGAAAGCAAATCACATACTTGATGGTTTTGATAACACAGATATCGATAAGACATGTAGATTTTCATCTAGAGAACTTACAGCATACATTAATCTTGTAAAGAAATGTAAACCACAATTAACTAGAGAAGTTAGAGATGAGATTGTTAGCATATATGAAAAACTTAGACAGTCATCAAACGAACAGTTTAATATTGGAATCAGACAGCTTGAAGCATTGATTAGACTTAGCATGGCTCATGCCAAACTACAGTTTAAAACTGAAGTAGGAGTAGAGGACATATTAACAGTGAAGAAACTATTAATCAATATGTATTCAAATTTTGATATTGATATAGCATCTGGGGGTTCACAGAGCAAATTGTTTACAAGTGGTAAAATGTCAAAAGAACAAACATATCATAAAATATGGAGTGAATGTTCAGACAAAGATGGTAAAGTTAAATTAACAGACTTTATGAAAAAGTTAGAAGAAGAAGGTGTGTCTAATTTAGATGCAACTAAACTATTTCATAGATGGGAAAACACAAACACAATAAAGTTGATGGCAGATGGGACGTACAAAAAAACTTAAAGAAGAAGCCAGCAACACTAATATAGTAGAAGATTCTATAGATAGTGTGTCTGAATTAGAACCAAACCTAAATATAGTTGAAGTTTCAACAGAAACAATTCCAAAAGTTGACTTAGAGGTATCACAATTAGATGGTGTAGGAGCTGTAACAGTGAAAAAACTCACTGATTTTGGTGTTACTTCATTAATTGATATTTGTATTAGAGGTGGTAGAGAAATCTCTGAGATTACTGGTGTGACAAAATCCAAAGCAGATTCTTGGGTTTTTAACGCTCAGAAAATACTTGAAGATAATAAGTTGATAAGACAGTCTGATATGGACGTTATTGATTTAATGGAATATCATGAAAATCAACCTACTTTAGAAACTAAAGTTAAGGCAATAGATGAATTATTTGGTGGTGGAGTTAAACCAGAATGTACCTATGAAGTATATGGAGAATTTGGCTCAGGTAAAACACAGTTTTGTAATACATTAACAGCTCAAGCAGTATCAGAAGGTGAGAATGTAGTTTGGATTGATTGTGAAGATACTTTTAGACCAACAAGAATACTTGAAATTATGAAAGCTAGGGAGATGGTTGAGACAAGAGAAGATATGGAAAAAGCATTGAGCCGTATCAAATATTATTACACACCAAACACTGAACAATTACTTGGAACTGTTAACGCATTATCTAAAATAATGGAAGAGAAACGACCAAGATTAGTTGTAATAGATGGTGCTATAGGACAATTTAGAGAGGAATATCTTGGAAGGGGTACACTAGCAGACAGACAAAATCAAATTGCAAGACTCATGACACACATCAAAAACATATCATATTACTTTAGAACTACAGTTGTATACACTAATCAAGTGCAAACTGACCCATCAGTTATGTTTGGTGACCCAGTGAAGCCAATAGGTGGTAATGTTGTAGGTCATGCAGCTACTTATAGAATATATTTCAAGAAATCAGGTAAAAAACGTGTTGCTAGAATGGTAGACTCTCCAGAACATCCACAAGCAGACGCAGAATATATCTTGAACGCCAAAGGCATAGATAATAAGGAAGAATAATGTTACCATCTAGATTTGAAATAGATCATATGCCTTCAAAAGGTTGTGATGTGTGTGAGCATAAACATGTGGAAGACGATGATTGTGATTGTCTTTGTCATTCAAAAAAACCAGTTATGAGAACCATGCGTGATTTTGAAATGTATCAAATGTTTGGTGACCCAGATGGGTAATAATCATAAATTTGATAAACCAGAAAAATTCTGTCTTTATTGTAGTAAATCACTTGCTTTAAAAAGACAATACAAACAAGTAAAATATTGTTGTGACCGTTGTAGAGTTATGGCACGTAGAGAGTCTGGATATTTCCAAAAAAAATATAAGATGATTAATAAACCACACTTAAAGAAATGCAAGGTGTGTGAGAGAAAGATATCAAAAGTTGGAGAAAGAAAGGGATGTTCAAAATATTGTAGTGATACTTGTATGTATATTGCTACAAAACATAGGGATAGAAATCAAAAACACATATACATTAAAGTAAAAATAAGTGATTATCCAGAGGTTGTTAGAACCATAGATGCACTAAAAAGGGTGGGTCTTTTCGTTGAATCCTAGGGAGAGAATGCGATTCTCCAATAGAAAAGCTGTAAACTACTTACTTAGTAAAGGATATGATGATATATGGTTAAAAGCCCATGGTAGAAGACAAGATTTGGTGTATACTCAAGGTGAGTGGTATAGGGCACTAGATTTATGGAATCTTTTTGATGGCATATGTTTTGATCCAGAAGGTAGAATTATTCTTATACAAATAAAAACAAATGCTTGGGCACAAGAAAAACCAATCAAAGACTTTTTATATGATAAAGATAATCTAATAGCATTGTCAATTAATGTAAAAGGTAGTGGTAAAAAATGGGAGGTAAATGTAAGACAATATGACTGAAATAATAGGAAAAGGAGAGATAACAACAATAGAAATACTTAGGGAAATATTCGGAGATTCTATATTCATAAAGACACAATCTCCTTTAAAAGAGTTATTGAGCCATGAGTTTTATTCAGAAGGACTATCTGAAAGACAACAAAAAGAAACTATTGATATAACGGTTTATAATGGTTTTCAGCCATTATGTATACGTGTTCAAGGCAAAGACCATACTGGAATATTGAAATCTCAGAGAGATAGTGTCCAAAAAAAGATGCTTGAATGGAGTGGAAATATAGTGATAGATTTATGGTTTCATGATTGCCCAGAGTTATTTAAAGAAAAATTAAATGATTCTTCTAGAAAAGAAGTTATTGATAGTTTAAAATGGGCTAATTATTTATAGAGATTTTCTGGTTGAGGTTTTTCTTCTGCTTTATTTTCCTCTTCATGTTCACTTTTTAAGTATTCATTCATGAGTGTCATTTTCTGTTGTAGTATTTTATCATTCATCATCATCATGGCTATTTCTATTTCACCATATGTTATTTTATCAGATTTATACATTTCTGTTATACCATCATCTACAATATTATAAAAACGTGTAACTATATCCCATCTAGGCTCAGGGTCATTTGCAATAGGCATACTATATAAGCATTTCCTTTAATTATTAAACTTTATGTCTCACTTTACTAATTATAGCCAAAGTCACGCCTATAATAGGTATCATTTCCAATGTATCAATTCCATATAGTAAAAAGTCTACTACAATTCCATGACCATGAAGAAATCCCTCACCCCATATACATTCTAACGCCCAAAGAGAATGAGGTATTTGAAGGTATAAAACAAAGGCTGATAATGCCAAACTTTGGGTCAAATGCCTCTCATACCAATCTAAAAATCCACTTATATATCGCATAAATAGATAAAGTTTAAAAACTATATAATTGTAGTTATTTTTAGGCATGGCTAACAATATGACTGATATGTGCACTATGGACTTGAGAGTATCTGGTGAAGATAGGGGTATTTACTATGATGTGACAAACAGATGTCTCGTATATCTTAGTAATCATGAAACATTGTCTGATTTAATGAGCACTATGACTCATGAAGTAATACATCATTGTCTTGCAAAGCTAGGTATATCAGATGATATAGATGAAGATATGGAAGAAAAAATGATTTTTTTTATGGCTTGGGCTGAAGACTCACTGTAAACTTCTTTTAATTTCAAAAGCAGTTTTTGGTTTTGGTTTACGTGGTTTATTTCTAACTAAACCATTACAACATTTACAACGCATTCTACCTATGCCTTTTTCTTTTTTTAAATATTTTTTATAAATGAATTTTGCACAATCTTGGCAGTAAAATGATTCACCATAATAAAATCTCTCAAATCTTTCACAAAGATTATTACACATTCTTTTCCTCTTTTTTTACATTATTTAGGCATTCTTGGCAAACATCCAATCTTTCAATCTTGGTACATTCACCCTCTGCTAAACAAATATGACACATGGTCATTTTCTTGGCTCCTTGATTTGGTCTGACATTTCATACACAGCAGAAGATAATAGAATCTCTTCTTCTATTTCATCAAATAATTCGATAAAATCTTTATTTTTTAATTTTCTACATCTATTTTTTTTAATTAATTCTATTAACTCTACCATTCCATTTTTAGTTAGATTACTTTTATGTTTCCTCATAAGTTCTAATGTGAATAGAGTAGCTGTATGGTAGATAAATCTCTCTCTATCAGTTAAAGTCATACTGGATGCACCTTCAAATCTTCTAATTCTTGTAGATATTTTCTGAGTCTCAAGTCTGATTCAACATACACATCCTCTTCCTTACCTTTCACATCCATTTTTTCAGTTCTTTGCCACCATTCAACTGGTCTTTCACAGTTCATACAGTGACAATTATCTTTCTCTTCTTGTGAAAATTCTCTATATTCTGGGTTATCTGGGTCTTCCTCTGTACCTTTTGGTACATGTTTTGGCATAAATAATTCTAATTCTAGTTTCATTATGTTTTTAATGGTTTTTTCTCTATTAAACAAATCCAAATCTCTATCATTCTTTGGTTTGTACTCATTTATAATGTCTTTTATTTTTAAATCTCTATTTTCTATCTTGTTCATTAATTATATAAATTATTGTAGTATATAAGGCTTACTGGCTAGTATGGTTATATAAGCGTTCTTATGTATAAATAAAAAAATTAACGTAGAACTTTAGTTACTATATGTTTAAAGTCATCAACTATTTTATCAGATGCGTCCCTTATACTTGACACACTTACTACATTCTTTTTACCAAAACAATCACCAAGAAAGTCTTTTGACCAACAAGAATTACAGATTTGGTATGGGGCATATTTACATCTTTTACCTAGTTTATTAGCACCACAACCACGTCCAGATACGTGAAGTATGACTATATTCTCTGTCTCTCTTTTTGCTTTCAAGAATTTCTTTCTACACATACTCATTATAACATTTCTCTTAAGTTTATATGAACCACTATGATATTCTGGATGTCCATCTGTTACCATGATAAGTATTTTTTTACGTCCTTTCATCTTTTTAAGTTGTTTTGAAGAGTAATCCAGTGCTAAATGGGTAGGGGTAAAAGAACAATTAGCATTATTTTCCACAACTATATTTTTACAATCTTCAGCACTGTTAATATCAGTCATACCAACATCACCTCTGTGATTACTTGACCATATATTTGCACTGATATGTATCTTATCATACTCACTAACAGAATCATAAAGTGTTGCAACAAGGTCTCTAACTTGGTCTATTTTATCTTGATACCCCATTGATCCACTACCATCAATACTAATAAGAATAGATGCTCCATGGTCTACTCTCTTATCAATAAAGCATTTAGTTAAATCACTACCTTTTGCTTTATTTTCAATAAATGTTTCAATATCTATATCTTGACCATCATAACCAATAACTGGTTTATGTATCTCCGAGACTTTTCTGAATAATCTCCTAAGTTTTCTTGACACATGTTTGTTTATATTTGGTTTTCTACTCTCTCTTTTCACTCTTATTACATATGATGGTACTTGTGATTCCTCACTTCCATCAATAAGTGAGTCTTTAATTGAGTTAATATCAGATTTACCATCACCTATAGAGTCTGTAGCCATTTCACCAAGTTCTTTTTCATTAGAGTTTGAAAGTTTATCTTTATTTTTTAACCATTCATCATACTCAGCTCCATCTTGAATTTTTGATGTCATTTGTCTATTATCACTACCATCGTATTTTTCTTTATGGTGATAGTCTTCTTTTTCATCCTCTAGTTTATCTCTCAAGTTTTCATATTTTTTACCATCTGCCTTGACTGAACCAACAGAATTGTTACTTACATATTTTTTCAACTTTTCATCTGCATCTTTAGTTCTTTTCTTATTTTCTTCAAAGAACTCATCAATGTATGGTCTAAGTATTGCTAGTTGTATCAAGGCTCCCATTCTACCAGTATTCTCTACAGCATACAGAGAACTCTTATATACTTCATTATGTTCAATACCTTTCACTAAGTCCTCTCTATAAAATCTAATATTTAACAGAACATCAACTGGATTTTTTCTACTTTTTGTATGAAGTTTACCTCTATTCTTTTTTGCCTTTGTAAATCTTTTAGCATTAGCTAGCCATAATTTAGACATCATAGATTCTATTCTCTGGTCTTCCAATACATTAAACACACTCCAAAAAGTATCATATCTTTTAGTTTGACCATCTGTATTTTTCCATTCACCGTTTTCATCTTTTAACCAGCTAATTATCAAGTCTTTTGCTTCAGCTATAGGGGTCTGCATAAGTATATGACCTAATTCATGATTGAATGCTGTGAATTTTTCTATACCTTTCACAGCAGGTGTAGCTACATTCAAATGAAAATGTTTATTATGCTTATCTTTCTTTTCGTTTATTTTAGTGTCTGTAATATAATTATCACCAGCACAGTACATGACATTTATTTTACATTTTCTAACATGTTCAACTATGTCTTTTACTTTGTCAAAGTACTCTTTATCTGGTAACAATTCTCTATTACGTGCCATTATAATTTATCTCCCATGTATATTGCTCTTTTACCAAATTGGTTAATATGTTTTGAGTTTTTCATACTATTATTAGATTTTGTAACGTAGTATTTTCTTACTCTTTTAAGACTTTTATATTTTTTATTTTTTGCAAGTGTAGCTAATATGAAGTTTGGTTTATAGTCTTCTGGGTGTTCAATTACTGCACATAAAGAACATAGTTGATATTTTTTCCAACATGAACCTTTAGCACCACCGTGACATCTGGTTTTAGTACAAAGTAAACATCTAACCATTATTCTCAACCTCATCTTCCATTTGTGCGTCCTTCCATGCGTCATATGCTCTATCATTATCATCATCTGGACATGGGTTACATTCTTCACAGTTTGTTGTGTATCCTTGGTCACCTATACAATATTCATAATATCCCTCACCATTACAGTTGAAACAGTATCCAGCACACTCTTCACATAATCCATCAGCATTTATCATGTCATATGCGTCATGATAGCTAGATGTATCAGCAACAAAGTGACATTTTTTACAACACCAGTGTTTTTTAAATTTTGTAGCATTGCTATTTTGCTCACTACAAGCTCTTTTTATTTTATTTTTTAAGTAAAAAAAGGAAAGATTAAGAGCCAAAAGTAACTCCCAGAGTCTCTTCAGCTCTTGACCTAATCAATTCTCTTTCTGTTGGGTCTGTGTATTTTATTAAGAATGCCTCTTTAACAGCAGTTAAAAGACTTTCCTCATCATCACCAGAGGTATCTTCCATCAAATCACGATAAACATCAGTGAATTGTTTCAAATCCCTAGGAGACAACACATATTCCACATCACCTTTAGTTCTAAGACTGTAAGTGTCTTGAGCCAAAGTTAAGAGTGGGTCATGTAAATAATCTGGAATTTGTTTCCAATCAATTATTTTATCAAGACTTTCACTAGAAGGATAGTCCCAAATTGACCCAATGAATCTTGATTTCAAATCTTCTGTTAGATTATTAACACCAGCATATTCTATAGGATTAGTTGTTGCAATAAATGATAATTTACATCCTTCATTAAGTCTGTAAACTTTACCACCTGCAAAACAACTTTTTCTACTATCTAGTGGTCTATTCATCCATTTTTGTAATTCATGTTCTGTAGCACCTAGTTCATCTAGATAACATACAGCGTGACCATAATGATTAGCCACTGAATATGCAATAGGAAATAAACCTCTTTGAAAGTAAGAACCCTTTTCATCAACTTGCAATCTACCTTGAAAATCGCTTTTTGTAGTACCAGTACCACAATTAAACTCTACAAGTGCTATACCCTTGTCTTTACAAATAGAATGAACTAATTGTGTTTTACCAAGTCCTTTAGCACCATAGATTAAATATGGTTTATCTGCTCTATCAATAACATTCTCAAGTCTTTTGCGTTCACCGTGTAGCTCAATATAATGTCCCATATCATCAATGTTTTCAGATGAATAGACACTAAAATCTATTTCATCTACACGCTGTGTTGCATTGGTTGTTTTTTCTTCTAAAGAAGATTCAATGTATTTCATTTCACTCATTGATAAATAGTACATATACAAGTACTTAAGCCTTACTGGCTGAAGTTGACCAGTAACCTTTTAATACTACAATATTGATTATAATATATGGAAATTGACCATGACCAAGCTTGGGATGTTCTAGCAGATGACCCAGACTACTTAGTAGAACAAGTATGTGAAGCATATCCAGAAAAGGTTGAAAAGTATGTAGAACTTGATAAGTTTAGAGAAGCATATCAAATTCTTATCGACCATATGGAGGATATAGAAGAGGGTATTAAACAAATCCAAATCTCTAATAGAGAATCTGTACAAGAACGATTACAAGAACTTGGACTATAGAAATAAGGAACCCAATGTGGGTGAATAGACACCAAAGGGTAACGCTTAACAGAGAAACCACTAGTTCTCAAGTGGGTTAAGTATTCCTAAGAAAAAATAACAAGGGTTACAGTCTGACAAACGAGAAAAAATTGTGAAGGACACAAGAACGAGGCGTTTTTAGAATTGGCTTAAGGCTGATTGAAAAACAGGCACGCCTACCTTATTTTTATTTATTTTTTTTTAATTTATTATATAGGGTATATAAGCGTTTCTAGAGTTCAGTAAAAAAAACACTAATCTCTTAATTTAGTATTACACTTTAAACATATTTTTACATGCTCTAAGTCCCACATTTCACCACAACATCTAGCATGAGTTGTTTTTGGACGTTCAATATCTTCATATTTCTGAGCAACCTCTTCCATTGCTGGGTCTTCAATACCACTCATGGCATATTCATCCCAATTATCAACATCAGGCTCTTCACTCATCTGGATCACACCCACATGTACAAGACATATTACGACTTTGACACCAGCAATGTAAACAAAGTTTTTCATCCTCTGGTTTTTTATTACCACATTGACAAGTAGTTGACTCTAAATATTCACGGCATTGTCTACATTTACCATCAACCATCATATATTCTGGTACTTCCATACTACAATATGTACACATCTGATAATTTAAAGTCTCGTAACTATTCATCTTTCACACCAAAAACAACTTCATTCTCTTGTATAGATTCAATATGCCAACAATGACCAGTATAATTAAATCCTTTACATTCACATACAAAGTCCTCTCCATTATACTCGACGGTGTATTCTTTATCTGGGTCTGACTTTGATTTTATTTTAAATTTTTGCATTAGAATTTACCCATCCTTACTTGATAACAATTTAATCCCAATCTACGCCACATATTAACAACTTGGTCTCTGTCATCAAATGCTGTCACTGGTGAAAAACCATCTTCATGAATTCTTTGTAATAATTCTTCTTTTACAATATCATCAGCTCTAAAATCACCATCAGCTCTAAGATATAACTTTGTGAATTTAACACCAGCATTATCTAACTGAAGTAATGTAGCACCTCTATGTCTTTCATTTCTAGCACTAGTAATTATTACATCATTACCAGTGTCATACAAAGTTTTAGCCATATAACAAACATCACCATTTGGATGGTCACATTCAATCATAACATCAGGGTCAAGAAATACATCCCAATCCATTATTTTATCAGTCTCTTTTTTTGCATTTTTTGCACGTCTAACACGCAAATCTACATTCATTAGAGTACCATCTACATCAAAGATAAAACTTTCACTCATCTATTTTCCTCCCTAAATCTATCCTCATCTGCTGATAATCCCTCTTGTGTTGAGCCATGTATGCACTGAAATACTAACAATTTCAGAGTATCAACCACTGCACCAGCAGGTAAATGTCTGAATTTTGTTTCTAATATTTCAACAAATGCTTCATACAATTCCTTATCTGACATACTTATATCAGTATCAGTTAATGCACCCATAAACACTTCTCTAAACATATCTGTATTTTCGAAATCTTTCATAATTATAATAACACACTCCAGTACTTAAGCCTTACTGGTTAACCAGTTGTTTCTTATTGTAAATTTAGCAATATCTATTTTTTCTTTTTTATAGTAATTTATGTATGATTTTATAGAGTCATTATTTATCTTATATTCGACAGGCATTGCAGTAGCAAAACGTGTTAAACCCAAGTCTGATATGCGTGGCAATGGTAAATTATCTATAACATCAAATGATTTATGATTAACATCATGGTTAAATCTTAATTTATATTCATCATTAAGATGATATGTTAATTTGTATAACCATTTATAATTACTAAGTGATGCACGAACCCATTTAGAACATGGATGATTCATGTGTGTTTGTTTGTATGGTATTTTGTATTTAATATCATATCTTGGGTAAATATGGTGGGTTGTACACATCATTTGTGCATGTTCTAGTATCATTTTAACAACATGTTTATCACAATGCATTTTAGCACACTCATATGGATTTGAATCTAAAACAAATATATTCATTTTCTAGCACCCATTACTTTATAATCTTCAATATGACACATACACCTACAATGTTTATCACAATTTGCATTAACGCAACTAGTGCATTTCAATCTCATATATTATATTATTTTTTATTTTATTTAAGTGTTGCTGGTTAGTATAGGGTATATAAGCGTTTATAGCATCATAATAAAAAAAAGGAGATTACGGTTTGAATTTACCGTATTTTTTGGTGTCTGCCATCATCCAAAAGGCGTATGACATAGCCATGTATTGATTGTATCCGTGTTCTCTTAAATCTGCATCAAGTAATTTACCATCACCATTTTCCATTTCATCCCAGTCTTGAGCCATGAACCAAGCAATAAGAGCTAAACCCTTCATTACTTTCTTCATATCTCTGAGCTCAATGTTATAATGTCCACCAATAGACATAGCCATTTTACTCCAGAACTTTGGAATGGTTAGTAAATCTTCAAGACTAAAGACACTTTTTCTGTCTTTTGCTTTCTTTGGCATTTTGATTTTAGGTGAATCAAACATAGAGTTAAGCAATTCAACACTATTATCCATTAGATAGTTAGACATATAGTTTTGAATTTCTTTTGCATTGAAACCCTCCTTGTCTACAAATTCAGCCATTTCATATTTATAAAGTGGCTTCATTAATGCTTGAGCTTGTTTTAGAGAACTTACTCCATAGAATCCAGTCATTAAATATAATATATCATTTTTACTATTAAAGTCTTACTGGCTGAAATCTAGCCAGTAATGGTTATATACAACAACATGTATTACTAAATAGGATAAGTACGTGAACTAACTGATTGTGAAAAACTCTGGGGACGACCCTTTGGTAATACATCTTTTAAGCTCTGTATTATAGGACTGTCGGTTAGATTTAGGCAAAAGGCGTATGATGGTAGCATTGAGTGCTGAGCACCACATCCTTAGGTTGAAGAGATATCTTTAGCAATACTGAGGACAGAGACAGAGTGGAAAATATGCTTACTGACTTTATGAGCCTTTCTACCTTTCCTTTTATTTTTTTATTTTTTTTAACAGTAAATATAGGGTATATAAGCGTTCTGATTGTTTAACAAAAAAAAAGGGTTAATTATGCATGTAGAGTTTACCGTCTCTAACATACATATTAATATCAGTGTAATGACCAGCCAATACTGCTTTCTTCACAATTTCCAAAAGTAATTCATCAGCAGTTATTCCCATTTGTTGGGACACTTTATCGACTTGTCTAACACCTTCTTGTATTACATCGTCATCATTCTCAAGGATTGTTGTTTCCAAGACTCGACGCATAATATCAGCTGTGACTTCTAATTCTTCTCTCATTACTATACAATACTTATACTAGTACTTAAATCTTGATGGCTAAAAACTAGCCAGTTAGTCTTATATACAAGTATGAGAAATACTTAGTGTTGTGTGAGGCGTGTAATATGACACGTAAGCTCTACAACCATATGAAGACAACAACAAAGATGATATTTGAGGACGGATAACGGAGACCCATTTGAACCTCCTATTAATCCGACGAAATATAACTCTGGACTTGGGATGCTTGAGAGCACGTAATGGTGGGCTTGCATCTGTCTTATTATTTATTATTATTTATTAACTTAACTAAGAAAAGAGAAAAAGTGCCCAAAAAGAGAAAAGAAGGGTATATAAGAGTTATCAACCAATCAAAATAAAAAAAGAGTACTCAGTCATCATCTAACTGAGATTCTAATTCGGCTCTTACATCATCCTCAACGTCCTCTCTACGAGAGTCCACATACTCACTAAATCCCAACTCATAAGCAACCTCATCGACTGCTTTGAGTACCTGAGAAGGTGAGTATTCGAGGGTGCCAATCTGAACCATTGGGGTACACTCATCAAGCATGTCGTCATACTCTGATTCTTCAATCAGATCCAATCTTGCTTCAACTTCTTTGTCAATTAGTGACTCAATATTATCACTAGTGACCTTCTGTGTTTCAGTAATTGTCTCCATAACAATACATACTATACTATACTAATTAAACCTTACTGATTGACTAATTGTCATATATTGTTGTTATTTGTTTCATGGATTTATCCCAAATACGGGGCTGCATGGGTATATAAGGGTTTCTGTTGGCATTTATTGATACGTTAGTAACGTTTATTTTTTTTTTTTTTTTGAACCTGACCGACACCCTTATAAACCCTTAATGGTTATATACCGTTAAATGTTGTAAAACGTCAGAACAGTAACACTTATATACCGTTAGATTCCATATAAAGACTTAAGGGTATATAAGAGTTCCCAACCGATCGTAAAAAAAGAGAGGATTAGTTAAAGTCAGAGACCTTAACCCAAGAACCATCCCATTCTTTATCGTTGAGATAAAGTACATAGTTCTTTTGATGGACACCGACACCATTTAGAGCGTTTAGACGTTCTTTGGTTGTTGGAGTGTTCCAGCCTGCCGTTGTTACAAACAGATCACCATTATCTGCGATCCGTGCGATCGCATTTCCGTGAAGCTTTAAGATCCATTCGCCATCACTATCAATCTCAACAGATGTATTTGATTGATGTAGTTTGCGTTTAGATTCTAAAGCCATTGCGCCTGCTTGAGATATCTTACGATTTCCAGCCATATATATAATATACCACATTGACTATTAAAGAGTTACTGATTAGATGACTTAGCATTTTAGAGAAGGATACTTACAGCGACAGAAATTAGGGAGTTTAAATACATACGAAATGCTTGAAACTCTTATATACCCTTAATATTTCGTGCCTAATTTTACACCATACGCAGCGAACCGAAGGGTACTTAAAGGTTCTGATTCATATTGATGCCAAAAAAAAGGCGACATTCCCATAGTATAACAGTCCAATGACTGCTGGGGGTCGCCTCTTTCTTGATGAAACAAAAGAAGGGAGAATACGTCTCACAAACCTCTAGGGCGCGCTTTATTCTACCGAGTGAATGTACCTTCGATGCACACACCGTAAATCCATCAGAATCAGAGCAACCCTATCTGATGGCGATGCACGCATCAAACCTTCTATACTACTCAGAACATACTGATATATAAGACTCACTGTTTGACCTAAAATCAGTGACACTTATATACTATACTAACAGACCCTATCATAACACACCAAGTGAAAACCCTTATATACCCTTTATTTGATTGCGATACTATCGATAGTATCCATACAATGCATACTATTCAGTAAGCCTTAAGTACTAAACTTACCAGTATTAAATATGGCAGTAAGTCAAGAGAAATGGGCACACCGTGTCCTATCAGACGACACCACCCCAGCATATGTCATCACGCCAAAACTGGCTGAAGGACTTCGTGGTTTGGGGATAGAGGTTGATACTTCCAAAATGAGCGCGCAAGATATGTGGCATCAAATATGCAACATAACTGGTCAACTTGAGCCAATGATGGACAAGAACGACCCAGACTTCAAGGAGTTACTAAAATTACTCCACGGAAACAACCCAGAAATTAGAGCTGTAGATAACGCAGCCTAAACTCTTTTTTTATTTTTTTTCAGACTATGAAAACCCTTAAGTACCGTTAAACAAGCATTTTAATTCAGAATTTCACTAAGTCCGACAATTAAGGGTTAATAAGAGTTTACAACACATGAAATAAAAAATGGGTTAACAGTTAATGCCTTCAATATGAAAAGCGCAACAACGTTTTCTATTAGTAGATTTGACAACACGACCACGTTCATCAAATACGAGTTTACCATCTAGAAATAAATCTAGACAATGTTTACACATTTGATAAGAGCCAGTCCAGTTATCAGATTTACAATGTAAGCATTTTCGACGGTATTTCCTAGATTCTCTTTCAGAGTAAATAGGCTCAGCCATCAATTTTGCTTCGAAGTTTTTATCGAGTGTCATTAATTAAACTACGTAATACTAGCACTTAAGAGTTACTGATTGTACCAATGAAAATAAATGCAGAAATTGACTAAGTCCGACAATTAACCCTTAATAAGAGTTCTTAATGGGGTCAAAAAAATTAAGAGTGCATCTCAGTATACAATTTCTTGTATTGCTGGTATGCTTTAGAGTCAACACAAAATTTCATGTCTTTACGAGCAATTAAAAATTCACTCATGATTGAATGAATTTCATTAGCCCACAAAGTCTCAGACCATTTGTCTTTGTGTTCTACACTGTAATCATCAACAGGTTTACCAATTTCAATTACAGCTTTTGACCATTTTTCGGTCATCTCTGGACGATATCTGTAAAAGAAATGTGCCATTTCATGGACTACAATTTCATAAATCACTTGTTTGATTCTTGTTTGTGGCATACCATGTTGTGCCATTCTGAATATGTGTGCTAAATTAATTTGTAACACGCCTTTTTGCATGTTGTTTGTATATGCAGCACGTCCAGACCAATCAGCACTTTGATAGTTGTAACATCTAACTTGATTGATAAAACGCTTTGAATGCATTTCACCTAACCAATTACATTCTTTTACAACTGTTTTGACTGAGTCGTCAATCATAGATGCAAATCTCTTGAATAGTTTTTCAAGGCTTGCAGTCTTGTAATTGCCGACGTCATCTTTTACAGCACCGTATCCATTGAATACGATTCCGAGTTCTTTGAATTGAACGACCATATTTCATATACCAGAGTTTACCTATTAAGGCTTACTGATTTGGTTTTTCGTGTATTAGGTGAATGCTTATAAAGGGTTAAACAGTGTTTAACGGTATATAAGAATTTATCATCCAATAAAAGAAGGAAAGGGGTTAGAATGATACCCCTATGATTGGTTGGTTCGTTTCGTAGTCTGTTCTAACATGCATGTGAGCAATGCAGTAACGTTTTAGAACTGATTGAATCAATTCTATTTCAGAACCTCCAAAGAAGCTATCAAATCTTGATGCAGGTCTGATAACTGGTCTGTCATGTTCAATAGTGATGTATGGCATGTCTTCCATGTCGTTCCCATATTCAGAGATATGAGTCTGGAAGCACTCTTCCAAAGCATCTACTATGTGTTGTGCTTTAGTCATTAAATACACTACAATACTATAACACTTAAAGGTTACTGATTGAACTAAATGACATAGT
>Ga0209992_10001443_pt1 | contig 25096 bp, 23 predicted proteins | sample 2SBtaG_2_FD_182564 | JGI IMG/M metagenome (GOLD analysis project Ga0209992, IMG submission 182564) | Deep subsurface microbial communities from Kolumbo volcano to uncover new lineages of life (NeLLi) - 2SBTROV12_ACTIVE470 metaG (SPAdes)... | ecosystem: Environmental > Aquatic > Marine >... | reverse complement strand
GTGCATTAATTGAGCGTTTAAAGCTTGAAGGCGTTAACACCAAAGCCGATATGTTTATGACAGTGGATGCAGGCAATCTTTGGTATGCAGGTTCACAAGACCTATTCCAGCCAGTACAAACAGAAACTTTAAAAAGTAATATTCCAGCGCATTTAAGAGACCCTGATGGCCTATGGACAGGATTGTCAGTGCGCGCACGTACAATCGTTTATTCAACTGAGCGAGTTAACCCATCTGATTTATCAACTTATGCAGATTTATCAACGGATAAGTGGAAAGGTAAATTGTGTTTAAGAACCAGTAAAAAAATCTATACCAAGTCATTAGCGGCTTCTGTTATTTATAATCATGGTGAAGACAAAGCAGGCGATATCATCAGTGGCTGGGTAGACAACTTAGCAGCCACACCAAATGCTAAAGACTCACATGTGATGAATGCCATTCTTGCAGGGCAATGTGATGTGGGCTTGGTTAATACCTATTACTTTGGCCGCTTAGTTGCGAAGCAACCTAACGCACCACTTAAACTATTTTGGGCAAACCAAGATACAACCGGTGTGCACGTTAACGTATCAGGTGCTGGTGTGACTAAGCACGCGTCTAATGCTAAAGGTGCGACAAAATTGTTAGAGTGGCTGTCATCAGCAAAGGCACAAGCTATTTATGGATCACTTAACAAAGAATATCCAGCCAATCAAAATGTCGCATCAGATGATGTGGTATCTGCATGGGGTTCATTTAAGCAAGACGATATGAACTTATCGCAAGCGGGCATTCTACAAGCAGATGCAGTTAAGTTGATGCAGCTTAAGGGTTATCGATAGAAAAAAGAAACACAATTATTACAAAACCCAAGCTTTGTCTTGGGTTTTGTTGTTTTAAAATACTAGAAAATTTTTAGAGAAATCATTTGGAAAAAAATTGCTTTAAATCCAAAATTTGGATCAGCCTTCTTGCCTTATTAGTGGCAATGCCAATTTTTGTGGTGGCACTGTCTTGGCTATTGCCTGAGCATGAACTCTGGGCGCATTTCTCTGAAAACCTACTGCCAAGCTTGGTTAGCTCTACTGCTATTTTGTTAGTGGGTGTGGGTATCGGTGTGACGCTATTAGGCACAATATTAGCTTACTTGGTGGTGATGGTAGAATTCCCTGGCAGAAAGTGGCTTGAGTGGGCGCTATTTTTACCGTTTGCAATTCCGGCTTATGTGTTGGCTTTTGTTTATTTGGGCGTGTTTGATTATTCGGGCTATGCACAGGTGTGGATGCGTGAGGTATTGAGCTTGCCGGGCTTTGATATTCGTGCTGGATCGTGGGCAATCATTCTGACGTTTGTATTGGTGTTTTATCCTTATGTTTATATGATGACAAGGGCTTCGTTTAAACGTCAAAAGATCAACATGATTGAAGCAGGTAAGTTGCTTGGTGCGAGTCCAATCAAAGTGTTTTTTAAGATTTCATTGCCACTAGCACGCCCAGCAGCGGCAGCAGGTTTGTTGGTCACACTCATGGAAACCTTGGCTGATTTTGGCGTGGTGGGTTTATTTAATTACGATACTTTTACCACGGCTATTTACTCTGCTTGGGGTGATTATCGTTCAGTAGAGGTGGCTGCACAGTTGGCATCACTATTGGTGCTTGTGGCATTTTTCTTAATCTATTTTGAGAAAAAAGCACGAGGCCAAGCTAAATATTATTCAGCCGATGTCTCTAACAAAAAACCTTATCAAGCCAGTGGTGCTGTTGGCTGGTTAATCAGTTTATTTGTACTGGGTGTGTTTATGCTGTCATTTGCAATGCCAATGTTGCAATTGGTTGTGTGGGGTTGGGCATCAGTTGGCGAAGAGTGGAGTGCGAAGTATTTTGATCTAATTAGCTCGACTTCTGTCTTAACCGTTTCTGCAGCATTGATTACTGTAGCCATTGCCACTGTGTTAGCTTTACCAGGGCGATGTAAGCAAAGCAGTGTTTGGCTCAAGAGTGTGATCCGCATGGCGACGCTAGGTTACGCATTGCCAGGCTCGGTGATGGCAGTAGGCCTGCTTTATGGTATTAATCAAATCTCCGAGATTAATATTCATTTTGGCGGTGAGAGTATTAACCATATAATTTTTGGATCAATTGCTTTGTTATTGTTTGCCTATGTGTCTCGTTTTATGGCGATCGCTTATAGTTCAATTGACGCATCCGCCCAGCAGATTAAACCGGTGTTTACCCAAAGCGCACGTTTGCTAGGTGCATCACGCTTACGTTTGATTTGGCAAGTTTACTTGCCGATGATGACACCTGGTATTTTAGCCGGTGGTTTATTGGTAGCCGTTGATGTGATGAAAGAGCTGCCAGCAACCTATCTATTACGTCCATTCGGCTGGGATACCTTAGCAATCCAAGTGTATGAGTTAAGTGCTGAAGGATTGTATGAGCGTGCTGCCGTGCCAGCGTTGATTATGGTGATATTTGGCTCGATATTAATGTTAATCTTTCAACGATTAGATAAAAAATCTTCAAAAACTTCTTAAGTCAGTAAAATACCCTTAATTATTAAGGATTTATTACTAGGCATGGCTCAGTCATTATTAAATATAGAAGGCGTATTATCAGCATCAATTGATGCGGGTATTAAGAATAGTGACGCCCCAGATTTGTCAGTGGTTTACCTAACGGAAAGCACAACAACAGCCGCGGTATTTACCCAAAATGTTTTTTGTGCAGCGCCTGTAATAGTTGCTAAAAATCATCTTAACCATCATCCTAAAGCTTTACTGATTAATAGTGGTAATGCCAATGCTGGCACGGGCACGCAAGGCATGGAAAACACACTACACACTTGTGCGTGTTTGGCCGGTGAGCTTAATATTGATACCGAGCAAGTCTTACCGTTTTCAACTGGTGTGATTGGCCAGCAGTTGCAGGTTGATAAATTCAATAAAGGCATTCCAAAGGCCATTGTTAAATTATCTGCTGATGCGATGGGTGATGTAGCCAAAGGCATTTTGACCACTGACTTGGTTGAAAAAACCGCCATAGCACAGTTTAAAGTCAATGGTAAAGCTGTCACCATTAGCGGCATTGCAAAAGGATCAGGCATGATTCGCCCGGACATGGCAACCATGCTTAGCTTTATTTTTACTGATGTGAAATCAACCCAGGCTAAGTTACAACAATGTTTAACAACTTCGGTCAATCAATCGTTTAATCGTATTACTGTGGATGGCGATACCTCAACTAACGATGCCTGTACGCTAAGTGCAACTGGTGCGAGTAGCGTGGATATTCACGATTGTGTTGATGAATTTCAAAGCGCACTTGATAAAGTCACACAATCTTTGGCGCATCAAATTATTAAAGATGGCGAGGGTGCAACCAAATTTGTAGAGGTGCGTGTGAAGGGCGGTAGTAGCAATGATGATTGCTTAGAAGTGGCTTATACGGTTGCACATTCACCTTTGGTAAAAACAGCGCTGTTTGCTAGTGACGCCAATTGGGGTCGTATCTTGGCGGCAGTTGGTCGTGCGAATATTGCTGATTTGACGATTGAAGACATTAATATTTATTTAAATGAAGTGAGTATTATCAAAGCTGGCGAGCCAGATGAAAACTATACAGAGGCAGCAGGTAGTAGTGAGATGGCAAAAGAAGAGATTGTTATTACCATTGAGATTGGCAAAGGTGACACATTTGAGAGTGTATGGACTACAGATTTTTCATACGACTATGTAAAGATCAACGCAGAATATCGCACATGAGTGTTTACCGATTATTAATCTCTTGCCCAGATGTGCACGGCTTGGTGACCAAAGTGAGTCAGTTTATTTTTGAGCATGGCGGCAATATTAAAGAAGCACACCATCATTTGGATGATCAAAATAAACGCTTTTTTATGCGTATTGAAATTGAATCTAGTTCTTTAAATTGTTCATTTGATGAATTCCGTCGCACTTTTATTACGATTGCAGATAAGTATAAGATGAGCTGGAAATTTAGTGACGCATCAAAGCTGAAGCGTATTTTAATTATGGGCTCTAATTCCTCACATTGTGCAGCAGATTTATTACATAGACACCACGAACAAGAGCTTGAAGGTGAAATTGTTGGCGTGTTGTCTAATCATAGCAAACTTGCAAAACTGGCCAGTTGGTATGACGTGCCATTTAAACAAGTTGATATAAATACAGAAACAAAAGCAGATGATATTAAAAAGATGAGCTTGGCAGTTGATAGCTTTAATCCAGATGTGGTTGTATTAGCGCGCTATATGCAAATTATCCCTAAGGAGATGTGTGGAAAATATAGTGGGAAAATTATCAATATTCATCACTCATTTTTACCATCATTTGTGGGCGCTAATCCTTATGCTCGTGCAGCAGAGCGAGGGGTTAAGCTCATTGGGGCAACCTGCCATTATGTGACAGCTGATTTAGATGAAGGCCCAATCATCGAACAAGATGTGGTTCGTGTTGATCATGCAGACAGCGCCGAAGATATGAAAAAGATGGGGCAAGACGTTGAAAAAATTACCCTTGCTAAAGGGTTGCAATACCACCTAGAAGACCGAGTATTAACGTGCAATAACAAGACAGTTGTATTCTCTTGATCATTGGTAAAATTAAAGTCCTTTATTACAGGTAACTTTACTTCCTTGTTAAATTATATATTTTCTCTTTAGTTACTTGAAAGAGGAAAAAATGACCCTACATACATTACTAAGAAAGAATTACGTTTTTATAGATTGATTCGTAATTTTAAACATTAGTATTTATCAAAATTAGGAGAAAAAATGAATATTCGCCCCCTTCACGATCGTGTGATCGTTCGTAGATTAGAAGAAGAGAAAACAACTGCAAGTGGTTTAATTATTCCTGACTCAGCAACTGAAGCACCCTCTGAAGGTGTTATTGTTGCAGCGGGAGAAGGTAGAAAGACTGATGGTGGAGATGTAGTTGTGCTAGATGTAAAAGTGGGCGATAAAATTTTATTTGGCAAGTTCTCTGGTACTGAGGTCAAAGTGGATAACGAATCGCTTCTTGTTATGCGTGAAGATGATATTGTTGCGGTTGTAGAATAAAGGAGATTAATATGGGTGCAAAAGACGTAAAATTTGGATTAGATGCTAGAAATTTAATGTTAGATGGTGTTAATATTCTAGCTAATGCAGTTAAAGTAACATTAGGACCTAAGGGTAGAAACGTTGTTTTAGACAAATCATTTGGTTCGCCAAATATTACTAAAGATGGTGTTTCAGTTGCTCAAGAAATTGAACTAGAAGATAAGTTTGAGAATATGGGCGCACAAATGGTTAAAGAGGTCGCTTCTAAGACCAATGACATCGCCGGTGATGGCACAACAACAGCAACTGTTCTTGCTCAAGCGTTAGTAGTTGAAGGCGTTAAGTCTGTTTCTGCTGGCATGAATCCAATGGATTTAAAACGTGGTATTGATAAGGCTACTGAAACTGCTGTAGCTGCATTACGTGATTTATCTCAACCTTGTGATGATACTAAATCAATTGCACAAGTTGGCACTATCTCTGCTAACTCCGATACTAGTGTTGGTGATATTATTGCTGAAGCAATGGAAAGAGTTGGTAAAGAAGGTGTGATTACTGTTGAAGAGGGCTCTGGTTTAGACAATGAGTTAGATGTAGTTGAGGGTATGCAATTTGAGCGCGGTTACTTATCGCCATATTTTGTCAACAATCAAGACACTATGAGTGCTGATTTAGAGATGCCACATATTTTGTTAAATGAGTCAAAGATTTCAAACATTCGTGATTTATTACCTACTTTAGAAATCGCTCAAAAATCTGGCAGACCATTATTAATTATTGCTGAAGATATCGAAGGAGAAGCATTGGCAACTTTAGTTGTTAATAATATGCGTGGCGTTGTTAAAGTGGCTGCAGTTAAATCTCCAGGTTTTGGCGATCGTCGCAAAGCTATCTTGCAAGACTTAGCGATACTTACAGGTGGTGTGGTTGTTTCTGAAGAGATTGGTTTGTCACTCGAAGGTATTACGGAAGACCAATTAGGGTCGGCTAAGCGTGTTGAAATTGGAAAAGACGCGACTGTTGTTGTTGATGGTATGGGTGAAAAGGCCGATATTGATGGACGTGTTAAACAAATTCAAGCACAGATCAAGCAAACAGACTCTGAATATGATCTTGAGAAACTTACAGAGCGTTTAGCAAAATTATCTGGTGGTGTAGCTGTTATAAAAGTTGGCGCTGCGACTGAAGTTGCTATGAAAGAAAAGAAGGATCGTTTTGATGATGCACTTCATGCGACTCGTGCTGCTGTACAAGAAGGCGTTGTTCCTGGCGGCGGTGTTGCGTTAGTTCGAGCTATTTCTGCTCTTGATGGTTTGAAAGGTGACAACCATGATCAAGATATTGGTATTGCCCTAACCAAACGCGCAATGGAAGCACCTTTACGCCAAATTGTAGCCAATGGTGGCGGTGAAGCTTCGGTGGTGTTGAACAACGTTATTGGAAATACAGGTAATTATGGCTATAACGCCGGTTCAGAGACCTATGGCGATATGCTAGAGATGGGTATCTTAGATCCTACTAAGGTTACTCGTGCAGCTTTACAGCATGCGGCTAGTATTTCAGGTTTAATGATTACTACTGAGGCGATGATTACTGATATTCCGCAAGACGCCACAGCTGCTGCCCCAGATATGGGCGGTATGGGTGGTGGAATGCCAGGCATGATGTAAATTAATAATTATTTTATTAGTTATAAAGGTCTCATATTATGAGGCCTTTTTTTTGGATTATTGTAAATCACTATTTTCTACAATAAACGCTTTAAAGCGTTTAGCGATAGGTGTGAGTGTATTTTTTTCATTATGAACTACATACCAATTACGTGTAATTGGAAACTGATCAGTTTCCAATTGTTTAATAATTCCATTTTTTAGTTCTAACTTTACAGTGTGTTCCGATACAAAACCAATCCCAAGACCTGCCTGAACGGCCTCAATAATTGCCTCATTTGAATTTATTTCAATATCTGAGTTAAATTTCATACCGGTCATACGTTCAATAGTGATGCGTGTACCAGAGCCTTGTTCACGAGTAATTAATGTTTCGTTGTTTAAAGCCTTGATAGAGTTTCTTTTATTTTTTAACAATGGATGATCGGGATGAGCAATCACAATGAGAGGATTTTCCATAAAAGGCTGTGTTACTAACGGCATATCAGAAGGAGGCTCGCCCATAACAACCAAATCGGTTTGATTGTTGCTAAGTTTATCCAATAGTGACCTTCTGTTGGTTACTTCGAGAAAGAAAGTCATATTAGGGTACTCTTTCTTAAATTTAGCCAATACACGACTTACAAATGAGTTGGTGGTTGTTGCAACAGCTATTTGAAGGTGGCCTGCAGTGGGGTCGATTGCATGGTCTATATCAGCCTTTGTTTGCTCTAATCTTGCAATGACATCAAGACAAGACTTGTAAAGTGTTTCACCAATATAAGTTGGTGAAATTACCTTTCCTTTAATATTAACAAGATCAGACCCAATATTTTGAGTTAATTGCTGTATCTGCATATACACAGCCGGCTGTGTAATATTTAATTCTTTGCTGGCTTTTGTAAAGCTTTTAAGGCGAACAACAGCCTCAAAACTGTATAATTGTTTAAGTGTGTAATTAATCATAAATAATAATTATTATTAATAAATTAAATATTATTTTACATTATTTATACAACTCTTGATCTTGTCAAAAAATAGTTAAAAAAGGAAGTTGTTTTGAGTGATGATAATAAACCATTAATATTTGAGGCCAGTCAAAGTAATTTTGAAGACCTTGTTGTGCATAATTCATCACATGTTCCTGTGTTGGTTGAGTTTATGGGTGTATGGTCTGAGCCTTGTATTAAAACAGAGTATGCAATATCCGACTTGGCAAAAGAATTCCCTGGTGATTTTCTTTTTGCAAAGATTGATATTGATGAACAAGAAGAGCTAAAAGAAAAATTTTCTGTTACAAATATACCGACTATTATCGTATTTAAAGATGGAGTAGAAGTACAAAGAGAAGAGGGCGAACTTCGTTCAGAAGAGTTGCGTGTATTGCTAAAACATTATGATGTTTATAGAGAGTCTGACGAACTCAGAGAACAAGCGAGAGAAAAACACATGTCGGGAGACACCCAATCTGCCGTAGTGCTATTAACACAAGCCATTACTTTAGATCCAAGCAACGTCCGTGTTGCGCTCGATATGTCGCAAATATTTATCGATATGGGTGAAATTGATCAAGCGCAAAGCTTGTTTGACAAGCTGCCTGAATCTGCACAGAAATTAGATATTGGTTTGTCTATTTCTTCGCAATTAAACTTTATTCGACTTGCACAAAACACTGCTGGAAAATCTACTTTGCAAGCCCAAGTGCTTAAATCATCTGATGATCTTCAAGCGCGTTTTGATTTAGCCGTTTGCTTCATTGCTGAGTATGATATTGAAAAAGGTATGGATGAGTTGTTTTACATTCAAGAAAACCAGCCAGATTTTAAAGAAGGTGCGGCTCGTGAGATGATTGGTATGATTTGTAATATGTTAACTAATAGCAATCCAGAACAAAGCAATACGTATCGTCGTCGCTTAGCAAACTTAATTAGTGAATAGTGCCAATTAAGCTTTTAAATAAAATTTACTTAACCATATGGCAAGTAACTAAAAAATAAAATGGACATTGTGTAGATATTATTAAATTATTATATTATAATTAATTTATATTAGTTTCCAACGGGGGAAACTAAACGTTAAACAAAGACGTTTATTTGGATCTTTTATACAAAAAGATTTAAATAAGCGTTTTTTCGTTTCTATAGGGGGTGAAGCGGGCAATAAGGAAAGACAATGAAACAATTAGTTATGAAATTTATTTGGGCTTTTTTCTGGCTATTTTTTGGCTTGATGGTTGCGCACAGCAATAATGTGATTGAGCCTATTCAAATCGCCATGATTTCGTTAATCAGTTTGCTGACAGCAGATGGGGTTAAATTTGTCATTAAGAAAATCGCCGCACACGCGCTAACATAACTTGTAATTGTGTTATTTTACAATCGGTAGCGTTGTTTGGCTGTTGTAATGTGGCCATTCATAGCGAATAGGGTAGTTACGGCGGTAATCTTCAAAATTTCCAATATTTTTAATGGCCGTTGTGTCTTGTTTAAAGTCGTAAATTTCGTTTAACGTGTCTTTAAGATTGTCTTTTTTTACTTCTAAAACACCTGGATTAATCAAATTAACAATGCTTTTGTCTTGTTTTTGATTGGTAAAGTCACACAATGCCTCATAAACCATAAAACTACCCATAAATTTGGCATCCACCGAGTGCCCAGCGATGTGTGGCGTGGCCCAATAAGCGCCTTTTTGCAAGTTTTGGTTGATATTTGGCTCGTTTTCCCAGCAATCAATGACATTAACCATTGTTTGCGTTTTTTCCCAAATTTTTTCTTCAATCACGCCACCTCTAGCAGCGTTAAAAAGAATGGTTTTTTCACTAATATTGTGAAAATTGGCCTCGTTTAGCAGATGATAGGATGGATATTTTCCGTCAAAGGTCAATGGCGTGTGAAAAGTAACGATATCGGCGCTGAGTGCGGCATCTAAATCGACAAAATTTGGTAAATTTTCATTTTCTTGCCTGATAGGGTCATTCAACAGGGTTTTTATGCTCATCAAGTCTGCTTTTGCGGCTAGTCTTGAGCCAACATTGCCGACACCGATTATTCCCAAAGTTTTTTGCGTGTAATCAAAGCCCAACTCATCAGCTAAATTAACAATCGCACTAATCAAAAATTCTGCCACCGCCATCGAGTTGCAACCCTGTGCTGAGAAGAAAGTAATGTTGTTTTTTGCCAAATAATCTTGATCAACGTGATCAAGCCCAGCAACGGTTGAGCCAACAAACTTTACTTGACTACCCTCTAGTAGCGCTTGATTAACTTTGGTACGCGAGCGTACGATCAGCACGTCTGCCTCTTTAACAGAGGCTGAGTCAATGCTTCGACCAGGCAAAGTACTAATCTCACCAAATTGTGAGAATATTTTATCGTAAGCGTAGCACGCATCATCAATGACTAATTTCATATTTTTATATTTTGGAGGAAGGCCTTGCCTTCCTCCTTCTACCAGTTTATTGTTTGTAAGTTGTGTATTTTAAGGTAGTCGTTGGTTTGTGAGAAATGTTTACAACCAAAAAAACCTTTGTGTGCTGAAAAAGGTGAAGGGTGTGAGGCAGTTAAAACTAAGTGTTTGCTTTGATCAATCAGCTCGGTTTTTTGCTGTGCATAAGCGCCCCATAATAAAAACACCAAATTTTGTTTTTGTTCATTAAGGATGTCAATCACCGTATCAGTAAAATCAACCCAACCCGATTTAGCGTGCGATCCTGGTGCATTTTTCTCAACAGTGAGTACACTATTAAGTAGTAAGACGCCTTGAGTGGCCCAATGCGTTAAATCGCCATTTTTACTGAGCTCGATGTTAAGGTCTGATTTTAGTTCTTGATAGATGTTTCTGAGTGAAGGCGGAATACTGATACCTACAGGCACTGAAAAACTTAAGCCGTGTGCTTGACCTTCGTTGTGATAAGGGTCTTGCCCAAGAATGACAACCTTAGTGTTGTTAAAACTACTCAAATCAAATGCTTTAAATATTTGATCTTTTGGTGGGTAAATAGTTTTATTATGCTTTGATTCGTAATCTAGAAATTCTACTAATTGCTGATAGTAATCTTGTTTGAAGATAAAATCTAACTCATTAGACCAATCATTTGTCAAAGCCCAGCCCACCACAAGCGAAACCTTAAGCCAAATTCTGTGGTATATCCAACTTCAACAAATTGCATGCGCCCTTCAGGATTAACGATAAAACTACTAGGTGTTCCTTTAATGCCAAACAAGCGAGACAAAGAGCCTGAATGATCATTAATAATATTATCTAATTTCAAGTTGTTCTCTTGTGCATATTGTGCAATCTCTTCATTTGAGCCGGATTGAATGACAATGTTGAGCACCTTGTAGTCCTCAGATATCGCTTGGATATTGTCATTTTCCATGGCACAAACAGGGCACCAGGTTGCCCAAAAGTGAATCAAAATACCTTGATCAGGCAATGGATTAGAATTTATGATTTCACCCGTTAGCGTTTTAGAGGTGAAGCTAGGCACTTGACCAATGGTTAGGTCTTGTTGTTGCCATGCACGGATGACAAAAATGGCTAAAATAACCATCATCAATTGCATGAGTGTTTTTCTGCTTGGGCGATTAATTTTCATGTTGCATATTATAACTTAAGGATGGTAATGACGGATTGGATACAGCGTTGGAAAGATGGGGAAACAGGTTGGCACCGAGATCAAGTGAATTCCAAGTTAATTGAGTTTATAGACTGCCTAGAGCTCAAGCAGGGTGATACAGTATTTGTGCCTTTGTGTGGCAAAAGCTACGACATGGTTTATTTGCTTGAGCAAGGTTTTAAGGTGATTGGCGTTGAGCTTAGTCAATTGGCGATAGAGCAATTTTTTGCTGAAAATAATCTTGCCTACACAATTCACCAAGCCGACCAATTTACCCTATATCAAGGTGAGGATATTGTCTTGTATTGTGGCGATTATTTTGCACTGGATGCATCGATATTAAAATCAGTTTCTGTGGTGTATGATCGTGCAGCGCTAATCGCGCTAGTGGTTGATTTAAGAGCAAAATATACACAGCATTTATACTCTATAATATCGAAGGATTGCAGGGTGTTATTATTAACACTAAATTACCCGCAATCACAAATAAGTGGCCCACCGTTTGCAGTGGATGAAAATGAAGTGGTTTCACTATTTAGTAAAGGGTTCGAATGTCAACAATTACAGTGTTTCAATGACATTAAAAATGAGCCTAAGTTTCTACGCGCTGGCGTGGATTTTATTGAAAAAGCAACTTATTGTTTGCACAAGAGAGGAGAGTAAAAAATGGCAAAAAAAGTAAAAGGCGTAGTCGCCCAGTTTGGTACCAAAGGATATGGTTTTATTACGGGTGATGATGGTGAGAAATATTTCGTTCACCAAAAGAATATTTACAACAAATCGCGTCTAAAAGCAGATACGCGCGTGGTGTTCCAGGCAGAGGAATCTGAAAAAGGCTTGGTAGCAACTAATGTTAAACTAGAAAAATCTTCTTCTAGTGAATCAGCGCCATTATCAGATGCTGCCATTAAAGGTATGTTTGCCGTGTTGTTTGTTTTGCAATTGATTGTGGCTTATAAAGTGTTTTTCCCAACTGTAGCCGGCTAATGAAAAAAAGTGTATTAATCGTTTTTCTTTCAGCTTTGTTGAGTGGGTGTTTTTCGACACCAGCAGTTGAAGTGAGTAATATTTGTAACTTGATGGATGAAGAGGTGAGTTGGTATCGAGCGGTGAAAGCCAGTGAGAAAAAATATGGCTCTCCAGCACATGTACAATTAGCCATTATGTATCAAGAGTCTCGTTTTGCTTCCGATGCAAAACCACCAAGAGAAAAACTCTTTGGTGTGGTGCCTTGGTTTAGGCCAAGCAGTGCTTATGGTTTTGCACAAGCCAAAGATGACACTTGGGATTGGTATCAATTAAAGACTGGCAATAAAGACGCTGATCGTGATGATTTTGAAGATGCGGCTGATTTTGTTGGCTGGTATATTAATCAATCTTCTAAGCTTTCGGGTATTGCCAAGTCGGATGCTTACAATCAATATTTGGCGTATCATGAAGGCCATGGTGGTTTTAACAAAAAATCTTATTTAGCCAAAGCATGGTTAATGCAAGTTGCTAAAGGTGTAGAACAAAACGCTAAGCGTTATAAGCAACAACTAAACCAGTGTTCATCGGCCCTTGATAGTAACAGTATCTGGCGGTTTTTTTAGTGTCTAGTTGGATTAAAGTTTTAGACCAGGCGCCTAAAGAAGGCACAATGGTAGAAGTCAATATTAAAGACAAAGATTTGTTTGTAACCATGAACAACGGTGCTTTGTATTGTGCAGAAAATCGTTGTCCGCATGAAGACATTAAACTTACCTTAGGTTGTTTAAAAGGTAATCGAGTTAAGTGCTCATTGCATGGCTATAGTTTTGATTTGACGACGGGCGACTCTTCAGAAGATGATGTCGATGATATGCAAACTTATAATATCAAACAAGAAAATAACAAAATATATATAGAAATATGAATTCACAAGAATTAATGAAATCAATTATTCAACGTGTGGCAACCGGCCCTGATTTGAGTAAAAATATTGACTTTGAAGAAGCTAAAGGCGGTATGCAAGCCATACTTCGTGGCGAAATTGACGACGTACAATCAGCCATCTTCTTAATTGCATTGCGTATGAAACGTGAAACCATGGAAGAAAATGAAGGTATTTTGGCCGCTATTTTGGCACAGAGCGACAAGCAAACAGTGGATGTTGAACATTTGGTAGATTTGGGCGACCCTTATAGTGGCTATAACCGATCTATTCCTGTTTCATCATTCTTACCACCGCTGTTAGCTGAGTTAGGTTTGCCAACAGTGATTCATGGTTTAGACAGTGTTTCACCTAAATTTGGTTTAACTCATCGCCATATTAGTGAAGCATTGGGGTTGAGTGTTGATCACTCAACAGCAGATGCCAAAGCAAGGCTAGAAAATCCAGCCATTGGTTGGAGTTATATTGACCAAGCAAGCTATTGCAAGGGGTTGCATGATATTGTTCCTTTGCGTGATCGCGTGGTTAAGCGTACGGTTATTAATACGGTAGAAACTTTGATTGGTCCATTACGTGGCAAAACTACACACTCTATTTTGGGTTACGTACACAAGCCTTATCCGCCGATTTATGCAGACTTGGTTAAAGCCTCTGGTATGGAAAGCGCTTTATTAATTCGAGGTGTTGAAGGTGGTGTTATTCCATCATTGCGTCAAAAAGGCTTAATGATTTCTTACCAGGGCAGTGACGAGCAAGATCGTGTGGATATTGATCCGGCATCATTAGGCATTGAACAAGATATGCGTGCTATTTCATTTCCAGGCGAGTTAGATGTGCATCAAAATATTCCTGAGTTAGCAGACTATACCGTTAAGCTAGGCAAGGCCGCACTTGCTGGTGAGCAAGGTATGTTTTATGATGGATTGGTTTTATCCGCTAGCTTGGTGCTTTGGCACACCAAAAAAGCCAAATCATTGATGGATGCTTCACAGATGGTTAGAGAAGTTTTAGATTCTGGAAAAGCGCTCTCTCGCCTAATATAGCTCAACTATAAAAAAATATGGTATGCTAACGCTAAGAACAACATTCTTAGGGGAATATGAAAGCATCCGATCTGTTTGTAAAGGCGCTAGAAAACGAAGGCGTTGAGTACATATTTGGTATCCCAGGTGAAGAAAATCTTGACCTTCTTGATTCACTTAGAAACTCATCTATTAAATTTATTCTCACTCGCCACGAGCAAGCTGCGGCGTTCATGGCGGCGACTTATGGGCGTCTAACGGGTAGGGCAGGCGTATGTTTGGCAACACTTGGTCCTGGCGCCACTAACTTAGTTACCGCGATTGCTTATGCACAACTTGGCGCCATGCCAATAGTGGTGATTACTGGGCAAAAGCCTATCAAAGCAGGTTTACAGGGTAAATTTCAAATTCTTGATATTGTTAGGATGATGGAGCCGCTGGTGAAAGATTCTGACCAAATTGTTTATGGTCGACAAATTCCAGCCTTGGTGCGTGGCGCCTTTCGAATTGCGGAAGAAGAGCGCCCCGGTGCAGTGCATCTTGAATTGCCAGAAGATGTAGCCAGAGAGGAAGTTGAAAATGATAGTGTTTTTCCTCGGCAAACGATTCACAGATTGTTTGCTACAAATAAGGCTATTGAGAAAGCGGCTAGCGCCATTACACAGGCTAAAAGACCATTGTTACTTGTTGGTGCTGGCGCCAATAGAAAACGTATTCGTGAGCCTTTGTCTAAGTTTTTGGATAAGACAGGTATCTTGTTTTTTAATACACAAATGGGTAAGGGTGCACTCAGCGGAAATGTTGATAAATTTATTGGTACAGCAGCCTTTTCTTCAAAGGATTATGTGCATGAGGCTATTAAAAAGGCTGATTTGATTATCAATGTCGGACATGATATTGTTGAAAAACCACCATTCATCATGAAAGGTGATGAGCAACAAGTGATCCATATTAATTTCCACTCAGCGCAGATTAAAGATATTTATTATCCTCAAGTGGAGGTTGTTGGTAATATTTGTGACACCATATCCAGATTGACCGATGAGTTGTCAGGGTGTGTTAATTGCAATACTAAGTGGGTTGATGAGATTCGTGAACGTACAAGAGTTGCTATTCACTCTCTAGATGATGACTCTTCATTTCCAATGTTGCCGCAAAGAGTGGTGGCAGATGTGCGTAAAGTGATGGATTCTGAGGATATTGTTTCTTTGGATAACGGCATGTTTAAACTGTGGTTTGCACGTCACTACCATACGCGTGGACCCAATACATTGCTACTAGACAATGCACTAGCAACAATGGGCGCAGGCTTACCATCTGCGATAGCTTGTAGCTTAATATATCCGAAAAAGCGTGTACTAGCCGTCTGTGGTGATGGCGGATTTATGATGAACTCTCAGGAATTGGAAACAGCCACTCGTTTAAATTTGAATTTAGTGGTGTTGATTTTTAATGACAGTGGTTATGGCATGATTAAATGGAAGCAAGCTGCACAATGGTTGCCAGATTTTGCGCTTGATTTTAACAATCCTGATTTTGTCATGTATGCGCAAAGTTATGGGGCAATAGGTCATAGAATAGCGTCGAGTGATGAGCTTGTTCCAACTTTAAATAAAGCTTTTGAGGCGGGAGGTGTGCATGTTGTTGATCTGCCAATTGATTATTCGCAAAACACCAAAACTTTATTGGATGACTTGAAACAATTTGATTCTGAGGAATAAGAGAATGGCCAAAGAAATATTAACTGTTAACCAGGCATATACAGGCGAGATATTGGCTGAGTTAGAGATGCATGACAACATCCAAGTGAATGCCATGCTCTCAACCGCACAAGCTTTGCATAAAGATGGTTGCTTAAGTGTGAGCGAGCGCGTAGATGTTTTGAAAAAATTGGCTGATTTGGTTGATGCTGAACATGAAGATTTTTCACGTTTAATTGCCAACGAAGGTGGTAAACCAATTCGTGATGCACGTGTTGAGGTAACGCGAGCTGTTAATGGTATACACATTGCTATTACTGAAATTAAAAACAGCAAAGGCGTTGAAATACCAATGGATTTAAGTGCTGCAGGTGCTGGCCATGAGGCATTTACTATTCTCGAGCCAATTGGTGTTGTGGTTGCAGTGAGTGCTTTTAATCATCCACTTAATTTAAGTATTCATCAAATAATCCCTGCAGTGGCTGCAGGTTGTCCGGTCATTATTAAACCAGCATCTGTTACACCGTTGTGTTGTTTGCGCTTGGCCGAGCTTATCAAGCAAGCTGGATTGCCAGATGGCTGGGTGCAAGTGGCACTCACTAATCGTGAAAATTCTGAAAAATTAGTCACCGATCCAAGAGTAGCCTTTTTTAGTTTTATTGGTTCTGCTAAAGTGGGTTGGCATCTCAAATCAAAACTGGCACCAGGTACGCGTTGCGCACTAGAGCACGGTGGCGTGGCGCCACTGATCTTGGATGAATATGCAGATGAACAGGGTTTTGTTAATGGCGTGGTAAAGGCTAGCATGTACCATTCAGGTCAGGTTTGTGTTTCAGTGCAGCGTGTGTATGTGCCTGAAGCTAAAGCGCAAGCATTAGCGCAAAAAATTGCCGATGTTGCATCGACACAAATTGTAGGTGATGCGATCAATGAAGACAGTGATTTAGGCCCATTAATCTTGCCGAAAGAAACCGATCGGATTGAAGCCTGGGTAGATGAAGCTATTACTGAAGGTGCGACTTTAATCACTGGCGGCAAGCGGATTAACAAGGTTAGCTATGAGCCAACTGTTTTGCTTGATCCAGCTAAGAGCTCAAAAGTATCTACTCAAGAGATTTTTGGCCCTGTTGTGTGTGTTTACGGTTATCAAGCCATTGATGAAGCAATAGTGCAAGCCAACAGTTTGGATGTATCGTTCCAATCATCTATTTTTAGTGACAATGCATCTTTAGCAATGGATGTGGCGAAAAAGCTTGAAGCCAGTGCGGTGATGATTAACGACTATACCACCTTTAGAGTTGATTGGATGCCATTTGCAGGGCGTAAGCATTCAGGTTACGGTATTGGCGGTATTGGTTATTCTATGCGCGATATGCTTGAGCATAAAATGATTGTAACTAAGTCTTAATTAACCTTCAAATTGGTGCTTATATAGAGAGGCATATTCACCTTTTGCATCAATAAGGTCTTTATGTGAGCCTTGCTCAATAATTTCGCCACGGCGTAATACCACAATTCTGTCAGCTTTTTGAACCGTGCTAAGACGGTGTGCAATAATAATGGTAGTGCGATCTTTCTGCATTTCATCAATGGCGGCTTGCACTTGTTTTTCAGTGGCAGAGTCTAGCGCTGAAGTTGCCTCGTCTAAAATCAAAATAGGGCTGTCTTTGGCAATGGCTCTAGCAATCGCTAGGCGCTGGCGTTGTCCGCCAGAAAGTTTGGTGCCATCTTCACCAATTTCAGTTTCAAATTGTTCACTTAATTCTTGAATAAATTCATGCGCATTAGAAACTTTGGCAGCATGCTGTACTTGGGTATCGCTCATGGTGTTGATTTGACCAAGCGCGATATTACCTTTAACTGTGTCGTTAAATAAGCGTACATTTTGATCAACAAAAGCAATTTGTGATCGCAGTGAATCCACTTCAAACTTACTGATATCCGTACCATCAATGGTAATAACACCAGAATTTGGTGAGTAAAATTTAGCCAATAGTTGAATAATCGTGGTTTTTCCACTACCGGTTGAACCTACTAAGGCAACGGTTTCACCCGGTTTGATCTCTAAGTTGATATTATTTAAAACAGTGGTATCGCCAGAATAACCAAACGACACATCCTTAAATTCAATTGCACCTTTTGAATTGGTGAGTTGCTCCGTACCATCATTGTGTTCTTCCTCTTCATCAATCAACCCAAACACGCTTTCACCAGCTGCCATGGCAGTTTGTAGTGGTTTGTTGATATTAACGAGGCTTTTGGCAGGCTTAACCAGCATGCCCATCGCCGTAAAGAAAGACAAAAATTCACCAGCACTCATCTCTAATAAGGTGGATGAGAAATACACCACACTACCTAAAGAGAGGCCGATTAAAATATTAACGAATCCCGTGTTAAATGCGCCTGTCATATCGACTTTGAATCGTTGTTGGCGAATGCTTTTAATTAGGTCGTTAAATTTGTTGCTTTCTTGGTCTTGTGCATGATAGATTTTAACCAAAGAACTGCCAGAGATATTTTCATCTAAAAGATGTGTCATTCTGCCCATTGAATTTTGCACTTTTTGGGATGAACTACGCATACGATTTGACGAAAGTTTGACCGCTAAATAGACCAATGGAAGTAGGATAATCAGCGTCAAACTCAACTGCCAATTTTTATAAAATAAATAACCAACCAAGATAATAACAGTCATCGATGATTTGATAAAATCTAGCCAAATACTTGAGGCAGCAGCAGCGATTTGCTCAACATCAAAGGTCAGTTTGGATAAGGTTTTTCCAGTAGGATGTTTATCAAAGTAAGATTTCGGTAGCTTTAATAATTTTGCAAACATGTCAACACGCAAATCCATAATCACTTTATTGGACACCCAAGAGCTGGCAGCAGTAGAAGTCATTGCAAAAATTGAGCTAAGTACAATCACGCCAAATAACGCCAAAGCGTAAATTAAAGCGATTTGTTGGTCGCGCTCGGCGGCAAACAACTCATCAACAATACGACCAGTAATTTCAGGAATAGAGCTTTCGAGTGCGGTTGCAAACATCATCATTACTGAAGTAAAAATGAGCTTGCCAATATGCGCTTTTAGGTAAAAAAAAAGCCTTGAAAAAAACTGTTTATATTGCATCGATATTTACTATGATTTAATACGTCCATATTCTACACAGTTTTGTGTATCATAACCATTTCAACTTTGTTAGTTTTCGATGACAACAAAATACATCTTTATTACTGGTGGTGTGGTTTCCTCTTTAGGTAAAGGAATCGCTTCAGCCTCTCTAGCTTCACTTTTAGAATCACGCGGACTTAACATTACCATGCTTAAGCTGGATCCGTATATTAACGTTGATCCTGGCACCATGAGCCCATTCCAACATGGCGAAGTCTTTGTCACCAATGATGGCGCTGAAACCGACCTTGACCTTGGTCATTATGAGCGATTTGTGCGTATTCAACTCGGCAAGAAAAATAACTTTACTGCAGGTCGTGTGTATGAAAATGTGATTGAACGCGAGCGTCGTGGTGACTATTTGGGTGCGACCGTTCAGATTATTCCACACATTACCAATGAGATTAAAACCTTAATGATGGCAGGTGCCCAAGGCGCAGATGTGGCATTAGTGGAGATTGGTGGTACAGCTGGTGACATTGAATCCTTGCCATTTATGGAGGCCATTAGGCAAATGAGCCTTGATGTTGGCCGTGAAAATACTTTATTTGTGCATTTAACTTTATTGCCTTATATTAAAGTAGCAGGTGAATTAAAGACAAAACCAACGCAGCACTCGGTGAAAGAATTAAGAGGTATTGGTATTCAGCCCGATATTTTGATTTGTCGATCAGAGCAAGAGCTTCCTGAGGCTGAACGCCAAAAAATTGCACTCTTTACCAATGTAGAAGAAAGCTCAGTGTTTACTTCGCTCGATGTTGATACGATTTACAAAGTGCCACAAGCATTACATGAGCAAGGTTTGGATAATGTTGTTGTTAGGAAACTTGGTCTTGATTGTAAAGACGCAGACTTAAGCGAGTGGAGTAGTGTTGTTGATAAGCTTAATAGCCCAACACACAGTGTCGATATTGCCATGGTTGGCAAATACATGGATTTGACCGAAGCATACAAGTCGTTGTCGGAATCATTGCTTCATGCGGGTGTACATACACAAACTAAAGTTAATATTCATTATTTTGATTCTGAAGAAATTGAAAAAAATGGCACTGATTGCTTGAACGAAATGAGTGCCATATTGGTACCAGGTGGTTTTGGTAATCGTGGTGTTGAAGGCAAGATTGCAACGGTTAAATATGCTCGTGAAAACAAGGTGCCTTATTTAGGTATTTGTTTGGGTATGCAAGTAGCCGTAATTGAATATGCACGCCATATGGCTAATATGATTGATGCCAATAGTACTGAATTTAATGAAGATACACCCTATCCAGTCGTTGGTTTAATTACTGAATGGCAAGAAGATGATGGTAGTGTGCAAACTCGAGATGAGGATTCTGATTTGGGCGGCACTATGCGTCTAGGTGGTCAGGAATGTGCATTGGTTAAAGGCACGAATGCCAGAGAAATTTATGGAAAAGATGTGATTATTGAACGTCATCGTCATCGTTATGAAGTTAATAATCAGCTAATTGGAAAGATTGAAAAGGCAGGGCTGACGATTTCTGGTCGTTCTATTGATGGTACATTGGTAGAGATGGTTGAAATTAAAGATCACCCTTGGTTTGTGGCTTGTCAGTTTCATCCAGAATTTACATCAAGTCCACGTGATGGACATCCGTTATTTGAAAGCTTTATTAAGGCCGCATCTGAGGCGCATAATTTAATTCTATCTGCATAATGTTTGATCAAGCCTTAGAATATTGGGGCGACGATAAATTTCCTCAATATTTTAAACAAGCTGTTAAGTCGCTAGAACTTGGCGTATTACCTCTAAAAGATTGCTGTCATCACAGCGCGGTGATTGATCAAACAACCATTGAGCCAATTATCTTATCTAGTGTTGAAACCCAAGATACAGTTGAAGTAAAAACTGGCGTGTTCTTTTGTGAGGTGCTATCAGGTTGCGCTTGTAGTGACGACCCATCTCAAGCTAAGATTTTAGAAAATTCGTATTGTGAATTAATGATTATCCTAGATAAAAATACAAAAGAAGCCTGTTATTCTAGCGCTTCTTCCGTTTCTTAATAAATTGCATTAGACGACGTTTCTTTACGATTTGTCTAGCATTTAACTCGTTCTTATTGTCTTTAAAAGGGTTCTCACTGCTTTTGTATTCCATTCTAATCGGCGTATTAGTGAGTTTTAACTCTCTCATGAATAGATTTTTTAAGTAGCGTTCATAAGCATTTGGCACGCTTTGTAAGTGGTTACCATGGAATGTAAAGGTAGGTGGAAACACATCAGACTGATTAACATACTTAATTTTTAAACGTCTGCCCTTAACAGGTGGTGGCTGATGCCCTTGATTGGCTTTTTCTAAAATCTTATTTAATATCGAGGTTGGGTGTTTTTCACCTGCACTTTGATAAGCTTTTTGAATAGGGCCAAATAGCTTGCCGACGCCAGAGCCGTGCAGGGCAGAAATGTAATGCACGCTGGCATAATTGACAAATGACAGCTTAACATCAAGCTTACGTTTAACTTCTGATTTTTGATAGTCGTCCAGCCCATCCCATTTATTGATCGCAATCATTAAAGCTCTGCCTTTGTCGGCAATCATACCAAGTAGGGTGGCATCCTGCTCAGTAACGCCTTCGTGTGCATCTAATACCAGGATAACCACGTGTGATTTTTCTAGGGCGTCAATGGCTTTAATGATTGAAAATTTTTCAATTTTTTCATGGGTAGAGCGCTTACGTCGAATACCAGCCGTATCAATTAGTGTGTATTTTTGTCCTTCACGTTCAAAAGGAATATAGATACTATCGCGAGTGGTGCCGGGCAGGTCAATTGCCAGTACGCGCTCTTCACCTAAAATACGGTTAATCAGCGTAGATTTACCCACGTTAGGTCTGCCTAGTACCGCAACAGCAATACCATCAACGTCTTCATCGTTTTCTTCGTCATTAGTCGCCCTAGGCAAGAGTGGCAATGTGTGCTCGATGAGTTCTGCAATACCTTGACCGTGTTCAGCTGCAATTAGGACAGGCTCTCCCAAGCCTAATTCATAAAATTCTGCAGCCAAGGTTAAATCTAAGCCTTCGGCTTTATTACAAACAAGAATGATATTTTTTTTGAGTCGACGTAGTTGCGCGCCAATTTCTTGATCTAGGCCAATCACACCATCTCTGGCGCTAACAATAAAATAAATAACATCAGATTCTTCTAAGGCGCTTAATACCTGACCTTGAATGCCACTGTCAACGACATTATCTTCATTGGTTAAGCCACCAGTATCAATAATAGTAGCAAAAGTTTCACTGTCGTCATCTAATAAAACTTCTGCATATTGGCGGTCACGTGTTAAACCCTCAAAGTCAGACACCAAAGCCTGACGAGAGTTACTTAAACGGTTAAATAGTGTGGATTTACCAACATTTGGGCGTCCAACTAATGAGATAACGGGTAAGCCCACAACGTAGAAAAGTGTTAATTAAGATCGTTTAATTTGATTTGAATTAAATTCTTTAATTCTGAATCAGTTGACAACTGAGCTAACGCTAGTTGGTAGTGTTTTTTGGCAGAGTTAATGTTGTTTTGTGACAAGTAAACATCACCCTTGGTGTGATTATATAAGCCACTAAAAGCTGTATTTTCATCACTACCAAGTACGGCCAGTGCTTGATCATGATTACCCATTTGTAAATAAATAGCAGCTGATCTTAATTTGGCTGTATGTGCGATAAATTCATTTTCAGTGTTTAACAAAGGCGACAAATGATCAAGTGCCTGCTGATAGTTGCCAGCCAACACAGCATGTTTTGCGTTCATTAAGATAGATTGCTGTGTGTAACCGCTGTCTGCGTGATCATTCTGTAGGGCGGCTAGGGCTTGTGTATTGTTTGCATTATTGACTGTTGAGAGATAGTAAGAGCGTGCTTCAACAGATTGTGCTTGTTGGTAGTTTTTGTAGTAGTCTAAACCCCAAATAGCACCCAAACCGATAGCCACACCAGCAACTATTTGAGGGACATTTTCTCTAAGCCATTTTTTGATTTGTTCAGCTTGTTCGTCTTCGGTTTTACCAACTTCAATGAAATTTTTCATAGGACAGTTCTCTTAATTTTTAAAATATTGAATCGCATCTTCTAAGCTCATGGTTTGTTGCTCACCTTGGCCTTTAAGTGGTTTAATCGCGATTTGATTGTTTTGTATTTCTTCTTCGCCTAGGATTAAAGCATAGTCAGCATTGGCTTTATCTGCTTTTTTAAATTGTGCTTTGAAGCTACCTAGGGTGATGTCATTATAAAGTATTACTTTAGGCAGTGCATGATGCAGTTGTTCGGCAATTTGCATTGATTTTAGCTGTGCATTTTCGCCTAATGCTACTATATAGATTGATAAAGGTGTTTTGTTAATCAATAATCCATGTTCTTCGATTAGCAGGATTAAGCGTTCTAATCCTAAGGCAAAGCCAACCGCAGGCGTAGGTTTGCCACCCATTTTTTCTACTAGGCCGTCGTAACGACCACCTGCACAAATGGTGCCTTGTGATCCAAGATCGGTTGTTGTCCACTCAAACACAGTGCGATTGTAATAATCTAGCCCTCTAACCAACCGTGTGTTGATGACATAAGGAATGTTTAAGCATTCTAAATAGGCTTTAAATTCATCAAAATGCTTGTTTGACTCGTCATCAAGATGATCCATGAGTTTGGGTGCAGCGTTAATCAATGGCTGCATGTCTTTATTTTTACTGTCTAGAATACGCAGTGGATTTGATGATAAGCGTCGCGTAGAGTCTTCGTCTAGTTGCCCCTTGTGCTCAGTGAAATAATCCACCAATACAGAGCGATAGTTTGCTCTCGCTTCGGCTGACCCTAAAGTGTTAATTTCCAAAGTAACGTTTTGTAAGCCGAGGTTTTGCCACAGTGAGTGGGTCATTGCCATGAGTTCAGCATCTATTTTGGCAGTTTCAGCGCCAAATACTTCAACACCGACTTGGTGGAATTGACGGTAGCGCCCTTTTTGCGGGCGCTCGTGTCGGAACATGGCGCCTTGGTAAAAGACTTTTTGAATACCTTCTCTTGGCAAGTTATGCTCTATCATAGCGCGTACACAGCCAGCAGTGCCTTCAGGTCTGAGACTTAGGCTTTCACCATTAGACTCTTTCCAAGAGTACATTTCTTTTTCAACAATATCAGTCGCATCTCCAATGGCACGGCAAAAAGTATCGGTTTTTTCAACCACAGGTGTACGAATATTTTTAAAACCATAAGAGGCAAACAAATCAAAGATTGTTTTTTCTAACGACAACCACAAAGCAGAATCTTTGGGAAGTAAGTCGTTCATTCCACGAATGGCTTGGATTTTGTTAGACATAGCGGTTATAAAATATTAGTTAAGTTATTTTACCCATGAAAAAGCTTGGATTAATTTGATTTATTCGTTTTTGACCCAAGCCCGGCTTGGGTCTGAGTTATAATGGTGAGCATGTCACTTAGAAAGACGCCATTAATAAATAATGAGTATTATCATGTGTTTAATCGTGGTGTGGATAAGCGTGTTATCTTTACTAGTAAAGATGAATTGTATTTCTTTTTTAATAGGATGCAAGACCTAAATAGTACCGACGTTAGTAATGCCATAAAGTTAAAAAGGAAAAGGCATAAAAATATGGTAAATACAGGTGATGGTGAGAAGCTGGTTAGCATTGTTGCTTATTGTTTATTACCAAATCATTTTCATTTGTTGTTAAAACAACAGAGTGATAATGGCATTGCAAAATTTATGCAAAGGCTTAGTACTTCTTATGTTAAATTTTTTAATCAAAAACACAAAAGAAGTGGCTCCTTATTTCAAGGTAGATTTAAATCCAATCATGTTGATGGAAACTATTCTCTATCTACTGTTGCAAGTTATGTGAATTTAAATTACAAACATCATAAATTAGACCCAAATAATAAGTTGATTAAATCCAGTATTTTTGAATATTTTTCAACTGAATTAGGAGATTGTATTTGCGATCAAGAAGAAA
>Ga0209992_10001438_pt1 | contig 25169 bp, 16 predicted proteins | sample 2SBtaG_2_FD_182564 | JGI IMG/M metagenome (GOLD analysis project Ga0209992, IMG submission 182564) | Deep subsurface microbial communities from Kolumbo volcano to uncover new lineages of life (NeLLi) - 2SBTROV12_ACTIVE470 metaG (SPAdes)... | ecosystem: Environmental > Aquatic > Marine >... | reverse complement strand
CTGGGAGTGCCTGGGGCGGGGGGCGTCGATCCCTCTGCTTCCCCGGGATGGCCGGGCATGCCTGAGCTACCCTCTCCCAGACTGAGCTACCCTCTCCCGGCCTGAGCTACCCTCTCCCAGACTGAGGCCACCAGTGCACTCAATCCCTAGTGCCCCCTCCCAATCGCAGCACGGGGCAACAGGGGAAGCCTGGCATGCTCGAGCGGGGGCCGATCGGGCCGGGGGGATCTGCCCGGGCCGCCAGTCGGATCGGGCAATGAGACTGAGACCCAATCGCAGGAGGGTGTCCCCTTCCCCCCGTGGCCCTACCCCCTCCCCTCAAGCACCGCCCTATTCGGGTCCCCCTCGGGCGCAGCGCCCGTTCGCAGCAGTTAGCACAAATCGCCAACTTCTGCACACGCACTGTACCTGCTACCGCCAGGCCTGTCCCCGAGCGAAATTCAATCCCGTTGAATGTAAAGCGGCACCGGCATACAAACGACGGGCCTTTACATGCTCTGCCCGGGGCGGTAGCCTCCCTCCGCATGCAGTCCACGCAGTACGGCGACTATCTGCCCGAGCAGGTCCGGGACGCGCTGATCAGGCTCTGGCAGGACCCGATCGCGTTCGGGGTTGCGCTGGGCTACAAGGGGGACCCCCCGACCGAGGAGGGAGGGCCCCGCCGCAAGCAGTTCGGCGAGTTCCACTATCGGATGATGAGCCATGTGCACAGCGGTCCCAGGACCTCTACGATCATTCCCCGTGGCCACGCGAAGTCGACGCTGATCACAGTCATCGACACGGCGCACACTCTTTTGCGCGATCCCACAAGTAGGAACCTGCTGGCCAGCGCGACGCTCGACCTGAGCAAGAAGCTGACCGGGGAGATCAGGGACCGGCTGAGCGGGGACGTCGAGCTGCTGCCCGGGCTCTTCTTCCCGGTGTCCGACATCTTCCCCTGGATCAGCCCAGGGGCACGTCCCACAAGTCGGACATTGGCCGGGCCGACCGACCACTTCAACATCGTTGGCCGGAGCGGGAAGGGCCGGGAGCCCTCGGTGTTCGCCGCGTCGGTCGACTCGAACCTCGCGGGCAACCACCCGACCCGAGCGGTCATCGACGACCCGGCCAACGAGCAGAACAGCCGGACCTTCGCCCGACGCCAGAAGGTCATCGAGTTCATCGACGCGCTCGAACCGCTCATGTACTCGGCCGACTCCCCCATCCGACATGTCGGAACCCCCTGGGCCTTCGACGACATCACAGCCCACCTGGGCCGCCGTCCCGACTGGCGGCAGTTCCGATTCGGCGTCTGGGATGGCCCTAACAAAGCCCTAACAGACGAAAGGGCCCCGCTCTGCCCCAGCTTCCTGAACGAGGCTGAGATCGAGGCCAAGCGGGAGAACCTGCCCAAGACGTTCTTCGCCGCCCAGTACCTCTGCCAGCCGATCCCCTCCGAAGAGGCGCTGTTCGAGCCCCAGCTGGTCGAGGCCGCCACCGATTCTCAATATGAGACACCGTCCGACTTACCGGACGGGCCTGAACTGCTGCTCTTTGATCCGGTAGCCCGGGTCGACGGGGCGAAGGGCGACCTGAACGGGCTGCTGGTGGTCCGGCTGCTGACCGCCTCGGCGCTGGGCCTGAAGGGCTTCGAGCCCGACCGGAACATCTTTGTGCCCGTCCGGGCGCACGAAATCGCTGGAGGGGCTGACGCCGCTGCCTGCTGGATCGAGGACATTTGCATCCCACAGCATCCCCTTATCAAATCCATCTGGATTGAGCAGGTAGCGGCTCAGGCCCTCTTTGCCCCCTGGCTCGAAGAGCGAGGCAGGATCAAGGGGGTCAAGATTCGGGGCCAGAAGATTGGGACCCGTGGACTGCTGTTCAGGCTGATGGGCCTACAGACTGCGATGCGCAAGGGCTACCTCGTTCTGCCCAGAAACTTTCCCGGAAAAGACCTCTTGACTCGGCGTCTCACAGAGTATCCACTGGGAGACTCCGACGACCTCATCTCTGCTCTGGCGCTGCTGAGTACGATGACCGAGCGGCGCGGACCCCTCCCCGGAATGCCCCAACCCGATCTCGAACCCTACCCGACCGCGATCTGGAAGACCACCTCCAACCAAGACAACTGGCCCGGATGAAGCACATAACGATGGCGGAGGACGCGGCCAAGGAGTTGGCCGAGCTGGTCACCCGAGCGATGAGCGCGGTCCAGGAGCCGCTGGCCGGAAGCGAAAAGCTGATCGCCGACATCTACACTGGCCGCGACCCGATGGGGGGCAGGGCCCGCCTTCTCCCTGAACAGGGGCTCCCCGCCTCCCAGGTCCTAGAGGCCACCCAGATCGGCTCCTGGCGTCCGCCCCAGACGACCGCCAACCTCTTCCTGAGCCGATCGCGCCAGGTCCTAGTCTCACTGACCCCGGGGGTCCCCTCGTTCCGGGTCAAGGCTCGGGTCTCTGGCTCTGCCCACCTCGCAGAGGATCAGAACCGGATTACCCGAATTGCGACGGATCACGGGCACCTGCGCGAGGCGATGCGGAAGGCCGCGTTCAACGGCCTGCTCTCGCCCTACTTCGCGGCCAAGCTGACGTACAAAACGGCCAAAGAGGAGCCCGTCCCCTACCGTCGCCTGAAATACGAGGCGATTGAGGCACGCGACTGCGGGTACGAGCCGTTCCACCGCCGATTCACTTGGCACGCCTACGACATGCAGGTCTCCGATCTGCCCAAGGAGTGGCAGCCGAAGCGAGAGGGCGAGCCCGCGCTCAAGCCGTGGCAAATTGTCCGGGTCACTGAGGTTTACCACGAGGGCTTCCGTCACGGCCTGAGCAAGCCGGTCAAGGCCGACCGCTGCCCGATGTCGGTGTTCGTCGCCGAGGGCCCGCAGGATTCGGGCGACACCGGCGACCTCGACCTCCGACGGGTCAAAGTCAGAGAGGCGCTGGGCGAGTACGTCACTTCGGTCGACCTGCCCGCCTGCCCGCTCGCGCTGGCCAACTTCATGGACCCGGCACCTGGAGAGGACGTTCCCGCCGCCGAGGTACTCTCGTGGATTCCGCTGATGCGGATGATCGTCCAGACGCTCGTTCAGATCGACCGAGAGATCCGCACGACGAACACGACGATGCTGTACGCCAAGGGGGCGTTCAGCGAGGACGACATCCAAGCTCTGATCAACGCGATCCCGGGCTCGACGACCTACATCGCGGTCGACACCGACGACACCCCTGAAGGCGTGAACGCGACGATGCGCCCGGTCGAGCAGAACTCGGTCCTCGGCGAGTACCTCGCTGCGCTGAACACCTACATGGGTCTCCTGGACGACATCACCGGGGTGACCTCAGCCGAGCGGGGCATCGCCTCCAACCCGCGAAAGTCTGCGGCTGAGGCGGTCTCAATCACTTCGGCTGCCAGCCGCAGGAACCAGGACCGGCTCGAAGTCATGGCTGGGATGTGGACCCGCCTTGCTCAGGCCGGATTCGCCTACCAGCGCGAAATCTTCGGGAAGTCGCTCGAAGTGCCCCTCGACAACGGTGTGATCCAGGAGTTGCACGTCCCGGACCCGGCGACCGCCGCCTTCTCGTTCGACGTGGACCCGGTTGAGCTGGGGCACCTCTCGAACCAGGGCGATCTCCAGTCGATCATGCAGTGGCTCACGGTCACGACGAACACCCAGCAGGCGTTCCCGCAGGGGATGCCACGGATGACCCGCGAGGCCCTCCGCACTCTGGGCAACGCGATGGGAATTGAGGACGCCGACATCTACCTCGATGCCCCGACGATCGAGTTTGGCCCCGAGGAGCGTCTGATCGAGTACCTCCAGACCCAGGACCCGATCGAGGTCTTCGAGGACGACCAGCACGACATGTACATCGCGTACTACACGAAGGTCAAAGAGAAGTGGGTCGGGCGCGGCGATCCCGAGGAGTCAATCATGGCCCTCCAGCAGACGATCGACATGCACAAGGCGTTCGCGGCCCGCAAACAGGAGATCCTGAACCCGGGCGGCGGAGGGGTTGTCCCCGGCGTCGGCGCTGGCCCGGGCGAACTGGACAACCAGCTCCAGGCGGCCCTGGCGACCGGCGGGGTCCCGACCGCAACCCCTCAACAGCTCCCGATAGGCTGACCCAATGCCCGACTATCCCTACCACTGCTCTGACTGCGGCCTAACCTGGGAGGTGACCAAATCTATGTCGGACGCCCGCCGCCCTGAGCCCTGCCCCGACTGCTCAACCGTCGCCGCCGAGCAGGCGATCGGGCTCAAGGCGGTGGGCGGGTTCGTCAACGGCGACGACAGCTGGACAAAGGGCCGCCGGATCGTGCAGCTGCACCCGAACCATCCAGATCGGATGGCTCACTCGAAGAACGAAATGGAGAGGAAGTACCGCAAGCACGGAATCTGCCTCGACACCGGGAAATACGTCTCTAAAGAGGCCCAAATCAAGGCTACGGTCCCCCGTAAGCTGCGAACGGGCAAGAAGTTAGACGAATCGACGAAGGTTTCCGGTGTCCGGGATTGATTTTGCGCCCGCCGGTTTCGTAGGATGGGGCTCTAGCCCCGTCCGACGAATTATTGGCAGCCTCCCCTCCGAGCCCCGCGCACCCCTGCGCTGGGTAACCCAAGGAGAGAACCGATGACTGAGAAGGACGAGACTACCGCAACCGACGAGAACAATTCCACAGCTAAACCCAATGAGGAGCCTGGCGCAAGCGGGGTAGACCTCACTGAGGAGGCGGGTAATGCCGGGGCCGCTGAGCGGACCCAGCAATCGACGGAGCAAGCCCGCTCTTTGGAAGACCTACAACTCGACGAAGCGAAGCAGGCGGAGATTACCGCCTACGTCAGCAAGGCCGTGAACGATGCGATCGCCAAGCGCGACGCCAAGCATCAGAAGCAGATCAGCGAGGAGGGCTACATGAACAAGGCCCAAATCGAAAACCTGCTGGCCGAGAAGGACGCCGAATACTCCCGACGCGAATCAGCGAAGGAGACCTTCCTGACCACTCTGGGCAAACACGGGATCACTCCCGGCTCAGAGGACTACGGAAAGGTCCAGGCGTTCTACCAGGAGCAGAAGGATAAGGGCAACCTTACCCCTCACATCCTGCTCACTGAGGGCGGGGTGAACTCTTTGGTACACATGTCTGGCGTGGGCTCGGTCGCCCGTGAGGCTGCGGGACCCCGAAGCGGACTGACCCGCTCGGACCCCAACCCTGACGGCTCGGTCTCCTACCCTGGCGGCGAGGTCCAGCTCAACGTCCAGAACGCTGGCGGCGAGCAGAGCCTCGCGGACAAGGTGCTGCGCAACATCGAGAAGTCGGTCAACCAGTAGCGGATAGACCCCCTCTTATCCGACACCTCTAGCAAAAGGAATCCCCAATGGGAACCGCAGGCTCTTACAACCAGACCCTCGACACGATGGTCGCCACAGCTCTCGACACCTACAGTCGAGACCCCATCAATGCTCTCACCGACGGCGGCGAGAAGTTTATGAAGACCGCTGCTCAGAAGGGCAGAGTCTTCCTCGTCAATGACGCCGAGGCCGTCCGTCACCCGATCATGCACGCGCATGGCGAAGCCACTTCGCTGTACAAGGCTGATCAGCTCGACGGTACTCCCAGTGCCGCCAACAACCTCTCTGCAACCGCGTCCGACATCCTGACGTTTGCGCTGTTCGATCTGCCCGCTGCGACCCGGAACATCAACTTCCCCCAGTCTCAGCCTCCCGGCAACCTGATCGACTTCGTGGCGTCTCAGATGAAGGCGACGATGACCAGCCTCATCAACCAGGAGGAGCTTCTGTTCACGCAGGGCACTACTGGCGAGTCCTCGACGACTCAGACCCAGCGCGACCCGTTCTCTGCGGACGGCGACAACACCGCTGGAATCCCGATGAGTCTGGCCTCGATCTTCCTCCAGAGTTCGGCGACCTCTAACGAGGCATCGGCGACTTCGACCGCGAAGAGTTGGGGCAACGTCAAGACCGACAACATCGCAAAGTGGCAGCCGACGCACGTTACGTCGGGTCAGGTGAACCTTTCGGACATCTACACCGACATCCAGTCGGCGATCCTGAACGCCTCCTACTCTGAAGAGGAGCGTCCCACGGACCTCTACACGACCCTGCTCGCGTTCGAGGGCATCCTCTCGAAGCTGCGCGCCGACGCCGCGCTGCCCGATCCGGTCCGCGCCAACATGGGCAAGGAGGGGACCATCCCCTTCGGCGGCATCAACATCGACTGGTCCCGCTACCTGCTCAAGGACGTCATCTTCGACACTTCCGCGACGTATGCGACGACCGCTACCACCCCGCTGCTCGGTGTGAACTGGAACTCTCTCCGGTACAACGTCGTCCGTCAGGGCGGAATCATGTCCGACAGCTCCCTGGGCTTCATCCGGAAAATCGGCGACGTTCTGCCGCACCCGACGAAGACCAACCTGTTCCAGCGCATTGAGTTCAAGCGTTGTTGGTCCTGCGACAAGGGCCGCCGTTCGTTCTTCATGATCAACGGAATCACCTCTGACGTCATCGCCTAGGGCCGATGGCAGCTAAGTCCGCACTTCGTACCCGCCTCAAGCGAAGGCTTGGGGTGGGTGTGATTTCGGACGTCGAAAAGGAGCGCCTGGGCGAAGCCCTCAATGCAGGGATCGCCCGGGCGCTTTCCGATGGCGTCCCCGGCCTCTCCTACGATACGGTCATCGGATCGGTCGCAGGCGACGACACGCTGACCTCAGCCGACACGACGCTCGGCTCGTCGAGCTGTGTGACGGTCGGGGCCGCGACCGACGGGCTGACTCACCCGCGAGACATCCTTGTCCTGGACGTCAGCGGAACCAAGACGAAGTTCCTGATCCGCAAGCAGACCGCCGCCGAGGCGTTCGACATCGGCCCCCCGGCGTCGACGTCGATCTCAGGCGGAACCGCATCGAAGATCATCCGTCGCGGCATCGAGCTGCCCTCGACGGGTCAGGTCATCGAGGTCCGCCGGATGGACAGCTCCAGCCTCGGCAAGGCGCTGGAGTTCTCGCCTGCCCGTGCCTCGATCGACCCGTTCGAGACCGGCACGCCCAAATACTTTGAGCAGCGGTACGACCCCTACAACGCATCGAGCTACGTTGCGCTCTGTCCTGCGCCGACCGCCGCGACCGATCAGTTTCTCATCCGTCAGTCCACCTTCTTGACCGAACTGGACGACGACACCGACACCCTTGATTTCCCGGAGGAGGCTATCGACGCCATCCTCGAACGGGCCCGAATGGCCTATCTGACCTGGACGGGCACCTCCGTCGAGTCGATGGTCGGGCTGGGAATGCACGCGCTCCGCGACACCGAGGACAGCCTGAAGAACTCGTCCGCTGGCCGTCAGGTCTACACGAAGGCGTAACCATGAGCTGAGGAACCGGAAACTATAGCGGCGCGTGCTGCTGCTCGTCGGTGACGGGCCTAAGAGCTGGAATCCACCCGGACCACATCAAGTCGACCTCGATCGACCTGATCATGAACGACGACGGGACGACGCAGACCTTCATGGCCTGGGCGATGACGGGCCAGCCTCTCCATATTGTGAACGTGGACATCGCGCTGGTCTGCCTCAAGCGCGAGGCGGTCGAGACCTCGGAGGCCGCGCTCAAGAAGCAGATCCAGGAGGTCGACACGAACGCGCTCGCCAACCAGCGAGGGGTCACGCCTGTAAATGTCTCACTATTCACAGGCAAGGCCTGGCTCTCGGGCGACGAAGACCGGGGCGGCTTCTACCCGCACGACAACACCGCGATCAACCGCGAGTACATCTGCACCGCCGGACTCACCGCGCAGGCCCCCTCTTGGAAGAGTGGCCCCGAACTGTTCGGGCGCTTCTGCGACGGCGGGCTGTTCGCCGAGATCAACTGCCCCAGCAGCCAGTACGGCGCTCGGGTCGTCGTGAACTACATCGACCGTCTGGCCTTCTCGCCCGCCTACGCCGACGCGCCCAGCGTGCTTCAGCACTATTGGGACTGTGCCCACACTGAGGACGGAGAGGAGTTCCTCTCGGGCTTCTACGGCGGAACCGACTCGGACCCGGTTGGCGGATCGTCCGAGAGTACGCACGGGTCCTCCGGCGGCGGGAACATCTTTGATCAGGGCAGCAGCCTTCCCAGCACCACCGCATCTGTCCTGTAGATGTCCACCGTCCGAATAGACCACCTCCCGATGGACCGCCAATCGGCGGGGTACGGGCGTAGGAACCCTTCGACGTCAGCCTCGCTGGTCTCGCCGGGCGGACTCCATTCGGTGTTCGAGGCTCGGGACGTCGACCCTTCCTCTGCTCAGCTCCAGCGCCGGACAGGCTCCCGGCGCTCCCAGTCGGCGGCCCCGAACCTTCTGGGTGTTGCCGCCGACATTGACCTTGGCGCGGTCGCAATCGACTACGACTTCAGCGGCGACATCTCTTCGGACTGGACGGTCTTTGCGACGGTCCGCTGCCCTGCCAACTCGGAGATCGCGGCCTCACCGCTGTTCAAGTTCTCTGGGATGGAGGCGTACGTCTACTTCGAGAGTACCACGACGAACGTAGTCAGTCTGCGGATCTACGACACCGCGACCGGGGCGCTCCAGGTGAACGCCGCGATGGGTGACCTCGACTCGAACACCGACTACCGGATCATGGTTCGTCGGGCGACCGCGACGCTTGCTGCCGTGGCCTGGGCGGTCCCGGCTGACGGCGGCTCTGCGACAATCGGGGCAGAAACGACGGCGACCCCGACCTTCACGGCGGTCACTGACCTCGAACTGATCGGCTCGAAGCTGACCTCGGGCGCACTCTCCGGGATCGCGGCCTACGATCGGGTGGTCACGACGAACTTCCTGCTCTACGAGAACTCCGACTTCGACAAGGACACTGAGTTCGAGACCTTCGCGGCGGACATTTCGCCGTCGACGACTGAGAGTTACGCGGGCGGAACCGCGACCCTTGCTTGGCACGACGCGCTCAGCGCGGGCGGGACCGTCCTCTCATACACGAACGCGGCCTCGACGACGATCTATAGCTACCTGACCCCGACGCTCCCATCGGTTGCGACGACCGACTGGATTCACTTCGGCGGAAAGGGGGTCATCGAGGTCCCGTTCTACTCCGACTTCGACGAATACTACTGGACCGCAAGCAAGGGCACGGCCCGACTCTCTTGGCTGTTCCAGATCGAGCTGACGCTTCCCGCGATCCTCTCGGACTCGACGATCTTCGAGTTCCAGGACATCCTACGCCTGAATCTGACCGCCTCGACCGGGTTCCTTGATTTGGTCTTTGCTGACGGGGTAACGCTCGCAGGAACCGACGCGCTCACCGCCGGAACAACCTACTGGGTGTTCGTTGGCCGCGACGCGACGACTACCTACCTGACCATCCAAACTTCGGCGGGAGTAGCGGTTGGTGCCGATACCGGGACAGCGGGCAACCCGGCGATCTTCAACTACGACAAGCAGCTCGGGTTCGTCATTGGCGACACCGCTGACCAGCAGAACTCTCAGCCGTTCGGCGGGCAGATCAAGCGGTTCGCGTTCACGAACAGCGCGACGATCAAGTGGCACCCTCTGAAGGATGCTGTTCTCTACTACGACGCCAACTCGGTCTTCGGCGATCAGATCCTTGACCGGGGCAACCGCGCCCTCAACTCGTTCTCGGGTGTCCGCGTTGCCTCTGCCCCTCCGATCTACCTGGAGGGCGGGTTCAAGGGGGGCACCTACGTCGCGGCGGTCGGCGGGTACACCCTCGCGGTCAGTACCCCGGACTCGACGTACACGGGCGAGCTGAGCAAGGCGCTGACGAAGGACGCGACCGTCCAGCGTCGCGGCAGCAAGGCGTTCCTGAACTCGAACGGGGTCAACTATGTCCTCGACGACATCGACCTGACCTATCGCCCGCTTGGAATCCCCCGGCCCGCGACGAAGGTCTCGTGTACGCCTCAAGGGGTTGGCGTTCTCGACGGCTTCGTCCGCTACGCCTACCGCTGGATCACAAAGGATGGAACGGTCGGCCCTGCCTTCAGCCTTGATCCGGTCGACGCCCGTGGAGGGGTCAACGTCTTCCTCGGCGCGGTCTCCTTTGGCCCTCCAGGCGAAACCCCCTGGGGGATCTCGTTCGGGGAGTGTGAGCTTGCGTCTGCCCCTGTTGCCCCGGCTGCGGGCGATATCGAGACCTTCCTGTTCAAGGACAAGGACAACGACACCGGAACCCCACTACTGGGTGACCGCGAAATCAAGAACCCCGGCCTGACGCTCGAGGTCGCCGCAAGGATTCCTGACGCCACCGAGGTTGAAGAGACTGTGTTCAGTCAGGGGGTTACCGCTCCGACTGGCGTAGCCAACTGGGGCGCGGTCAACACGAACCTGCGCTTCCCTTGGATCGGCGGCTCGAACCAGGAGTGTACCTTCCAGTTCTGCTTCCGCTTCTCGTCAAACGACTCGTACCAGACACTCTTCGCGGTCGGCCCCTCTTGGCAGCGGTACGCCTCGGGCAAGTTTTCGCTGCACCACCTAGTCGTCTCGATCCAGCCCTACAGCGCGGGAAGCAACGGTTCAGCGAACCAGGGCACGCACAGCATTGTGGTCTGCCGGGACAGGACTGGAGGAGATAACAACGACGACCTCAAACATTATTCCTGGGACTACACTTTCCAGGACGGGCGAGACTACTGTGTGCTAGTGAGGCGGACGGGAACTGCATACGGTGAGGCAGCAGGAAGCCGTCTGAGCGTCTCGATCTACGATGCCGACGCCGCTGCTGGAACTGAGTGGCAACAGTGGCCTCTCAGCTCGACCGACTCAGAGAAGTTCCTCAAAGGCTTTTGGCCCTCGAACTACAAAGGCAACGCGGCTGACGAGTTGATGTGGGGCACGGGCCGCCGCCAGAACACGAAGATGGATGTGAAGACCCGTAAGCGTTCCGCCGCCGGGTCCAACGTCTTCAACTACGATCACGTTGGAGCAATTGCAGGCAACGGGACATCCGACACTGTTCTTTACCACGGCAGAGCTTGGCAGCAGGACCACGATCTACAGGTCATCGCGTCCCGAGGGCTTGAGCGTTACGGCGCTCGGAGTGGCCCGCTTGCCAAGGGTCTAGAGGCGGACATCGCGTTCTGCCCCGATTCGAGCGTTTCCCAGATCGACGGCGGGTGGGACGAGCAGGCCCAGCTCAGAGGCTATTTCTGGAAGGAGGGTGGAGGCAAGGTGAACGGCCTCACAACCATCCTAGAGAACGTGACGTACAGCCCGATCCTGACGTATGGCTGGGATATGCGGCTGGTCGACGGGGTAGGTTGGTCGGCGGCGACGCTGGACGATGTTCCCCTCTGGGCCGCGTGGACGAGCAGGAACAATGGCTCTATTGTGATCGGGGTTGGCGACGACCCCTCGGTCGAGGTCGCAACCCGGAAGTGGCACGCTGGAAGCGGGGTCACCCTTTTCAGCGACCTGGGCGGGGCGATCGACTTCAAGAGCTTTACTTGGATCACGCTCTACATTCACCACATCACACGGACCGGGGCTACCTCTGTCCTGGATGTCTGGCTTGAGCGGGTCTTCCTTGATGGGATTTCAGGTCCCTGGGGCGACGTCTACGCGGCTGACCTGAACGGGGTTGGCATTGTGGACAACACCGCTGGATCGAACGCCGACGGCCTCTACATGGTTGGCGGGTTCCCTCCGATTGCACAGCAGTACGACGTCGAGATTGCGGAGGTCCGGCTCTGGGACGGCGAACGGTACACTTCAGCTGCCGGAGAGGGCGACGGCGACGAACTGTTCGGCCCCTACATGTCCACCCGTGTCCCTCCGAACCTCTGGGACAAGCTGTGGCACTACGGCAGGTTTATGAAGGATGACGTCGACGACCCCGATTCGCAGTCGACGATGGATCAGGTCGGAACGATGTCCCGGACCGGCGAGAACCCGCAGCTTTCGACTGACGCGGTTCCCATCCAGCGCACGGCTGAGGTTGTGGACGAGACGCCTGGAACCGGCACGAACTACTACGTCCCCTTCCCTGAGCCTCCGCTCGCTGGAATCCGGGGCATCGAGATTTTCCGTACCCAGGTCATCCCGGTCACGGACAACTTCCCGAACGGCAACCCGAACCCGAACGCGGTCTCTGACGCTTGGCGCGCCTGCCGCGACGCGCCGCTCTACTACCTGACGGAGATCCCTCGGGGAACCAACAGCTACACCGACTTCGCCGACGACACGGCCCTCGGAACCCAGCTCGACCAGCTAACGGGCCTTGTCCCCCGCAACCCGAAAGGGATCTTCGAGTGGGAGGGTCACCTTGGCGTGTTCGTTGAGGACGAGCCCCGCATCCACTTCTCGGAGTCGCCCTCCTCTTGGGAGAGCTTCCCCCTAGACATGGTGTACGACCTCCCGGTCAAGGAGCAGGGCACGGTCCAGGCCGCCGCCGAGATTGGCAGCCGCGACGCCCGTCAGTCCCGTGTTCTTGTCCTTGGAGAGTCGTGGGGAGTGTTCCTCGATGGCACCCCGACCAGCCCGCAGGCGAACACCCTGGGCGGAGGGGTCGGCGCATCCTCGGCCCGCTGTCTGGTCGTTGAGAAGGGCATCGCCTACGCCTACAACGGGACGCTCTGGGCGATTACCGGCGACGGGCAGGCTAAGGACATCGGCCTCCCGGTCCTCGATCTGCTCCCGGCGACGTCGAACGCCCGCCTCTCAGTCTCGTCTGCGCTCAGTTCGCTCTTTGTGATCGACGAGTCGACTGGCCTTGCTCTCCGCTACTACTTCCCCCGCCAGCGATGGTACGTCGAGGATCGTTATGCGCTTTCTGTCACGGACAAGGACGGCTCTGACTACTGGGTTCACGTTTCTGGTTTTCCTTCTCTCGGGACTGCCGGGGTATATCAGGACGACGTGGACTCAGGCACGCCTAGCACAGCCGTCAGCGTCACGAGTTACACAGGATCAACGGCCACCCTGGGGAGTGTGACCGGGATTTCGGTTGGACAGCGGATCACCCTCGTCGGTGACCGCGACGACGGCAGCTCGACCCCGAACGCTCACCACCGTCAGACGCTCGAGGTGGCCTCGATCAGTGGCCTCGTTGTGACCTTCACCGCTGCGGTGACTGTGCCCGCCTCGTTCACCGACCTGGGCGGGACCTCCCGGACCCTGGCCTACAACGCATACATCGGGGTTGGCTACTGGGGGACGATGCTGGACACGGGGCAGTTCGACCTTCGCGGCACGCTGAACCATGTCCGGCTCGGGATCACCGACGGCTCTGATTGGTGGGCCGCCTCCGACGCCAGCGACTACGCGGTTGACCCGACCGATCGGTCGCGGCTGGACAATGTTGAGTCGACCCCTGCGCTGATCGGCGCTACCTCGGCCCTGTTCTCGCTATCCAACGCCCAACGGCTCGGGCGGTTCGTCGTCTGGACCCCTGCCGCCGACCTCTCTGCGCTCTCTGAGGCAGAACTCACGATTACCCCTGATCCGGGGAGGAATCCCTAATGGTCCTATTTGAAGCCATCGCAGCTGCGTCTGGCCTTTACAGTGCCTTCAGCAGCTCCAGCTCAGCAAAGCGGACCGCCGCTGCGGCTGAGGCCGACGCGATGCGTCTCCGTCAGGCCGCTCAGCAGCGTGCGAAGGAGACCGGCGCTGCGCTCGGCTCTGAGATAGACACGCTCCGCTCCCTGCGCTCGGCGGACTCCCCTGTCTACCAGCAGTCTGCTCAGATCGCATTCCTTCAGGCCCGGAAGGGCTCTGAGCGGATCGCCCGCAACCGGGCCTTTGGCCAGATGGACCAGCAGGTCAGGGACGCGGTATTTGGCGGACAGTTTGAGCAGTACATTGGCCGCGAGTCCCAGAAGATTCAGCGGTACGTCGAGCTGACCGAGAAGATTCATGGGATGGCCGCTGAGCAGCAGCGGCAGGTCAATCAGATTCGCTCTCAGGGCGACGCGGCCTACGCGGCTGGGATCACCCAGGCCCGTGAGATGGAGCTGGCGGCTGGCGACCCCTTCGCTAAGGCGCTCGGCGCGGTTGCTCAGGGGCTAAGTCTGACCGCCGGGAAGGAGGCCGACGCCCAGGCGCTAGAGGACCAGCGGGTTGCCGACCGCAAAGAGTTCTTTGCTCAGGAGGTCGCAAAGGGCAATATTACGGGGGAGGAGGCGGCCCGACGCCTCGCTGACCTTGAGAAATCCCTCTTCGGAGAAGACTCCTAATGCCTCTGGACTACAAGGACATTCTCGACGCGGTGACCCCTGATGGGGGCTCCGATGCCCTCGCGGCGATCGGCGGGATCGCGGGCGCCCTCGGTGCTGGCGGCCCCCAGGCGATGTCGGCGTTCGCAAACAAGCTGGCCGACGCGAACCAACTCTCGGTTGGCCGGGCCTGGGATGCGTACCAGCGTGGCCAACAGGAAGCATTCCAGCAGCGGCGGGACGACGCGGCTGAGGCGCACGACTTCGCCCGCCAGAAGCAGCAGCACGAGTTCAGGTTGGAGGAGCTGAAGCAGGAACACGCGCTGAGGGAGGGTCTCGTAACCTCGGACACGAAGGCTCGGCTTCTTGCCGCGTACAACAGCGACGGCGGCGCTACCGGAGAGACAAGAAAGGCTTTAGTGGGTATGGTCCCAGCCGCCCTTCAGGCGGAGGCCCGGAAACTACGCGGCCCCGATCTGGTCGACTTCGTTCACACCCATGTCGGATCGGCGGCACTCGGCCTAGTAGATACTGGAGCCGTTGTGGGTAGGCAGGCCAAGATAAGGCACGACGCGAGCGCGGCTGGCCTAGACCCTAGCCTGTCCGATGAGGCTGCGGCGGCGGGCCTTCAGAAACTTGTTCGGGGCGAACAGGTGCTAGGCGAGTTGCAGGGGCGGGCCGATCGTTTCGCCATGCAGTCCGGGGCAGCTAATAAACAGGACCCTACTGAGCGCCCCTCGGCACTAGAGGATCTCCGACCCACGCTGACTACCCTCCAAGGAGATATTGACGCCTTTCGGCTAAGGTATAGTGATGAGATCGGAGAGGGAAGCGAATTCGGTGGCCAGTTGAGGGCCGGTGCTGGAACCCTCTCGCAGGTAATCGGCTCCGAAAGCACGCTGTTCCGCGAGCGTTTCCAGCGTGCCGAGCAGGGCGCGGCCAGAGATCACGACTGGCAGGCGGACCCCCGAACATTCTCAGGCTTTGAGCGTGACGAAGAGGGCAACCTTACGCGGTTTGTCGAGTCGGGCGAGTGGAACGACATGCGCCACCAACTCTCTACGAATGCCGGAGTTGTCCGTTTAGACGGCGTACTAGGTGTTCTAGCTGCTATGCGCGACGACCCCGATATGCTTGCCGAGGTTGGACTGGGGGGCGAGACTCTGGCCGCCGCCAATGACCATCTTGCTCAGACGGAGGAGGGGGCTTCGTACTCGGCCCTACAGCGAATCGAAAGTATGCGGAACCTCCGAGGTAACGGAGATGACGCGGCGTTCGAGGATGAGGCCCACAAGTTTCAGCGTCTCGCGCAAGTGGACCCTGAAGAGTTGAAACTCAAGCGTAAGCGTGTGATCTCTAGGCGTGAGGCTTCAGCAGCAGCCGACGCCGCGTTCCAGGGACTTGTACTTCCTGGGAGGCAGTTCGAGGACTTCGGGTGGTCCGACGAGCAGCGGGAGGAGGTAGCGAGGCTTAGTCTCAGGCAGGGGGCAGACGGCCCTGAGTTCAGTCCTGAGCAGTTCTATAAGCAGAAGATTGTAGTGAGTTCCGTTGCGGACAGCCTGCTGAGCCGACACTTCACTGGCCCCGGACAAGAGCTGGATCTGAAAGACATAAGGGGTATCGCACTGACCCAGCTAACGAACCAGAAGAAGCGTTGGCCAGGACCAGACGGAGAGGCATTCGCGGGCAGCGTCGAGACTGCGCTGGCGGAGCAGATCGCTACGCTCAACCCTGAGACCTTCCGAATGGAGTCTGCGGAGGCAGAGGAGTTCTTTGAGTACCCCCGCCTACCTCTACTGTCTGAGGACGACCCCTTTGCTGCGAGGGTAGAGGAGACTCGTGGGCGGGCTATCTTAGCCGGGGCCACACAGCAGATCGGAACTTCTGCGCTGGTCGAACTCGGCGGCGACACGGGCTCAATACACCTGAAGAACATCTTGGACGTCTACTCCGATGTGCCCGAGGCACAAAAGGGCGTCGTACCCGGACGATCGAATATGTGGGACCTGATCACCCCGATCTACCGTCTCCCACCTAAGAGGGTGGCACAGCTATCGCCTATGCATCAGGCGGTCTACAGGCTCCTACACTCTGCCCCTGAGACGGGCGTAACGGGCTTCCTAACCAATCGACCCTCTACACGGATCATGTCCCAGCTGACTTCGGCGGAAGGGTTCTCGGTGGCCAATCTTGTCCCCGAGCCGCAGGGGGACCCCAATGATATCTCACCTAACGTGGACACGATTGCTGAGAGTCGCCGACGCATCGACGCTGCCCGTGTGAGCGTGGGCTCCGATGCCCGACACATAGGTCGTGTTATGGACGTCACTCCCGGGTCCGGGGTCGACCTAGCTGTGATCGACAACGCCGCGATCGAGGCGAAGGTAGCCCGACTAGACTACGACACGGCGGTACTCAAGGCGATGGACGCTACGCGAGGTAGTACCGCCCTGAGGAACAACATCTTCAAGCCGCTGACGCTGCCCTTCCTATCCGACCCGGACTCCCGAGAGACCTTCAGTCCGGTATCGGGGCCGAAGCAGCTGGGGGAGCGCATCGACACCTTGGCCCCGCTACTGCTCAAACAGGATGAGTTCGGTTCCTCTATGTCTGGGTTTGTGATCGACACGGCTGAGATCAAGAAACAGCCTACTATGGCCGGTGCGCTAACAGCTCTCCAGAAGATCCTACAGGATATTGCCGCACCTATCCAGGCGCACGGGCAGGCCCCCATACAGAGTACGTTGGACCAGCGTGCCCTTCAGTCTAAGCTCACGCTTCAGGAGGCCAGCGCATACATCGAGGACATCTTTATCCTCTCGCGCACGCCCGGTCTGGCGGAGTGGCGGAGTGGCCAGGGCCATCCAGAGATAGCCGCCATGCTAGGTACTGAGTTCGACACCCTCCCGGTTAGCACGCCCGACGACTTGGTACTCAAGGCTGCTGTACTCATGGGAGCAATAACCGACACCGAGGCGCTTCGGGCGCGAAACGCGGGACGCAACTAGGTATGGCGGCCCAGCAAGCAGGCTGGATTGATCGGGTCTTCAACTCGACGATCGCACTTCCTCAGCAAGTCCTGTGGCGGATCATCCGTGCCATGAAGGACGAGGACATCGACCTGTTCAGTGAGAAGGGCCTCCTCGACGCGGCGAACATTCCTCTGCTCGGGGTCCTCGACGATCACAAAGAGGACGTCATGCCCGACTACATGGCGAAGGCGATGGGCATGGACCCGGGCCTGGGCCAAGAGCTGTTCGCGGCGATCGCCTCCGACCCGCTGACCTACCTGACCGGAGGGCTCAGCGCGACCGGAAAGGTTGCGAAGGCCGCCAACGGGACGAAGATGCTAAAGTCCCCCGTAGTCGAGCAGGCAATGAAGGCTGCTGGAGCCAGCTTCGACAGTGTGAGCCTCTCGGCCTACGACGACATTCTGCGCGACGCCTCGGGCCGACTCGCCGGACACTCCGACGAGGCTTCCCGACACGCTGCTCAGGGTATCGCCGACACCCGCCGTGGACTGGCCGGGCTGACCGACGCACAGAAGGAGGGGAACCTAGCCGAGCTGCTCAAGCAGACGGGCGACCGGCAGATTGCGATTGGTGTCCCCGGGCTCTACAAACTGGGCGCAAAGATCGACGTATTCCAAGGTCACCGCAGCTGGTGGTCCGCGTTCACTGCTGCTCCCGAGGCCCTCAGCAAGACAACGATTGCCGCATGGGCAACTCAGAGTGTCGCTGGCGTCCCCTGGATCGCTCAGGGGCTCTCGAAGTTGACTGCCCCGGCTCGACAATTCGCTGGCGGAATCAAGTACGGGACTGAGGCTAGGGCCGCGATCGGCGAGGCTGCGACCGAAATCTCCGACGAGGCTTTGGCCCGGATCGAATCTGTTCAGAACCCTGACTCTGCTCTGGCACTCAATCAGGTCGACAAGCAAGGCGTCGAGAAGGTCGTCGAGCGATTCGACAAACTACAGGACGAGGGCCTCACCCCCTCCGAGGCATTCAGCCGACTGTTCGGCGCACGGAAGTTTGGCCCACAGGCTGAGTCCGTCGACGACCTCTGGAAGCGGGTCTCAGGCGAGGACACGTTCTCTCTGAGCGACTCTCCGATGGACGCGTCCGATCGACTCACCTCTGTCCTAGAGCGCCGACTCGATGACGTTCAGGCGGCCTCCGAGCGAATGGCTCGCGGCGACCTGACCACGAAGATGGAGTGGACTGAGGTTGGGCGGAAGTACCGCGAACTGGCCGACGAGCGGCTGGAAATGAAGGGCCTTGGCAACTTCGTCTCCGACCTGTCCTTCAGGGCTGGCAAGGGGCTACGGGAGATGCACAACCGGGTCTTCCGATCGGGCACGACGAGCGACCAGCTCACCGAGTCGATGCATCAGTTCGAGTCGGACAAGGGGCGAAGCGAGGCGTTCGTCGGCGCGGTCACGACAGTCATGTCCGAGAAGATTGGGGAGGCGCTCAAGGCGATGCCTGGGATGGACGACGCCTCGTTCAACCATCTGATCAGGAACTATCTCGAAGCCACGACCAGCGAGTCCGAGCTGATTGCCTCTCTCCAGCTTGAGAAGATCAACCCGACGAATGCACGGGCTGGGCTCAGGGCGAAGCGCCGCTTCCTGGACCGCCATCAACAGGCGATGAAGGCTCTTGAGGTCGGACTGACCGCGAGCGGGGTGACCGACGAGGTTAGGAAGTCGATCGGACAGATCATGCGCTCGGAGGTCTTCGACGCGCTCCCGCTCTACGACGATCAGGCTCTCTCAAAGGTCTTCGACGACGTTCGACGGGTCACCCATGTTCCCGAGTTCACTCCTGCTCAGACGCGACGGATGGGCTGGGCGCACAACGAGCATCGGCTGACCGGCACCACTTTGCATGGACAGCAGGTAGGCGCACTCTCCGACGGCGAACTTCGGACCGCGCTGTCCGAGATCGACGAGAGGGCCTCTAGGCCCTGGAAGACGCACGAGGTCGACGCGCTGGTCAGGCGCAACAAAGCTACGTCGGCGTTCATCGAGAAGCACGGCCTCCAGCCGAGCGAACTGACCGAACTGATCAAGCGCAAAGGAAAGGGCGGGACCCGCCGCCTGTCCCGAGCGGTTGATACCCCTGTTCCGATGTGGCGCGTCAGGCGCAAGAATAATTGGGGACTGGTCGAGGCTAACAAGGCCGCCGACGATTTCGGGTTCCGGGTCGATCCTGTTTTTGTGGACGGGGAGATCCGAGGCTACCGCCCGGTCCCGACCGCGATCTCTGAGAAGACGGCGCTCCGAAGCTGGGGCTTCGTTGGCCAGGAGTTCGAGACGGTCGATCAGGCGATGCGCGCTCTGCGTGAGTTCATTCAGGAGGCCACCCCTCGAACGGGCCGAGGCAAGGTCACCGACTGGGCCCAGAAGTACGCCCGAAAGGTCAAGGGCAAGAAGCAGATCGAGGTCCCCGCGACCGAACTCGACGAACTGAAGGCTGGGCTGACCGCCGACGACCTTACTGTTCTGGAGGGTAAGGGCACCCGATTCAGTAACGAACTACTCGAAGGGCACGGAAAGAAGCCTTCCGAGTTCACGGGTACTGCACTCGACCGCTACCGAATCCAGACTGCCCTTAGCCGGAGGGGCCAATCGTTCCGTAAGGGTTTGACCGAGGCTGACGGAGCCTACGACGTCGCCAACGTCCCTGAGATGAAGCCGGTTCAGGCGGGGCCGCGCCCGATCTCCGAGGAAGAGATCATCCTAGAGAAGTTCGGGAAGGAGGGCGGCGGGCTTGCGACTGACTCGGCCCAACTCTCTGGCTGGGCTCGGAGCTACGCGACCGCGAAGATGCGTGTGGCCGAGTTGGACGACTTCTTCCGTGTTCAGGACAAGATCGGGGCCAGCGACTACATCCCCGAAGAGTTACTGAACGGGGTGAACGACGCGATGCTTTCGCTGAACTCGGTCATGGACGACATGGTCCTGAACCATCTGCCGAAGGAGGCCCGACAGCTAATGGACTTCGTGCGCCAGCAGCAGGGGATGATCTTCGAGGGCGCACGGAAATCGGGCGTCTGGACAGTCGGCTCCCCGGTCGGCTACCTCGGGCGCTACATGACCCAGCACGCCAGGAAGCAGGTCGCTCAGGTTGTCGGCGAGATGGACGCGGCTGACTCCGGCATCCTTAAGCGGATCGGCCTGAAGATCCCCTCGCGGTTCGCCCGATCGGCGGACACAATGACGATCGACGACCTGAACGAGATCCACACTTGGCTCAGGGAGACCGATCGGATCGGCCCCAACGTGAACAAGTGGGCCGGACAGTTAGAGTCAATTATGGAGCGCGAGGGCCTTGTCCTGCGCGGCTTCGCAAAGTCTCTGCCCTGGTCGAGCGAGCGAATCAGTGGCGACCCGTTCGCCTCCTTGATCATGCGCCTCGGGCAGGCTCAACAGGACGAGTCGATCGAGAAGTTCATCGGGACCGTTCTGGCCGAGGGGACCGGGACGAACGGCCAATCGAACATCATGGGCGGAAAGGTCGTCGGCGTCCTCGACGACAAGGGCCGAAACATGACCCGGGAGTTCCAGACCCCGACGGTCACCGAGAGTAAACTTCCTGTCCAGGGGCCGCGTAGGAAGGCCGTCAGTAAACTCCGACGCCCTGAGCTGATTGAGGAGGGCCGTGCCCTAGGTATTCCCGAGGACGTCCTCGAACAGACTAATCCTGTCCTAGTTGAGCAGATCAGGAAGGCTCGTGAGGCTCTAGGTCCCGAGGCTACGCCTACCATTCGGAGGGTCGGCGAGACCGAGCGGACTCTCGAAGTCAGCCCGAAATTCATTGTTCTGGAGACCGATCAGGGTAAGCGGCACATCATCCCTGCCCGCGAGGCTGAGGGCAACGGCTTCGGCTGGATGGACCTGGGCGACGTCGGCGACGCGGCTGAGCTGGGCTACCAGCCGACCGCCGCCCGCTCCTTCGTGAACAAGACACTGACCGCCAAGGCCGAATCATCCTTCACCCGTGGCGGGCTGAGCGACAATCAGGTCAGAGAGATGATCGGGAAGAACGTCCTGTACGGGGCAGAGAATGTTGTCGTGGGAGCGGCTAAGTCGGTCGGCCAGTCGCTCCAGATTTCCAGCACCTTCATGCGGAACTTCGACAACGTGAACTACATGATCAAGTCCTTCCAGACGGTCATGCGGGTCCCGTTCCACGTCGCGAACGCCGCCTCCGGCGTGTTCCAGGCGAACCTTGCTGGGGTCAGCCCGAAGAACCTCGCGGCCTCCTACGTCGACGCTTTCCGTTTTTTCTGGGGAAAGACCGACTTCATCGAGCGGTCCGACATGATTGTGGACACGCTCGGGGTCCCCGGCTGGTCGCACGGGAGTTGGACGATCGCGCCCCACAACGACATCATGCAGTTCGCCGAGCGGATGGGAGGCAGCCTGGCGGGCGTTCCCGAAGAGTCGATCCGTGCGGTCGGCCTCGACCGGCACGCCGACGACTTCCTCGATCTGGGCGGCGGACGTCAGGTCCACATGAAGGAACTGTTCCGGGTCATGGGACAGGAGCATGTTTTCTCCTCGATGGCCTCCAGCCTGACCCGTGGCAGCCGAACGATCGGCGAGCAGATTTTCAGGCTCAAGTTTGCACAGTTAGACCCGGACATGGTTTCCAGGATGGGCCACACCCGTCTGGCTCAGGCGCTCAAGAAGATGCACCGGAACCTGGGCGGCGGAAAGGGCGGACAGCTCAGAGAGACCTCCGAGGGAATCAACCGGACCGCAACGATGGTTGGCCTTGTTCGAGAGGGGCACACGTTGGAAACGGCGGCGCAGATGACGAAGGCGGCGCACGTTCCCTACGAGCGGCTGACCCCGATCGAGCGCAACTACATGAAGCGTGCGCTCCTGTACTACACCTTCCCGCGTCACTACGCGCCGTTCGCGTGGTCGAAGTTCATGGAGAACCCGCAGAAGCTCGCGGAGATGACCCAGCTGATCAAGTCCCAGCGGATGATCACGACTGAGGAGGGTTCACCCGCGCTCAAGCTGGGCGACTACCGGGTCAACGTGGGCCGCCTGAACGCAAACCTGGAGGCGGCGCTGATGGTTGGCGCGTTCGCAGACATTTTTGCCCAGCCGATGCGGGCCGCCCAGCTCGGAGGCGAGGGCACCTACCCCTACGACCCGAATGTGATGACCCGGCAGCTGAGCGCGATGGGCCTCGACGGCCTCGGCGGCGTCGCCGGGCTTGTCCTCGGCGCTGACCGCCTGCTCCCGCAGGGCGCCCGCTCGGCGGCCCGGCCCTTCAACTCCTGGGATCAGGCCCGCTCGACGATCTGGCCAATCAAGCTCGCGTTCCTTGGTTTGGACAAGCTCGGGTTCGAGGGCGGCTCTCTGAGCAGAGAGGAGCAGTCCCCCTTCGTGGACTTCACCCCGATGGAGAGGCGAATCACCGACTCCGACTTCGGGCTCGGGGTCAGGAAGGTCCGTCCTCAGGCTGAGCTGCGCCACGCGCTCTACCAGTACAAGCAGCACCTTCGTCAGCTGAAGATGTTGGCCGCCGCCACAACGGACAGAGAGAAACAGGAGAGGTATCGCCGAAACGCGGCGACCCTAGCAGAGTCCCTCAAAGGAATGGCGACCGCCGCCTACAGTCAGGAGTTCAAATAGTGCCCAAAATTACGGAAGATCGCCTCTTTACCCTTGTGAGCCGGGCGCTACTTGCCCTTACAATGTTCTTGCTGACGATGCTCTGGACAAGGGTGACCGACTTGGACGACGCCAACAAAGCCAGAGACCGCGATCTGGCTGTGTACTTCCTAGAGATCGAGCATCGCATGACCGTACTGGAGACCAAGCAGAAATGAAGCGTACAGTCCTCCCCCTTCTCATCCTCCTGTGCGTGACCTCCTGCGCCGCCGTCGCCCGGGTTGGCTCTGCCTCCCTGGGCGCGGCGGTTGGTTCCTACCTCGGCCCAGGCGGGGCCGCTGCGGGCGCTGCCAGCGGACTGATGATCGCCGAGACCACGATCGAAAAGCCTGACGAGGCTCCAACCACCGCCTGGGGGATCTTCGGAGACCTCCTGGACAAGCTCGGGCACCTAGCCTGGGGCCTCGCAATCCTCACACTTTTGCTCTGGTGGTCCCCCTCCCCCTCGGCCCTGTTCAAGAAGCTGAAAGGCTGGTTCACTGCTCAGGTGGATCAAGACACCCTTCCCTACGACGAGCCGCCTCTTCCTAGAGACGACCTCGACGATCAACGCCCTGTAGGTTTCCGTGCGAACAAGCCCTAAAACGGACATCCCGTATCTGGCCGGGCTGGTCGACGCCGACGGGTGCATCTCTGCCCGCAAGCAGCTCGACAAGCGATGCGGTAAGCACACCTACACAACAAAGCTGGGCGTGAGCAACGCCAGCCAGCCCCTCGTGGACTGGCTCCTGACCCGCTTCGGAGGCGGGGTCAGCCTGAGCAACAGGGGCAAGCTGGAGACGCGCCAACCGTCCTGGCGCTGGGAAATCTCAGGCAAGTCCGCCGGACCCATCCTGATTGCGCTGCTCCCGTTCCTCCGCGTCAAGCGTGCCCAGGCCGAACTCGCGCTCCAGTTCATCGGAACCATCGGAGAGCAAGGGACCCGAACCACGCCCGAGGTCAAAACGAAGCGCGACCGCATCCTCAAAGAAATGACCAGGATGAACCAGACCGGGAGGATTCCGACATGATTGTTCTAGGTATCGACCCAGGCTACCGCAACCTCGGCCTCTCCGTGGTCAAGGTCTCCGACGACGGAAAGGAGTTCGAGATACTGCACTCCGATTCCGTCTCCGTAGGGAAGGCCACCGCGCCGCTCCTCTTTGCGAAATTCCTGTGGCCTAAGCTATCCCGTCTGTCTGAGGAGTACGGGCCGATCGAGGCAATCGGAACCGAGACTCCGCCCTTCATCATGGGCCAAATTCAGACGACCGCCTTCCTCTGGTCGGTCTCGTCAATCATCGCCGCCTGGGCCTGCGACCGGGGGATTCCGATGCGGAACACCTCCCCCATCGGGCTGAAGCGGGCCACGGCGAAGCTGCTAGAGATCCCCTTCAACCGCAAGGGGATGGCCTCTAAGAAGGACGTCCGCCGAGCCGTCGAGCGGGTCGTGGGCAAGGGGACGTCAGGGAAGACCTCTCACGAGAACGATGCCACACTGGCTGTGATCGCCCTGTTCGGGTCGGTGGTGCCAGAGTGAACGCTATGCGAATCAAGTCGGGGGCCTCGCGCCTACGCTTCAAGAACGTGGTCATCGACTCGTTCGAGGTCAGGACGATGAGCTTCGACGATCTGTACTCTCCGGTCAGGGCCGTCCCAGCGTTCGCTGAGAAGGTCCAGGAGTCCCTCGAGGACGGAGGGATGGAGAACCCCATCATCGTCGTCAGGGGGCCGCGAGAGGACTTCCTGCGCTACCTGAGAGAGGGGACGTTCAGGCCGTCGGACAAGAACCCTCCTCCGAACATTCCTGAGCAGGACGTGCTGAACGTGGTCTGGGGCGGAACGAACCGAATCCTGGCGCTGAAGAACCTCGGGTACGACGCGGCAGACTGCCTGATCGTGCCGGACTTCTACACGGGGTCCAAACTTCAGGGCGAACAGCGAGCGGCCTACGAGCGGCAGAGGAGGGGGCAAAGTGGCGCAGCCGGAACAAGTCCCTGAGCCTTCTCCTGAGAAGGGTAGTCCGCTGGAGAAGCTGCCGACCGTCCAGGAGATGGCTGAACGGCGCTTCGGGAGCGTCGACGGTCTGGCGGTCGTCCACAAGACGACTCAGCAGCTCGCCGAATACTACGCCGAGCGGTACGGGCTGGACAAGTCTGACCCGGAGGTCTCGCTGGTCTCGACTGCGCTGGCCTTCGTCCGGCACAAGGAGTTCACGCTCCTGGTCGAGCTAGAGCGGGACCTGTTCCAGCGGGTAATGACCCACCCCGAGGGGAAGTCCTACGGGGAGGTTCTGTTCCAGGTGACTCAGAACGGCCA
>Ga0209992_10001437_pt1 | contig 25178 bp, 24 predicted proteins | sample 2SBtaG_2_FD_182564 | JGI IMG/M metagenome (GOLD analysis project Ga0209992, IMG submission 182564) | Deep subsurface microbial communities from Kolumbo volcano to uncover new lineages of life (NeLLi) - 2SBTROV12_ACTIVE470 metaG (SPAdes)... | ecosystem: Environmental > Aquatic > Marine >... | reverse complement strand
CAATTCTATCAGCTCCCACTACAACTTTATTCACTAATCCATTTGCCATACTGTAACCTACTGCAGTATCTGGAATCAAACTGACATCAAATCCATCATGTTTTAATTCAAAAGCAGTTAATCTAGATCCTTGTTGAATAGGTCGAGTTTCAGTAGCTATTACTTTGACATTCTTTCCATTCTCCTTAGTTGCACGGATTACTCCTAATGCTGTTCCATATGCAACTGTAGCTAATGCACCTGCATTACAATGAGTCATTATAGTGTCATTATCATCAAAAAGAACAGAGCCATTTTTTCCCATGGTTTTATTAATTTCAATATCTTCATCAGCCATTTTTTTAGCTGTAGAAATAACTAATTCTATAATTTGTTCAACTGAATCTCCAGATTGTGCAATAGTCATTATTTTTTCCAAACCCCATGCAAGATTAACTGCAGTTGGTCTTGTTTCAAATAAAATTTGTTTTGCTTTTTCCAAGTCTGAAATTAATTCATCTTTTGTTGTAGCTTTACTTTGTAATACTGCTAATGCTAATCCAAATGCACCTGAAACTCCAATTGCAGGAGCTCCTCTAACAACAAGAGTTCTAATTGCATCAGCAACTTGATTATAATCATTATATTCTACAAAAATCAATTCGTTTGGTAGACGAGTTTGATCAATCATTTTGACTTTATTATCTTTCCATTCTACAGTTCTAAGTGAGGAATGAATCTGAATTTCGTCCATACTTATTTTTAAAGCAAAACCATATTAAAAATGAATAGTAAAAGTCATCAATTATTATATTTCCGTGTTATGAATCAATAAAGTGGATCTAAAAGATATTGAATTATACGATGTAAAAAAAATGTATCAAGTATATGATAAATGGCCTCAAATAGCAAAAGAGGCTTTTGCTTCTAAATTAGAACCAGTTAATCATTCTAAAATTGATAATATAATTTTTGCAGGAATGGGTGGTTCTGGTACTTTAGGGGATATTTTTTCGTCAATTTTATCAAAAACAAATATTCATGTTTCTGTAGTCAAAGGATATCATCTTCCAAAAACAGTTGACTCAAACACTTTAGTAATTGTAACTAGTATTTCAGGTAATACTGTAGAAACTCTAAGTGTATTAAAATTAACTCTAAAATTACCATGTAAAGTAATAGCATTTTCTTCAAATGGTAATATGAAAAACTTTTGTGAAGAAAATAAAATTGATTTTAGGAATATATCAATGGAGCATTCTCCACGAGCATCATTTACAAGATTTTTCTACAGTATGTTAAAAGTTCTTCAACCAATTTTGCCTATTGATAAAAATGATGTCGAAGAATCATTAATTCAGTTAGAAGATCTAAGTAAAAAGATATCATCAAAAAATTTGACTAATGAAAATAATGCATTAGATTTAGCAAAATGGATAAACGGAATCCCATTGATTTATTTTCCTGCAGGTTTAAATGCAGCAGCAATTAGATTCAAAAATTCGCTTCAAGAGAATTCTAAAATGCATACAATTGCTGAAGATGTAATTGAAGCGTGTCATAACGGAATAATGTCATGGGAAATTTCATCAAATGTGCAACCAATATTATTAGAAGGAGAAGATGATTTTCCTAAAACAAAAGAAAGATGGGAAATTTTAAAAGAATTTTTTAATAATAAACAAATTGAATTTCAAGAAGTGCACTCAGTTAAAGGTAACATTATTTCAAAGTTAATTAATTTAATTTATTTATTAGATTATACATCAATTTATCTAGCAATTATCAATAAAACTGATCCAACATCAATTGATTCAATAAATTTTGTTAAAAAAAGATTAGATATTTGAAATTTTTTCTTCTACAATTTTTCTATATTTAGGAAAATCTGTGGCTTGATATTCATTTTCAAAAATTTCTATGAAAATCGTATCTTCTATGGCTGTTAACAAGTGAGCCACATAAGGTGGGACATCAATAATATATGGTGCTTCGTAGTTATCCTTTTTTTCTTGATTAGTTTTTGTGTTAAATTCAAGATATTCAACTTTTCCTGAAATTAGATTATGTGTTGAATGAAATTCATGAAAATGTCCACCTCTAGAAAATCCTGTTTTTATTTCAACAAAATTTAGTAGTTTGGAACCCTTTTTCATAAAAATAATAGAACCCCGCTCATCTGAAACTGTTTTTAGATATTCTAAATTGGGTTTTTCAGACATTGAATAGACTCCTCAAATAATCGATTTATTTGATTCTAAATCATTTAACCTGACAAGTTTATTAAATATCAACAAATCATTCCAAGAATAATGGGAATATTTACAGGTAAAAAAATCCTGATTACAGGAGGAACAGGTTCATTAGGACAAGCTTTGACAAAAAGACTTTTGACTGAAGGTGTAGAAGTTATTAGAATTTTTAGTAGAAATGAAAATAAACAAGTCACAATGGAACAAAATTTTCATGATAAACGACTTCGATTCTTGATTGGGGATATTAGAGATCTTCCTAGATTACATAGAGCATTAGAAGGAATAGATATTGTTTTTCATGCAGCTGCATTAAAACATGTACCTGTAGTTGAGTATAATCCATTTGAAGCAATTAATACAAATGTTTTCGGTTCACAAAATGTAATTGATGCATGTCTACATGAAGATGTTGAAATTGCGGTTGCGGTAGGAACAGATAAGGCAGTATCACCTTTGAACACTTACGGAGCAACAAAATTACTTATGGAAAAATTATTTGTTACTGCAAATAATTATTTAGATAAAGAAAAACACAAAACAAAATTTATTGCTTTAAGATATGGAAATGTTTTAGGTAGTAGTGGTTCAGTAATTCCTAAATTTATTGATCAAATAAAATCAAATGAAAAAATTACCATTACAGATTCTAGTATGACTAGGTTTAGTATCACTATGGATGAAGCATTAGATTTTATTCTGAATTCAACGGTTATTGGAAAAGGTTCCGAAGTGTTTATTCCAAAATTAAGAGCTTACACTGTAGGAGATGTTGCAGATGCTCTTCAAGAGTTATTAGGAGACACAGGACAAGAAAAAATTCCTGTTAGACAAGGAGAAAAATTTCATGAAACATTAATGAATTTAGATGAGATTAGAACAAGTATAGAAGAGGAGTCATATTATATAATAAAACAAGAAGAAATATCAGATGCTGTACTCAATAAGGATTATCCAAATTTTAAGAGAATCAAATTAACTGAACATTATTCATCAGATAAAGTAGAAAGAATTCCTTTAAACGAATTAAAAACAATTCTGTCAAATTCAGGTTTATTGTAAAATTTTTAATTATTATTTTGATTAAAACTATTTTTGTAATTGTCTTACTAAACAGAATGCTTCTGCAGCTTTAAATCCAGAAATTGATCCCCAACGTTTTCCAATTGATTCCAAAGCCTGAAGAGATCTTGGATGAGGGAATTCTTTAATTTCTGTTTTATATACAGACATTGCTTTTAATTTAAATTTTAACGTTTTAGATATATCAACAAAAACATTTGGTTGAAAGGAAGTATGAAAATTCCATTCTGTTGATGAAGGAACCTCAAACGAATAAAGTTCATCTACACTAGTTTTAGAATTTGGTCTGGTAGCAGTTAAAGTTGCTTGATAAATTAAACGATGATCTATATTGACATCATATGGCGAATGTGTAAAAATTTTATCGGGTTTAAATAATTCAATTATTTTTTCAATGGATTTAGTAATTTCTAAATTTGTGATTTTATCCATTTCATTATCAGGGAAATCTAAAAATTCAATTTGTTTAGTACCTAACATAGTAGCAGCTTTTTTTGCATGAACTTGTATGTCTTTGATCTGTTTTTTCATGATTTTAGAATCATTTTTGGGGATTTTGTAGTTTGAAGTATTCTTGTAATCAATAGATCGTCTAGCTTCAATTCCTGTGGCCATAATTACAATTTTAACATCATTACCTTGAGAAGTAAATTTTTTTATTGTTCCACCCATTCCCAGAACCTCATCATCAGGATGTGCAGCTAAAACTAAAATTTTTATTCTATTTCACCACAAAATTTCAGAATTTTTCCGTCATATAAGATATTTTTAAAAATGATTTTTCGTTTATCAATTTTTATAAAAGCATTTGGATAAGGATCTGATAACATTCGAATAAAATCATAAAGATGTTTTTTTGAAAAATTAAGATGTGGTAATTCGCTTTCTTTAGGAGTCCTCCTTTTGAATTTAGTCGGTTTTCCTTTTTGACTTTTCAAAGAATAACTTCCCTGAATAATTTTTTGAATCAATAAATAATCATTTTCAATCATTCTTTCAAAAATCTCATCAAGAGAACCCTTTAATGATAAATTTCTTTTTAACATTATTTGACCAGCATCTAATTTATCTGTCATTAAAAATGCAGTAGTTTTTGTTTTTTCAATTCCCCGTATGATTTGATTTTGGATTGGGCTTCCTCCTCTAAATTTTGGTAAATCAGATTCATGAAAACAAACACAATTAAAATTATTGATTATTTCAGAAGGTACAATCCAAGACCAATCGGGGAAAAAGATCATTTTAGGATTAAGTTTTTGAACATAATTATGCGTAAGTTTTTTTGGGGATGTTAGTAGAATCATATTTTTGTATTTTTTTGCTAATTTTTCATGTAATTTAATGGTCCAATCACGATGTGCACAAAAAAGATAATTCATCAAGAAGAGTTTTGTGAGGATGTATTTTACTATTTATACAAAAATATACAATTTGTTTTAAAAAAAATTATTAATCATACAAATTGAAAAAGAATTATGGAAAATGAAAAATTCACATGTGTTCTTTTAGTAGCCAGAAAACATGGTTTGGAAACAATAAAGAAATTAATTAGTTTATCAAATTATAAAATTAATGGAATTTTTACTCATAGATTAAATCCAAAAGTTTATGATTCCAAAAGAAATCAAAGACAAGACTATATAGAATTTGAAAAGATATCTACAGATAATAAAATTCCATTTTTTACAATTGATAATTCTGATGAAAAATTCAAGTTAAATGAATTCGTAGATAATAATGAGTTTGATTTTTTAATTTCGGTTAGTTGGAGATACATCATTTCTCCCAAAATTTTTAAAAAAGCAAAATTTGGTTCAATTAATCTTCATCGCGGAGATTTACCAAAATATGCAGGGATTGAACCTATCAGAAAAGCAATTGAAAACGGTGAAAAAGAAATTGTAATTTCATGTCACCATATTTCTGAAGAAATTGATGCAGGCGAGATAATTTTTAAAAAAACACATCCTTCAAATATCAATCAAAATCTATCACTTGAAAATAATGTTGAAAGATTAAAAGATGAGATTACTCAATATTTTCCAGAATTAACTATTAAATCACTAGAATTCATAATAAGAGAAAGAAAAAATGGCAAATAAACAAGTTTTTGTAATTGCAGAAGCTGGCTCCAATTGGCGAATGGGTACATCTGAAAGAGATATGAAGATGGCAAAATCGCTTATTGATGTTGCAGTCGATGCTGGTGCAAATGCAATTAAATTTCAAACATACAGAGCAAAAACAGTTTATGTTCCAAATGCTGGAGATTCAGATTATCTTTCTCAAGCAGGAATAACAGAATCAATCACTAAAATTTTTGATGATTTGGCAATGCCTTATGAAATGATCCCCAAACTTTCAGAATATTGTAAAACCAGAGAAATAGAGTTTATGTCAACACCTTTTTCTGTAGAAGATGCTAAAGCAATAGATCCATATGTGAATTTTCATAAAATTGCATCATATGAGATCACTCATTTACGATTATTAGAATTTTTAGCTAAGACAGGTAAACCAATTTTTTTATCTACAGGTGCAGCAAATTATGAAGAAATACAATGGGCTTTAGATCAATTAATTAAAAATGGAGGAAAAGATATCACACTATTACAAACTGTAGCAAAATATCCTGCACCATTAGAAAGTTTGAATGTTTCATCAATGGTTGATCTTAAAGAAAAATTCAAAACGCCTGTTGGATTGTCAGACCATAGTTTAGATCCTATTATAGGTCCTGTTACAGCAACTGCATTAGGTGCAAGTGTTATTGAAAAACACTTTACATTAAATAAAAAATTACCAGGTCCAGATCATTCTTTTGCATTAAATCCTAATGAACTAAAAAAGATGATTGATGAAATAAGAAAATGTGAAATGTGTATTGGTAAAAGCGTAAAAAAAGTGTTAAAAGATGAATTGGAGTTAAGAGATTATGCACAAAGATCTATTCAATGTGTAAAATCTATTTCAAAAGGGGATATTTTTAGAGAAGGGGAAAACGTAGATATTTTGAGATCTGGAAAACAAAAAAAAGGAATTCATCCAAAATTTTTGGAAAATATTGAAGGTAAAAAATCCAAAAGAGATATTCCTATTGGAGATGGAATTATGGAAAATGATTATGAAAAAGTTTGAATGGGTTTTCTTTGATTTAGATGGAACCCTAGTTGACAACCTAGAAGCAATGTTTTCAGTCTACCTTGCTTTTTTAAAAAAATATGGGAAAATAGGCAATAAGAAAGAATTTCAAGAATTAAATGGTCCTAATATTAGTGAAATAGTAGAGATTCTTGCAAAAAAATATGAATTAAATGAAAATATCAAAGAAATGGAATCAGAGTATGAAGAATTAATTTCAGAAAAATATTTGTCAGTTATACCAAAAAAAGGAACAATTAATGTATTGAAAAATCTACAAAAAGAAGGTTACAAGCTTGCATTAGTAACATCAAATTCAAAAAAAAACATAAATGATTTTTTGGAAAAATATGAATTTACTCAAATTTTTGATTCGATGATTTTTGGGGATGAGGTTGAAAAAGCAAAACCATCACCAGAAATTTACGAACAGTGTCTTCAAAAAAATAATGTAGAAAATAATCTAGTCATTGCTATTGAAGATTCAGAAAATGGGGTAAAAAGTGCAAATGATGCTGGATTAGAATGCATAAAACTAGAAAATGATTTTCAATATAAAAAATTCAATAGGGTTCTCAGGGAAATTGAAAATAAAAGAATTTGAAATTATTTTTATTGGAGATACTGAATTAGAATTAAAAAATTCTAAAATTCAAATAAATGAAACAGATTATGCCAAAATTGAAAAAATATGGAATAATGAATTAAAAAGAAATAATAAATTAAAAAATAATAAAGTTTTAAGATTTGTAAGTTTAAAAAAGTTTGATGAGAAATGTGTAATTCAGAGTCAATTTATCGAATTTAAGTATGCACTTGCAGATAGAATTGATTCAGAATTAAATTTAGGTATAGCGGTATTTGGGGTAAGTGGAATAATAATTTTAAAAAATAAAACAGATTCAATAATTTTTGCAAAGAGAAATAAAAATTCTGCAGAATATCCAAATTATTTAGAATTAATTCCATCTGGACATTTAGATGAATCAACAAAAATTGATGATACAATAAATTTCAAGAAACATTTACTTGTAGAATTTGAAGAAGAAACAGGTATTTCAAAGAGTAACATTAAAAAAATTTCTACATTAGGAGTGATAAAAGATAAAATTAATAATGTATATGATGTATGCTGTGTGCTTGAAATTGATGAAGAAAGATTCAACATAAATATTTTAGAAAATACAAACGATGAATATTATGAGCCTACATTAGTATCTATTTCTAAATTAGATACATTTGTTAAAGAAAATGAAATGAGAATTGTACCTACATCAAAAGCAATAATAGAATGTTTAAAATTATATATCAAGTAAAATCATTTATAGAATTTACAATATGATTAATTTCATTTTCATTAAGTTTTGGATGAATTGGAATTGATACTATTTCTTTACCTACCTGTTCAGTAATAGGAAGATTTTGATGAGAATTGTAAAAAGACATTTTATGAATAGGGTTATAGTGAATACCAGTTTCAATTCCTGCCTTGTTCATTTTTTTCATGAAATCATCTCTATTTTTTACTCTAATCCAAAATAAATGATAACAACAATTTGGATCATATGGCATTTTTGTAGTAAGTTTAATATTTTTAGAGTATATTTTTGCAATTTTTTTTCTTTTATTATTCATAGAATCTAATTTAGAAAGTTGAATCAATCCAATGGAAGCAGCAAATTCATTCATATAATAATTCCATCCTAATTGTGAGACATCATATGAAACTCCTTTTCTATTTGAGATTCCACACCAACGTCTAGATTCAAGTATGTTTTTGAATTTCAATCCTTTTTTATGATTTATTGTTATTGCACCACCGCTTGGCATTGCAAGATTTTTTACAGGATGAAAACTGAAACAGACAAAATCACCATGAGAACCAATTTTTTTCTTATTAAATAATGCACCAGCTGCATGAGCTGCATCTTCAATTAGAAATATGTTATTTTTTTCACAAATTTTTTTCATTTCAGAAAGATTACTTGGATATCCACCAAAGTGTACAGGCAATATTGCTTTAGTTTTTTTATTAATTGATTTTTGAATCAGATCTACATCAATACATAAACTAATAGGATTAACATCCACAAATCTTGGAATTCCTCCATTATACAAAATTGCATGTACTGTAGAAACAAAGGACAATGAAGGAACAATAACTTCTTTGTTTTTAATATCAATTAGAGATAAGGCTAAGTGTAAGGCAGCAGTACCACTGTTTACAGCAACACAAAATTTAGAATGTACATATTGATTAAACTTATTTTCAAATTTTTGAACATTAAAACCTCCTGCACCTGATGCCCAAAATCCACTTTTTAGAACACGATTAAGAGCTTTTTCCTCTCTGGAATCAATAATAGGATCAAATAATTTTATTTGTTTTTTCATAGTATTTCTCTTCCATAATTGCCTAAATATGTATAAAGAAATTATTGATTATTATTTATTGATTTAAAGTAATTTTCATCTTCTTTAATTGATTTTAAAAATCCTTCATTAGGGATATTATTTTTGTTAATATTTATCAAATCAGGTTCATTTGAAAATAGTTCTAAAATATCTGTCATTAGAATAGGTCTTTTTTCTATCTTTTTAACCAATAATTGTACTAATTCAAGATCATTTTTGTGATCAACAGTCCATCTTAAATTAGATAAATCAATATCATTTTTCAGATCATAAATCTTGAATTTTTCAGAATTGTTATAGATATATGGTGTTACATGTTCTAATTCTGATGGTTTTTTAGCATTGATCCAACTTCTTTCTAATACATTAAAAGTAAAAACTTCAACTTCTACACCATAAGGAAACGTACGTTGTCTACAATTAGTTACATAGTCATAAGAATTTTTATTAAATGTTTGAATAGATGAATCAACAATAGTAGGATCAATTAAAGGATTATCAGATGTGATTCGAACAATCAGATCAATTGAAAATTGTTGTGCACATTTATAATATCTATCTAAAACATTTTTTGGATTTCCTCTAAAATAATCAATATTCAATTTTTTTGCCAATTTTACAATAACGTCATCTTCAGATAAAGTAGTAGTAGCAATAACAATTTTTTCAATATATTTTGAATTTTTTAATTGGCTTATTACAAATTCTAAAATTGTTTGTTTATTAATTCTCATTAAAACTTTTCCAGGAAGTCTATTAGATCCCATTCGTGCTTGTATAATGCATCCTACAACCAAATTGATTATAAAAAAATAACAGCATAATTATTGTTATCTGTTGATGACTTAATCAGTGGTAATTGAATAAATGGTATTATCACTTAATGAAACAACATATAGATTACCATCAGGGCCAAATTCTAAATCAGAAATACAACCAAAGCCAGTACCAAATATTATCTCATCTAAATTATCATTTTCGTCGAAAACCAAATCTTCCAATGTTGAGTCATTAAAAATAAATGCATCTCGTTCTGAATTTAGTTTGAAATTGTAGATATTTCCCATACAATCAGATACAAAGAGACTGTCTTTATAATTACTAAATTTATCGGAATTAGTAAATGTAAGTGCTGTTGGTGCAACAGTATTTTTCCAACTAAATTCAGGATCACTGTATTGAAAATCCTCAAAAACGGATAAGTTTAAAATATGTTCAGGCATTGCAGGGCCCATTATTTCAACCCAACCACTATTAAAATTGGGCAAAACTAAATTCACTTCATCAAAAAATTCAGGTCCATTTTCAGTATCCCATAGATTTCCAGTTATTGGATCTATTGCCAAACCAAAGCTATTTCGAATTCCCATTGCAAAATAATCAAGTTTGAAGTCTCCAGAATTTATCTCAGAAATTTTAAAAATTACTGAAGTGTCATCTACGATTCCATTTGGATTATTTTGTAAAGCTCGATATTGTTCTTTTGGACTACCGGTATTAGTTTGATCCCCAATTACGGCAAAAACATTGCCATTACTATCAACAGTCATAGCACCACCATTATGCCACAATGATTTACTAGGTAAAGATTTAATGAGAATAGGATTAATTAATTTTGTTCCATCCCAATTGTATTTGTAGATATTATTTCCAATGGATTCTTTCCCATCAGTTTCACTTTCTGTAAAGTAAAGAAAAACATCAGTATTTTTACTAACTATTCCCAACATTCCTTGCTCATTTTTATCACTTACTGAAACATCAAGAATTGGGGATTCTTGAAGAATATTATTTTTTACATGTCTAACTTTTCCTGAATTTTTTTCTAAAACCAGAATATCATTATCAATAAATGTCATTGTTGTTGGAACTTGTAATCCTGTAACATGTTCTTTTACAATAAATGTTTGATCTTGGATTTTTGCATCTAATGGCACACCAGAACTTCTTTCAATAGATTTTGAAAATTGTTGTGTAAAATCTTTAAGTGAACGTAATGGACTAATTATTTCAGAAGGCAACATCCATGGAGTTGTATAGGCAATATAACCAAGAACAAGAATTGGAATTAATACTAGTAATATAATAATAATTTTTATCAAACTTGATACCAAAATTGGAGAACTATTATTTAAATAAACAAAATTTAAATTTTTGATAAAAATTTTAAAATTTCATTTGAAGCATTGCCTTGATTTTCAAGATATTTTTTCAAAAAATCATTCCCTTTTGTAATTAAATCAATTTTTATTTCTGAATTATTGTAAAATGAATTTATCCAAGAATTCAAAGAATCTAAAGATATTTGATTGCAATAATTAAAAATTTCTGGTTTTCCATAGTGTTCTTTCATACGTATTGATATGACAGGTTTTTGCATGATCATAGCTTCTAAAATTACCGTTGTTACATCAGTAGTAATTACTAAATCAGATGATTCGATTAATGGGTAAATATCTCCAGAATGAACAACTTTAATTGTAGGATCAATTTTTTTTACAATTTCTTGTTCGTGTTGATTTTTTTGAGGATGAGTTTTAATGATTAATTTTTTATTATTTTGAGAAGCTATTTTACAAATTTGTTCAATAGTATTTTTATACAATTCTTTCTGATCAATTGAAAGATCTATTGGACGATTAAATGCCAATGGATCAGATGCCAGTAAAATATATCCAGAATCATTATGAGAAGTAGTCTTTTTTTGAAAAAGTTTGTCAAAGAAAACAGAACCAAGTGTTTTAATCTGATTTGAATCAATATTATTGTGCACTAAATAATTTTTAAAAAATTTGCCCCATCCAATAAAGTAATCAGAGTTTTTAGGAATTATTCGTTGAAAATAATTCTCATTTTTCATCTCTTCAGAATCAAAATACAACCCATGTTGTAATACATACACAGGAATTTGTTGTTGTTTTGCAAGTTTTAGAATAATTTGTTCTACCATTCCAGATTCATGAAAAAGAATGATTTTAGAAAAAGAATATTTTTTTAATAAATTTTTGGCTAGTTCTATTTCTTTGGCAGCCTGTAAAAACCGTTTTTTGCATAATCTCATAAAAAGTGGTTTAATTGCATTCCAAAAACTAAGTTGATTTATAGAAAAATGTGTTTCAAGATCTTTTGATAAAAGAATGGAATTAAGATTTGATGAAAAAAGTTGTTTTTGTTGTTTAATATTTTCTAGAGATGTTTTATCTAATAATGTAGACTCATTTTCCAGTACGCAATTAGAATTTTTAATGATATTAAGAGTCTGTGTGTTCCATACAGGGGGAGTTGTTCTATCATATTTTACAACGTTTAAATCAAAATTTTGAATTTCTAAAAGAAATTTCTCATTTTTGATAGTAGAAAAATTGACAATTAAAACAGTAGGAAATTTTTTGTTAATTGTTTTATTTGAAAAAAGACTTTGGCTTGTTTTATTTAAAAAATTTTGAATTCGTGAAGCGTTTTTTGTAGAAAGCTTAATTGTCAATTGTTTAGAACCAAATTTTAATGGAACATCAACAGAATTGTAAATTGATGTGTCTTGATGTTTTGTGTTAACTTTTATTACATTTTTGGTTAACGGTGAAATTAATTCCGATATATTTTCTGAAACATAATAATAAGAATCAGGATTTGATTTTACTAAATTAGAAATTTCAATGAATTTTTTTAAAAACGATACTAATTCATCACGAAATTCTAAAAAAAATAATTCGCCCAGATTTATATTATTTTGAAAGATTTCATTTTGAATTGAATGGATTTCATACCATTTTACAAGAGGAAATATGAGATTTTCAATAGTACGTAATTCTTCAACAGAATGAAACTTATCTGAAATAATATGAGGAATTTCTTGTTTACTTAAAGAAACATGAGAATCATAGTCAAAGGTGATAATTTTTTTTGAGTCATAATTTTCAAATTCATCTAATTTTTGAAAATTATCAACCAATAAGTAATCTATGCCTGAATAATCATTTGAAGCCAATTGAGAGTTTAAAGGTATGAATTAATAAAACCTTTTTTAAACTAATTCTTTTTTGTAGAAATGTTGAATTTGAATATTAAATTTACAATAATAGTCATTAAAGATGGGTGTGAATATTGAAAGCAGTTATCTTAGCAGGTGGATTCGGAACAAGGATTAGTGAGGAAACTCAACTCAAACCAAAACCACTAATCGAAATAGGAGGAATGCCACTTCTTTGGCATATCATGAAAATTTTTTCACATTACGGGATTAATGATTTTGTAATTTGTTGTGGATATAAGGGATATATGATTAAAGAATACTTTGCAAATTATTCTTTACATAAATCAAACATTACTTTTGATCTTAAAGAAAATTCCACACATGTACATTCTAGTGATGTTGAACCATGGAAAATTACATTGGTAGACACCGGATTAAGTACGATGACTGGTGGGAGATTAAAAAGAATAAAAGAATTTCTAGATGATGAAACATTTTGCTTTACTTATGGTGACGGATTAAGTAATATCAATTTAAAAGAGTTAATTGATTTCCATCAAAATCAAAAAACACTTGCAACAGTTACGGGAGTTAGGCCACCAGGACGATTTGGAGCAATGTCAATTTCTAATAATAAAGTCACAAAATTTCAAGAAAAACCAGAGGGTGATGGTGATTGGATAAATGGAGGATTTTTTGTATTAGAACCAAAAATTTTTGATTATTTAATAGACGACAAAACAATTTGGGAACGTGAACCGTTAGAAAAATTATCAGCAGACAATCAATTATCAGCATATTTACATTCAGGTTTTTGGCAACCAGTTGACACAATTAGAGATAAAAACAATTTAGAGGAAATATGGAAATCAAATAAGGCTCCTTGGAAGAAGTGGTAATGAATCCAGATTTTTGGAAACAGAAAAAAGTTCTAGTCACAGGACATACGGGTTTTAAAGGCAGTTGGATGTCATTATGGTTACAAGAACTAGGGGCCATAGTTACAGGATATTCAAATTCTATTCCTACAGAACCAAGTTTGTTCAAGATTGCAAATGTAGAAGATGGAATGCAATCAATTATTGCAGATGTAAGAGATCTGGATAAATTCAAAGAAACAATTTCAAATTTTGAGCCTGAAATTATTTTTCATTTAGCAGCACAATCTCTTGTCCAAGATTCATACAATGAGCCATTAGAGACTTTCTCTACAAATGTTATGGGGACCGTGAATTTGTTTGAAGCAGTGAAAACATGTCAATCTGTAAAAGTTGTGATAAATGTTACAAGTGATAAATGCTATGAAGAAAAAGAGTTAGACAGAGGATTCAAGGAAACAGATCCTTTAGGAGGTTATGATCCATATAGTAGCAGTAAAGGATGCTCTGAGTTAGTCACATCAGCTTATAGAAGTTCATTTTTTAACAAAAATAAGAACAGTGGAGTAGTATTGGCATCTGTTAGGGCAGGAAATGTGATTGGTGGTGGAGATTGGGCAAAAGATAGACTGATTCCAGATATTATGAAAGGGATTTTAGAAAATAACTCAATAAAGATTCGAAATCCAAATTTTATTAGACATTGGCAACACGTTCTAGATCCACTAAATGGTTACATGATGTTAGCAGAAAAAATGTGGGATGAAGGAGAAAAATTTGCAGAAAGTTGGAATTTTGGACCTATTGATGATAATGCAAAACCAGTATCATGGATTTTGGAAAAATTTAATGTGTTTTGGAGTAACGGAATTAAATGGGAATTAGATAACAAGGAGTTCAATCACGAAAATCATTTTCTAAAACTAGATAGTTCAAAGTCAAATACAAAATTAGGTTGGATTTCTAAGATAGAATTAGAAATTGCAATAAAATTAATTGTTGAATGGTATACAAGTTTTAAGAATGGTAAAAACATGAGAGAAGTTTCTAAGGAACAAATAAGATTTTTTTCTAAGTTAAAATGACTAAAAGTAAATGTAGATTTTGCAATGAATCATTAAAAGTGAGTTTTGTAGATTTAGGATTATCTCCATTGTCTAACTCATTTTTAAAAGAACGTGAGTTAAAAAATAAGGAAAAATTATATCCATTACATGCTTACATTTGTGAAAAATGTTTGTTAGTACAATTGGAGGAATTTGAGAAGCCAGAAAATATATTTTCAGAATATGTATATTTTTCTTCATATTCAAAAACATGGTTAGATCATGCTAGAAAATATTCTGAATTAATGATTACAAAATTAAAATTAAATGAATCGAGTCAAGTAATAGAAATAGCAAGTAATGATGGTTATCTACTACAATTTTTTAAAGATAAAAAAATTCCTATTTTGGGAATAGAACCAGCTTTTAATGTAGCAAAAGTTGCACAAAAAAAAGACATACCAACCATTTCAAAATTTTTTGGAATAAAAATAGCAAAAGAATTAGCCGAGGAAAGAATATTTGCAGATTTGTTGTTAGGAAATAATGTTTTGGCACATGTTCCTGATGTAAATGATTTTGTAAAAGGAATGAAAATTATTCTAAAAAAACAAGGAGTAATCACAATGGAATTTCCTCATATTTTGCAATTAATAAAAAACAACCAATTTGATACCATTTATCATGAACATTTTTCATATTTTTCATTTCATACTGTTCAAAAGATTTTTTCGCATCATAAACTAAGAATTTTTGATGTTGAGGAATTATCAACTCATGGTGGTTCACTCAGAATATATGCAAAACATGAAGAAGATGAAACAAAATCTATAACAGATAATGTGAAAATCCTTAATCAAAAAGAGATAGAGTTTGGGTGTGATGATATTAAAAATTATAAAAAATTTCAAGAAATTGTTGATAAAATTAAAGAAGATGTAAAGGATTTTTTTGTTCAAGTAAGAAATGAAAAGAAGAAAGTTGTAGGTTATGGAGCACCTGCTAAAGGAAATACACTGTTAAATTATTGTGAAATTAATAATAATATGATGGAATTTACTGTAGATTTAAGTGAACATAAACAAGGATTGTTTTTACCAGGTACTTATATTCCAATATACAGTCCAGATAAAATAAAAGATACAAAACCAGATTATGTTTTCATTTTACCTTGGAATCTAACAGATGAAATCATGACACAATTACAATACATTAGAGAATGGGGAGGAAAATTTGTTGTTCCTATACCGGAGGTGAAAATTCTTTAATGTTATTTACGGAAACAAAACTCAAAGGATCTTACATTATTAAATTAGAAAAACTTGAAGATGAAAGAGGATTTTTTGCTCGTTCTTGGGATACAAAAGAATTTGAAACAAGGGGACTAAATCCAAACTTGATTCAGTGTAATATTTCATTTAATACTAAAAAAGGAATTTTAAGAGGAATGCACTATCAAAAAGAGCCATTTAAAGAATCAAAACTTGTTAGATGTACCAAAGGAAAGATTTTTGACGTCATAGTTGATTTACGAAAAGATTCTCCTTCAAAAAATGATTGGTTTGGGATTGAATTAAGTGAATCAAATCATAAAATGTTGTACATACCAGAAGGATTTGCGCATGGTTTTCAAACTCTTGAAGACAATTCTGAAGTGTTTTATCAAATGACTCAAGAATTCATGGAAAAATATGCTACAGGAAGAAAATGGGATTCTAAAGATTTTGGGATTTCTTGGCCAATTTTACCTCCAATTCTTTCTAAAAAAGACGTTAATTGGGAGAATTAGTAATGAAATTTACGGTTTTTGGTTCTACAGGATATTTGGGTTCTTCATTAGTAAAGAAATTCAAATCAGATAATATTGAATGCGCAACACCAGACATAAGAAAAGATAAAATTGTAGATGAGAATTTAGGGCATGTAATTTATGCTATAGGTGTTCCCAATTTCAAACAAAATCCATCAAAAGCAATTGATGCTCATGTTATTTTACTAAATAGATTATTGAACGAAGCAAAGTTTGATTCATTTCTTTATCTTTCATCTACAAGAGTTTACTATAATGCAACATCTACCGATGAAGATTCTTCTCTTATAGTTAATCCTACCGATGAAAACAATTTATACAATATTTCAAAGATAATGGGAGAAGCAATATGTAATTCATCTAAAAATCAAAATGTTAGAATAGTTAGATTATCTAACGTTACTGGAAATAATATTAATTCAAATCTTTTTCTACCATCAATAATTCAAGATGCAATAAATTTCAAAAAAATTATCTTGCAGACAAAATTAGACAGTAAAAAAGATTATGTGTTTATTGATGATGTGTTAGATATTTTACCAAAAATTTCATTGCAAGGAAAAAATATAATGTATAATGTTGGGAGTGGAAAAAACATAAGTAATGAAGAAATTGTAAAAAAATTACAAGAGATTACAGATTGTGAAATAGAAGTGGAAAAAAATGCAATAAAATATACATTTCCAACAATTTCCATAAATAGGATAAAAGAAGAATTTGGTTTTGAACCAACTTCAATATTAGAAAATTTTGAAAAAATTGTTAGTGAATACAAAAATTAACTTAATTATTTTTAATAGATAATGATGGATTTCGCCAGAACATTCTTTCTGGAACCATTTTTAGTGCTTTAGTGTATCCTACAGTGGTATGTCCAAATAATTCAATATTATCCTTAATTATCTGGAATTGGTCATCAGTAAGCGTAAAAATAAGGTTTAATGGTTTTGAAACTCTAAATTCATCCAAAGATAAAATATCTAGATTATCATCTAACCATTTATCAATATCATAATTAAAAATAAATTCAGGGTTAGTTTCTTTCCTATTTTTACCTAATGGGTTATGACTTTTTCCACGACAATAGTTCGAGATTTCATGAAATTGTTCTTCTAATTCATTATCTAGTTTTTTATTTTCTTCCAAAAGATCATGAGCAATCTTCAAAACATATTCAGTCCATTCATCCATACATTCAGAGAGAATCATAGTATGATGATATCTAATCACATTAATTGCAGCTTTTTCATCCACAAGTTTTTGAAATTCTTCATCATTTTGTATACTAGATAAAATTTCTTCTGGAGAGTCATGTAATTCATTTATTGTTGCTTGTTGAAATTTTTCAAATACATTTTGAATCAGTATAGGAGCAGAATGTTGTTTTTCAACCATTTGAAAAAATAAATCAGCAACATCGATATTCTGTTGTCGCAAAAATTTGATTAATGATGTATACAGTATTCCTTTATTTGTCATCCATAGTGTAAATCCAATCATACGTAGTTTTACATAATCATCAAAAGACAGATCTTTTGAACCAACAATAACTTCTTCAATTTCACAAATCTTTTTACCAGAACTCAATTTTGCAAAATCCATAGGTAACATTCTAAATTTTGTTTTGAATTTCCATTTCATTTGTTGTTCAGGAGTTGCCATTTCGGATCCTGGAAGTAGAAAACATGTGTATGTAATTACATCATCAAGTTTTGCAGAAACCAATTTTCGAATAGTTTCTAAATGAGATTCATAAGTTTCTCCAGGCAATCCTAAAATTACTTCTGCAGTTGTGTTCATATCATTTTCTTTTATAACGGGAGCTAATTCCAACATTACTTCCTTACTAATATTGTCTCTTTTGATATTTTTTAGAACTTGATCATCCATAGATTGAACAGACATGGATAATGAAAGAGAACCACTAAGGGACTTTATTGATTCAATGATTTTCTTTTTATTATTTTTTCCAGTTGTAGTTAATAATTTATGTGGATAACTATATTTTTCTTGAACATTTTTTATTGCATCACAAGTTTCTATATCACCTGGAATCATTCCAAAATTTAGATCACTGATAAACATACTATGAATATTTTTTTTCACATGTTTTGCAATATAGTTAATTTCATCAGTAGTCCTTTGTTTACTAAATCTATTAACCATATTTACTGCATCACGACCGTCAGTACAAAAAGTACAACTAAAAGGACAACCACGATTTGTTTGTAACATAGGAATCAAATTATCGTCAAAGAATTTGTCAACTAAACCAGTAAGATAAGGAGATGGAATTTCATCAAGATTTTTTATTCTTGTATCAGCTAAAGAATACAACAATCTACCATCAGAATTTTTTATAATGCAACCATCTAAAGGTGACTCTAATATATCATCTCTAATATTAGCTGAATTTCTTTGTAATACACTTTCAACAACATTTGAAAATCCTACTTCGCCATCAATTGGAACATAAATATCAAAATGTTCAAATTTTTTGAAAAATTTTTTTTGAGAAGGGGGATCTATTGGAAAATTTGGTCCTCCCCATACTCTTAGTCCATTTGGATTTTTTTCTGTAAAAAGTTTGAACATTTCTTGGCTAACATTTTGACACCAACAGTAATTACTCAAACCCAAAATGTCAGGAGGGGAATCAGATAGTGATTTTTCTAGATCATCAATATACTTGAATAATGTAATATCTACTTTATCTCCAAATTGTTTTATGCAATAACTGGCAATAAATCCAATATTAATAGGAAGAGATTCTGTAGAGACTGCTATTGTGTTATATGTAAGATCACCCAGATAGATCTTAAGGCGTTCCAATTCATCATAATATGGAGTTTACCATATTAAAGACTTGGTGAAAAGATAGTAAAATAGAATATGAAAATTAGTAAGATAAGAATAAACGTATTATGCGTTATTTGTGAATAATCATGACAAAACAATATTCAGAAAAAATAATGATCACTATAGGGATTCCAGTGTATAATGGAGAAAAATTTCTATCAGATAAAATCTCATCAATTCTTGATCAAGATTTTAACGATTTTGAATTAATTATTTCTGATAACGGTTCAATAGATTCATCTAAAGAGATTTGTAAAAAATTTGCAATTAAAGATAAAAGAATTAAATTTTTTTCACATGATAAAAACATGGGACCCAATTGGAATTTTAATTTCATATTAGAAAAAGCAAAAGGAGAATTTTTTATGTGGACATCAGTAGATGATAAAATTTTACCAGGATTTCTTGAAAAAAATATTTCAATTTTAAAAAATAAACCAAATGTAATTTGTAGTATTTCCCAAGTTAAACCATATGGAGAAAAAACAGAATATTTGGAAAATAAAAATAGAAAAAATTTTTTTGAAAAAGTTAAAAAAAAAGTAATAAAATCATTTACACCAATGAAAAATTATTCTACTTCTGGTTCTTATGAAAAAAAAATTAGAATTTATTTACAATTACGAGGTCATCAACAAGTTTTTTATGGAATATTTCGAACTGAACAATTAAGAAAATTTTTTGTATCAAGCTTTGTTACAGGATTTGATCTTGCAACAATACTTAATGCATTAAAATATGGAGATTTTTTTGTACTGGATGAAGTTCTTAATTATAGATATGATGGTGGAACTTCAAGTAGTGGATTTTTTAAATATATTAAATCATTCAATCTAACTTTATTCGAATCGATATTTTTGTATTATCCGTTTACTAAATGGTGTTGGGAGAATTTGGAACATAAAAATTTTTTCAGAAATATTGACTGCCTAATAAAATGGAATTTAGAGGTTATTTTTTATCAAGTTGTAGATATAGTTAGAAGATTAGGATTTGGAAATTTAGTAAATGCTAAAAAAATGGAACAAAAATGAAACTTTTTAATAAAATCAAAGAAACATATGAAAATTTTAAAGGTTTAACAACCATTAGCGCTGCTACTGCAATAAATAATAGCATAGGTGCAATTTTTTGGTTTAGTATTGCATCAATTTTAGGAACAGAGCAATATGGTCAAATTAGCTACTTACTTGCAATAGCAATTATTGCTTCAAGACTGTCTTTACTTGGTTCTCCAAATATCTTAATGGTATATGTTGCAAAGGGAGTAAAAATTCAACCAGCGATTTTTCTATCTTCAATTAGTTCATCAATTATAGCATCATTAATTGTTTACTTTTTATTTTTAAGTAATTTTGGTGTTAGTGTCTATATTTTAGGATTTGTAATATTTACATTAATTACATATGATGCACTAGGGAAAAAAGAGTATAGACAATACGCAAAGTATGTTATTTCTCAAAAAGTTTTGTTGATTTTATTTTCAATTTCTTTATTTTATGCAATAGGATTTGAAGGAGTGATTTTAGGAATTGGAATTTCATTTTTACCATATGCAATCATCGTCATTAAAGAAATAAAGAAATCAAAAATTAATTTTAATCTTTTAAATCAACGAAAAGAGTTTATTCTTAATAATTATCTTCTTGATGTAATCGGGGCATTTAATGGGACTCTAGATAAATTAATCATTTTACCATTATTTGGATTTGCATTATTAGGAAATTATCAATTAGCACAGCAATTCTTTTTAGTATTGATAATTATTCCATCTATGATTTTTCAATATATTCTTCCACATGATTCAAGTGGAAATTCAAATCAAAAGCTAAAAAAAGCTGTGATAGTTTTTTCAATAATTACAGCAGGTTTAGGAATTGTTTTAGCACCTATTTTAATACCCATATTTTTTGTGGAGTTTAATGAATCAATAAATCTAATACAAATAATCAGTATCGCCATAATTCCTTCAACCATAACTATGACATACACATCAAAATTTTTGGGGATGGGAAAAAGCAAAATTGTGTTAGGGGGTTCGGGAATATTCTTGTCAATTCAAATTCCATTAATTTTCATTCTTGGCGACATAATAGGAATTAATGGGGCTGCAATATCCTTAGTCATAGCCAGTTCGATTCAAGCAACATATTTTGTGCTCATAGAAAAATTTTCTCAGAAAAACAGTAATGAAAACTAAATAATTCTATTTGAAAATTTTAAAAAATGGTTTAAATGAATAAGACATAACAATTATTTTTAAACTCAATAAAACAAGTCTTGAGATGAAAGTTGTTATTATTGCTCCAGGATTACCAAATAAAGGTGGGGCTGCAAGATTTACTTGGGAATTTTCAGAATATTTGGCATCTAAAAATGATCATGTGACAATAATTTCTCTATATTCAGACAAAGACCTATTCAAAGAAAAAAATAATTTAAAAATCATTGATTTAGCGGATAAAGATTCCATGACTCAATCAATAAAATTTTGGATTAATCTTTCAAAAACTAGAAATAAAATTAAACTGCTAGTGAAAGATTTGAATCCAGATGTAATCTTATTCATGAATTTTCCGGCAACATTATGGGCTCAAAATTTTAGCAATAAACCAGTTTTATGTTATCCACAAGATATCAATCTATTATACACTAATACATATATCAAAAATTTGTCAAAAGGAAAATATCTTCTTTGGTTATTCTTAAGACAATTTATTCGAATAATGGATAAAAATAGATGGAAATTTTTTGATGATGTTATTTGTCATAGCAATTTTTCAGCAAAAAATATTTCAACAACATATGGTGTAGAAACTAAAACAATTCTTTTAGGAACTAGAACAAATATTTTTAAATCTAATAAAAAAGAAAAGAAACGAGCTATTTTATCTATAGCTGCCCAGAAAACACAAAGAACAGATTTTTTGATTAATTCTATAAAACATATGTTAAGAGACAGAGATAATTTTGAATTATGGATAGTTGGTAGTTCGGGTGAACATGATAAAGAATTGAAAACTTTAGTTAATGATTTAAAATTAACAAGTAAAATCAAATTTTTTGGGAAAGTTTCAGATGAACGATTAATAGATCTCTACAGTCAGGCTTTAGCAGTAGTTCACTTGGTTAGGCAGCCTCCATTTGGTTTAATTGTTACAGAATCAATGGCATGTGAAACACCTGTAATTGCATGTCATCCTGGTGGAACAGATGAGACAGTAATTCATGGTGAAACTGGTTTTTTAATTGATGAAAATGATCAAAATGGAATTGTCAAATATGTAAATAAGTTTCTAGAAAATCCCAAATTAAGTTATGAAATGGGTAATAATAGTAGAAAAAGAATTCAAGAACATTTTGAATTGAAATTAAAAAATGAAGAATTAAGACAGCTTATGCAAGAATGGATTACCAAAAAAAACAAGAAAAGTAAAAAAATCTAATTCATTTTACATTTGGTGTAACATCCCAAGGGAAAGATTCGCCTTTTAAATGCAATTCCCATCTTTTAATATCTTCTACAACCATCATTTTTACCAATTGTTTGAAAGAGACCTTTGGTTTCCATTGAAGTGTTTTTTTGGCTTTAGAAAAATCACCTTGCAATTGTTGCACATCAGAAGGTCTCATGTTTTGTTTTTTTGACACAATACAATTTTTTGAAATTCCTGCAAAATTACAAGCTAATTCAGCAAATTCTTTTACAGAATGACTCTGTCCAGTAGCCAATACAAAATCATCAGGTTGTCTTTGTTGAAGCATTTTCCATATACCAAAAATATAATCATCAGCATATCCCCAATCTCTTTTTGCAGAAATATTTCCTAATTCAAGTTTTTTAGATAGACCAAGTGAAATTTTTGCTATCTCATTTGAAATTTTTCTTGTAACAAATTCAAGACCTCTAATTGGAGATTCATGATTAAATAAAATTCCATTTACTGCAAAAATTCCATATGCATCTCTATACATTTTTGTTAAATAATGAGCTGATGTTTTTGCTATGGCATATGGACTAGTTGGTAATAGAGGGGTATTTTCATTTTTTTTCTTAATGTTATAATTTCCAAACATTTCACTGGATGAAGCTTGATAAAATTTGATTTTTGAATTTATTTTTCGTATAGACTCAAGAATGTTAATTGGTCCTAAACCAGTTACCGTTAAAGTATGATGTGGTTCTTTAAAGGATGTTCCAACAAAACTTTGTGCTGCAAAATTGTAAATTTCATCAGGATTTGATTCAATTATTGCAGAATAAATTGAAAAAGGATCTAGAATATCAGCTTCTAATAGAGTAATTTTATCATATATTCCAAAATAATGTAATCTCCAAAAATTTGCAGACGATACTCTTCTATAAGTTCCAAAAACAGCATATCCTTTTTCTAAAAGAAATTTTGCCAAGTAAGCACCATCTTGACCAGTGATTCCAGTAATCAATGCACTTTTCATATTCAAATATAGAATTTCATGAAGATTAATGAGTATATCGAATTTTCATAAAACTTTATAGCTTATTTGAATTCAAAAAAAATATGAATAAAGTATTGGTTACAGGTTCTAGTGGATTCTTAGGTAGTCATCTAGTAAATTCCTTACAAAATTCTCAAAAAATCCTTGGATTAAGTAATAACAAACAAGAAACTAAATCAAAAAATGTTTCTCATAAAAAAATTGATCTTAGAGCAAACAACCTAACAATCAGATCTAAAATTTCATCAATAATCCATTTAGCCGCCTTAAGTGATGTAAAATACTGTAATGACAATCCGTCAATATGTTTTGATGTTAATGTAGTAGGGACAAAAAAAATGCTTGAGATATGTAGAAAAAAAGATATTGATTTTATTTTTGCAAGTACCAGTCATGTTTATGGTAAACCAAAAACAAACCCCATTACCGAAAAAGAAACAACCAAAGCTAATTCAATTTATTCTACAACAAAAATTATTGGAGAAAATTTGTGTGAATCATATGCGAAAACTTATGGATTGAATATAGCAGTTCTTAGATTTTTTTCATTATATGGCCCAAAGGCACCCAAACATAATGTTGTGTATAATATAATCAACCAATACAAAAATTATTCAAAGGTCAAAATGGGAAATCTGAAACCTAAGAGAGATTTTTTGTACATTGATGATGCAATTAGAGCAATAAAAATAGTAAATGATAATCAGAAAGGATTTCAAATTTTTAATGTTGGAAGCGGGAAGAGTTTTTCTATTAAAATGATTTGTGATAAAATTGAAAAAATTATGAGGAAGAAAAATACTATTGAGACTGATAAAAATAAAATTAGGAAAAATGATATTTTAGAAATTAGATCAGATTATAATAAAATCAGAAAAAATTATCATTGGGAACCAAAAATTTCTTTAGATGAAGGATTAACAAAAACCTGTGGATGCTATAAAAAAATTTAAAATATAATAGAAACTAATCGATTTTATATTTTTTCCAATGTTTAGAATCTAAACTCATGTCAATAGTAAGTGGGGGTCCAGAATAGTCTTCCATGGTCATAGGTTCAACATCAGGGGTTGTTAACTTTGCAAGTTCAAACATAGAGATTTTTTTATCACCAACAACATGAATGGTTCCACAAAGATTTTCATCTAAAACATTTTTTATTCCTAAAGCAACTTGATTTGCAAATAGATATGTCCCAAATCTATCTGTAAATGCTTTAGGATATGGCCATTTTTTTCGTGGTACAAAATTTGTTCTAATTAT
>Ga0209992_10001436_pt1 | contig 25179 bp, 35 predicted proteins | sample 2SBtaG_2_FD_182564 | JGI IMG/M metagenome (GOLD analysis project Ga0209992, IMG submission 182564) | Deep subsurface microbial communities from Kolumbo volcano to uncover new lineages of life (NeLLi) - 2SBTROV12_ACTIVE470 metaG (SPAdes)... | ecosystem: Environmental > Aquatic > Marine >... | reverse complement strand
TCTTGCCTTACATAAGTAAATTTTTTGTACAGATCAAAATAATCTAATACAGATACGCCTAGTATATTCCAGTATTGTTGATTCTTTTGACCAAGTTGTATTCTATCTGCATTGACATAATTCCATGGCGACATTTTATTAATTGTATCATTATCAAACATAAATCTCATACGATTCATAAGATAAGGTATGTCAAAGAATTTTACATTCCAACCAGTAACAATATCAGGATGATTTTTACACCAGAATTTTAGAAACTCTAATAGTAAGTGTTTTTCATTTTGACATTTTACATATGTTACGTTTACTTTTTTAGAAATAAAATCACCTGTACCCCATGTTAATATCTGTTTGTTAGTATGATTTTTTACAGTAATACAAATAATCTTTTCTTTTGCAGTATCAGGATCGGGAAAGCCGTTCTCACAAGTAGTTTCAATATCAAGTGTGAATAGTTTGATATAATCTTTATTCCATCTCATCTCGCCTTTGTATTCGTCAGCGATGTATTGATAGTTGTATCTATTCATACCATAGATTTTATATTCAGGTATGCCGTTATACTCTTGGTAGAAATGTTTTGCTTTTGATATAGAATCAAATCTCTTTGATTTTAAATTTATGCCGTCTAGTGTTTTAAATTTTGATTGTTCTTTTGTAGGAAGATATAGTGTAGGACTATAATTGATACGACTTAAATAAGATTGACCGTTATTGACACCTCTTATAAGAAGCTTACCTTTATGCTCTACAACGTTTGTGTAAAAACTACTCGCCAAATTCATATTCTATTATAACATTAAAAGACAAAAATGTCAATTACGTGATGATTTTATTTTTAGGTGTAACTATCTGACCTGTATTTTGTTGATATGCACCAATCATATTATCATCTGGTGTTGTTTCAGTAATTATATTTGCTGATTTAATATGTATAACTTCGTCTTTTGTGTATGGTATGTAAGGATGAAATCCTATTTGCATAGGTTTACCAGGTTGTCCTTGCATTGGTATTAGTACAAAAGGTTTCTTTATTGCTACAGAACCATGGATGTCTGATTCTTGTGGCGTACCAATCACGTCCTCACCAGAAGTGAGTCTGTATAATCTAATCATAATATACTCCTATTCAGTTTTAGTTTCTTCAGTTGATTGTTTTTTTCCGATATTATATTTTGCTTGCAAATTCCATTCGTTCTTTTCTTTGAAAGCAATAATTTTTATTTGTGACAAAGGTGCTTTGTTTTCAGCAGCCTCTGGTTTAACTATAGACAATAAGTTCCAGTCTTGTAATAAAACTGATATTGTGTTACGTCTTTGTACATCATTCTCAACTAGTGTTGCCTTTTTACCATCTAAAGCAAAAAGTTCTTTAAAATGTACTATGTAATATTTACCTTGTTTGTGTAATATGTGACACGATTGAAATAGTGTTTTGTCTTTACGACTTGCAACACCTATTCTGGATAAAGTCTCCCTTATCTTTAAAAAATCATCTGGCTGTTTAAGTGTAACCTCTAACATCTGCTCAGGTGACCAGTTAAAACTTTCTTCACTCATCTTTTTCTCCCACCCTTATCAAGCTTTTCTTTGATAAGATTCAATTGTTTTTTATCTAGTATGTCAAGGGCTACTTTTGCTTTTGCGTTGCTATAACCATAATATTCTTTTACATACTCTAAATTTTTGGACTTAGCAGTGGTTACCCACTTCCCACCAAATCGTTTTCTTTTTCTAATACTATTTAGTAGAAAGTGAAACTGGAGACGTTTAGTGAGGCTGTGATGAATATTCATCTCGTTTGCCATCATTATGCAATCTACGTGTTGCGATAGGCAACGATTAATTACGTACGGTGGATATTTCTTTTCCCAAGTGAGATCATCTCCGTCTAGCAGATTAACTTTTGACCAGTTAATTGCATTGAGATAATCAGATAATTTGTATTCTATCATAATATAATTTCTGGTGCCGCTTCACGGACTTGAACCGCGGACCTACTGATTACAAATCAGTTGCTCTACCAGCTGAGCTAAAGCGGCCCTATTGTTAAAACCTAAACAAGGTCTTGCTTTTAAAGTATCTTTTTTCATGTTTTTTGTGACCTTTGTGACTTCCCATATAGTAGTCGCCTGGTTCGTAATCCCAAACTTTACCATGATGGCCTCTTACATCTGCCCAAAACATTCTACATTTCACTAACAATTTTCTTAATAATGTTCTTCTTGCCATTTCTTCCTCTACTTAAATTTACATTCGGCCATGATCTGTGTCAAGCACGCAACCATATTTATCTCGTGGTCAGCCACAAACGCTGATTTATATTGATAATCGGCGATTGTTAATACGGCTGCAGGGATAGATTGAGGTTGTAAATGTTTATAGAGTATATCATAGATACCAGAGAATAGAGAAGAAGGATCTTTGTCTAGGTTCTGAACAACCCATTTACGCATATCACTAAATCTTTTTTCTTTTAGTAACTTAACAAGTTCTTTATTATTGATTTCTGATAATGAAACTAATATACCACTATCTATCTTACCTCTTACAGAATATCTTTGTAATTCGTTGATAGTTCTTCTAAAGTCTGGATAGTGTCTTTGTATTAGTTCAGCAACTACTCTATTGTCGTATTCTATGTTTTCTGATTTAAGTATTTCACCTAGTCTTTTTAAAAATGCAGTAGCAGTTTTTACTTTCTGACCATTTGTAATACGAAAATCAATAACGGTACAACGACTATGTAATGCTGGGATTATCTTATTCTTAAAGTTACAAGTAAATATAAATCTACAATTCTTATAAAACGTTTCAATAAAGTTTCTTAATGCAGGTTGAACACTATCAGCATTCATATAATCTGCCTCATCAACTATAACGACTTTATGATTAGAACCACCATCTAATGAAACACTAGACGCAAAGTTCTTAATTGTAGTTCTTAAAGTATCTATGTGACGGCCTTCGTCTGAACCATTGATGATTATATAATCAGCACCTAGTTCTTCACACAAGGCACGAGCAACTGTTGTTTTACCCGTACCTGCTGTGCCTGAAAGGAGAAGATTTGGTATTTCTTTTTGTATAAGAAATTTAGAAAATGTATTCTTTAAATCTTCAGTTAAGATACAATCTGATATTTTTTTAGGACGATATTTTTCAACCCATAGGAAATCTGACATTTAGACCTCCTTAAAATGTTGAGTCTGCTTCTAAAGCAATCCAATATTGTACTTTAACCTTTTTGTTTATGAAGTGAGCAATTTTTGCCTTTGATAATGCAACATCATAATCACCAGGAATAATTTTCATATTCTCGGCCTTGACATATGCAGTAAATTCTAAATCAGTTTCGCCAACTACTACACTTGACTCGTTTGAGTTAGAGTTCTTTTTATCTAATGCAACAAGTTTTATCTTGCCATTCTCGCCTTTGAAAGCAATGTCAGGTAGACTCAAGTTAGTATATAACTTCTTAACAGATTCATAGTCACTATTCTTTAGTGAAAATGTAACCGTTTTATCTGGCATTGATATTTGTTTAGATGGATATCTTAAAGTAGATTTATCAGCAAATGCATATCTAGCTGATAGTGTAGATTTCTCATCTTGTATTTTTAGATTAGCAGTACCGTTAAACTTTAGTACTGGTTGTTGAAAAGAATCAATCGCTCTTAAAAATTCAGGTAAATCATATACACCAAATTCACTTTCAAATTCTTCTTCAACGTCTGCCTGTGCCATAATATTTTTCATGGTACTCATTGTACTTAATGACTTACCAGGTTTAAATAAAATGTTGGCATTGATATCCGAGAAATTTCTCAAAATACCAATTGTATTATCACTTATTTTCATTTCATCTCCTTATCATAATTTAATAATAGTATAACATAATGTACCGCTTTCAACAAGTCAGCACGGTTGTGTCCATTCTTTTTGCCATATCTACACAAATATTTGATTGCGTTAGCATGACAAAAATCTTTTCCGATCTTTAATGTTTTAAGTAAATCTAAAACTTGAAAGCCACCTTTACCTGTAGAGTAATGTTCGCCATAAGTAGATTTAACATAATCACCAATCTCTTTTAAGATTTTATCTTCATTGTATTTCATAATTTAATTATAACATTAACTAGGGTTAAAGTCAATGTTTGGCAACGGTTGATCGTGTCTTGGATCAGTTTGTTGTAAATACTTTAACATATGCTCTGGTGATGACACCGTATAAGGGTCACCATCATTGTTATCCTGCTTACCAGGTTCTTCAAACACAACTTCTACTGTACCATCATTTACAATTGCAGCGTAACGCCATGATCTCATACCAAAACCATCGTTAGTTTTTTCTACAAGCATATCTACTTGATCTGTGAAATCGCCATTACCATCAGGTATGACTTTAACGTTTTGTAATTTTTGATTGGCTGCCCAAGCGTTCATCACATAAGAATCATTTATTGATAAACAATAAACTTCATCTATACCATGTTGTTTAAATACGTTATGTAATTTTTCGTAACCAGGTAGTTGTTGATTTGAACATGTTGGAGTAAATGCACCAGGTAGAGCAAATAATATTACTCTCTTACCTTTGAAGTAATCATCTGTACTTACATTCTTCCATTCACCTAATGATCTAGTTCTAAAACTAATATCAGGTATTTTATCACCTTTTTTCATTATATAATCTCCTATAAAAATTAATTATGATTCTATTATATACTAAAAAGGGCGACTAGTCAAGTAGCCAGCCGCCCTATCTATTATAGTAAGTGTCTATTACAATATTCCATTATTTGATTGAAATAGTCTTTAGTTTTTTAGACTCAGGTATAATCTTTTCCATAGATACACTTAATAAGCCATCTTTTAACTCAGCGCCTTTAACCTCTACGTCATCAGCGATTGTAAATGATCTCTTAAAGTATCTTTTTGAAATACCTTTGTGAATTACCTCACCGTCTTTGTCTTTAGACTTATCCTCTTGTTTAGACTCGATAGTCAAAATACCGTTCTCTACTGATACATTAATATCTTTTTTATTGAAACCTGCAAGAGCAACCTCAATATCAAATTTATTATCACCAGTTTTTACGATATTGTATGGTGGGTAATTAGACACATTAATAGCGTCATATTGATGGTCAAACATACTCTCAAAGTGTGAGAATACATCATCAAATCCTACTGATAATGGTCTTAATTGATTGAAAATAGATAGTGCTTTATTGGTCATATTAACCTCCTTTTGTTAAGCAAAGTTATTTTCTGACAACCCTATAAGGCGTTGTCTAATCTTATATAATAATTATTTATATAAAATCAAGCGCCAGTTTCCTTTTGTCACGGAGTTAAACTGGCAAAGATCACCGATTCGTTGGGGTGTTTTATAGTGTCTATAACTAATGGCACACCCCTTGCCTTTCTATACCCCTACGAGGTCTTACGAATTGCCTTGTAGTAATAATATATATAACATCAACAGACGGCATAGAATACTTAAATTTTCTTAACTTTAACGCCTTTTACCCAACGATATCCTAATAATTCATCATTAGCCTTTTGTGCTTTTCTGATTACTTTAAATCGTTCTTTGGCTTTTTCACGTTTAATTTCTGACGGTTTAGAAAAATATTGTTTAGCCCTTATGTCTTTAACAATACCAGCCTTTTGTACTTTTTTCTTTAGTACTCTCAAAGCCTTCTCTAAATTACCGCCTCTTACTTCAACCGTAATACTCACTACTATTTACCTCCCATCTCATTCTTTGGTTGTTTTTCCCATACTGGTGGGTTGTCACCACCCACGTCATAGTCATGGTACGAACCTTTTTTATATGTATCATAATCTGGTTTAGGTGCCTGTCCTTTAACACCTTTATCAATATCATCTTTTGTAAATGCAGGTTTCTTACTCTTATCTAAACTTCCCATGTTATATGCAACACCTGGTTTCATCTTTTGTACTTTGCCACCTTTATCTAAAAATTCTTTCATCATTCTATCACGTTCCTCTTTTGAGGTTTTAGGTTTGATAGTTTCTAATCCACTATTGTCTTTAAAATTACTCATTTAGTCCTCATTGTAAATAATTTATCTAAAAAATAATACCACACACCATTGATTGTAGGTTCTACTAAAGCAACAGCACCTGCCTCCCAAAGACTTGCACCTGTAAGAACACTTACAACGGACATGGCGATTATAATATGTCCTATTGTATAAACAAGTGCCCTGCCGACACTTGTGTTTTTTATTAGTTTAAAAATTCCTGTTTGAAACTCACTCATATTTTACCCTCAATGCAAGAAAACTTGTGGCCATTTCTGGCCACAAGCGGACTTACACTATGGATAGATTTAGACGGTGAAGTTATCCTCATCATCTTCCTCACTATCATCGGATTTCTTTTCTGATAAGATTTCGTCCTCTTCGGCCTTCTTCTTATCAGCAAGAATCTGTTCTACTGAAGCACCACTATCTACTTTACTATATAGATCAACAAATGATGTTTTAGTATCATCATCAAATCTATTAGTACAAACAGCGATTGCCTTCATTTTATTTCTGAAGATACCATATGCTTCTGCAATATGGACAAGTCTTCTGGTACTTATAATCTCATCAACGCCGCCATCATTATAAGTTTTTCTTATAACATCAGCCCAAGTTACTAAATTATGAGCAAACTTCTCATCTTTTTTACCAGCACTTACAAGTTTCTGAGCAACAATTTTTTCTTCAATCTTAGCAGAAGGATATTGTTGTTCAAATGTAACTGGAAATCTTTCTAAAAATGCCTCGTTAAGTACATTAGTACCGATAAACTTACCGTCATCACTACCTTGACCTTTAGTGTTAGCAGTTGCAATCACATTAAAGCCAAGTTTAGGTTTAACAAACTTGTTTATCTTTTTAACATAGACACCCGAACCTTCAAGGATAGGTTGAAGACACATTATCTTATTACTTGCAAGGTCAATCTCATCAAGTAAAAGAACAGCACCTCTCTCCATCGCCTCAATAACAGGACCATTTTGCCATACGGTCTGACCATCTTTTAGTCTGTAACCACCAAGTAAATCGTCCTCATCGGTTTCAATCGTAATGTTACATCTTATCATCTCTCTTTTAGACTCGGCACATGCCTGAGTCACAGCAAGAGTTTTACCATTACCAGACAATCCAGTAATGAAAACAGGATAAAACTTTTTAGATTTTACGATATTTTTAATATCAGCATAATTACCAAAATTAACAAAGTCAGTATCCTTCGCAGGAACAACATTATCGGTCAATGAAGATACGATATAAGCAGCCTTTGTATCATTAGATATTTTAGTATCAGTTGTATCAACTGAAGTTGAATCATCCATAGAGTCAACATTAAGAGTATAAACTCCTCTATCAACTTTGTACTTGTCTGATTTCAACCAAGAAGGATTTTTGATAACCTTCTTTTTAACAAGAGCATTAATCTCTGCCCTAGTCACCGTATCTTTTTTGTAAGTATCTTTTAATACTTTCAACACGGTTTTTTGTGTTTTGTTTAACTCAATCATTATATAAGTCCTTTCATATTTAAGTTATACATATATGCTATCATTTTTTGGGGTAAAAGTCAAGCGTAAAAAACCCTTCATTTATGCGATCCTTTTGATAAAGTTTTGTAGTAATACTCTGGAATTGATTCGATTCTTCATTCCCGACATAAACATCTTTTTTAAAGTTCTCTTATCAGTTGAATCTGATTCGAAGACTTGATTTTGTACTTTAGTACCAGAATTAACATAGAAATATACATCATAAGCAGTATTGTAATCAGCGATAAATTTGTCTTTACTAAACATTTTTCTAGCCAACATCTCTTTTTTATAAGGCACTCTTAACATATATTGTAGTTCTCTATATTTTGATACTAGATAGAAACCGATAGTTTGTAGGTCATATTTCTTTTTAAGATAAGATAACATAACACTAGTAAAATCTTTTCTTTCATGGTAATAACTACCTGCCATTCTATACTTGCCGTTGATCTTAATATATAACTCACCATTACCGTGTCTATTCATTGAATTAGAAGCACCGTCTGTTAAAGTAACAAGTGACATTTTTTGTACAGCATAGTCACTTTTGAATTTTTTGATTATGTAATCCATACCAATAAGTGATTCATTAAGTGGTGTTGATGATAGATAGTAGTCACCTGAAATACTAGGTACTGATTGATCTTCAGCCATTGGATCCATTCTAAATCTTCTATAACCATAATAGTCACCAAAGTACATTGCAGCCCTATGTAATATAGTAGCACATCTCATATAATCTACTTTTGATTGTTTATGTGAAAACAATTGTACTAATTTTGTTGTAGCGTCTGGTAAGATAGTTGTAGGACCAACTTTGAAACCAGATTGAGCATATTGATCTTTATCTTCTCTATGATTATTCATAAATGCATATACTGAAAAAGGTATGTTAATCTTTTTAACAAACATAGTTAAGTTAATTAATTGTTCTACCGTTGGTAGAATATGTTTTTGCATTGAACCAGACCAATCAAGTAATAAAATCATACCGTGATTTTTTTGATTAGGTATAGTTGTAATCTTTTTAAATATATCTTCAGCATATTTGTAACTATGTAATTTTAGAGGATCAATAATACCTGTTTTATCCTGTGAAGCACGAGCATATAATTTGGCATTTTTCTTCATCTCAAATTCTTTAACTAGATAATTTACAATGTTAGCAGACTCTTTCATAAATTTTTGAGTTCTAACTTTTGCCTTATTGATTTGTTGTATATCATAATCAGTATTGTGGTGTTTTTTATCATACACCATAATATCTCTAATAAATTTTGAATAAGGTATAATTAATTTCTTTAAATCAACTTTAGGTAATTCAGCATAACATCTAGTATGAGCCTGATCATTAGTAATACCCTTAACAGCAGTATCATAATTGTCAGCAGTTAATGCTCTCAATTCAGTAGGTATGTTACCACCCTCACCTGCACCATTACCGCCAGTTGCATTTGTTTTTTCTTTTTTCTTCTCATCATCTGACTCATCTGATTCTGATTTCTTCTCTAACCATTCATCTAATTTTTCATCTGTACTTTTTTCTGAATCATTAGAATCTGTATTTGAGTCATCTAACTTCTCACCTTTAGGGTCAGATTTATAAACTTTTTGTAATTCAGGTTTCTTCTCTAATTCTTTTTTACAATACCCTAGTATTTCTTCAGCAAGTTTTAACACGTCATCAAAACTTTTACATTTATCTACAGCATTAACTAGGATTTTTTCTTTATTAGTAAATTTGAAATCTAATCTTTTTGAAGACTTATAGTATAGGTTGATTTTATCAATCAACGCATAATTCATAATATCTTTACCTTTAGTACCAAAGAAGTTATCTTTGTACATTTTATCAAAACCTTTTAGATAGTCATCAGTTAAACCAGGATATTTCTTTTGAATTAACTTGTCAATTCTAGCGTCTTCAATAACATTTACAAATGATTTAAATTCTTTTGATCTTTGTCCCATCTCTTTCCATGAATCAGATGGTGTATATAAAGCATGGGATACTTCATGTCCGACAAGCATATCATATACATGTTTTGATTTTTGTTCTTCTTTAAAAATAGGGATTGTTAATATTCTATTGACTACATCAAACGAAGCAGTTTGTACGGCATTTTCTTGTACTTCAATATTTTCAGTAGCAAGCAACTTTGCAAGTTGCGATTTATTTTTCATAGTGTTATCTTTTGTCATATACTAATCATGCTACCGTATATTGACGTAAAAGTCAAGCGTTAAAAGCCTAGTAAATACGTGGTATAAATGAGAACAAAACGAGAACGAAGTGGATTTTACTTACGTCCTATGAAGATTGGCTCGTATTTTCTGCCTGGAATGTCTGGTCTTGCGAATCGTCCTATATAATTCTGTGATTGTTTCTTTTCTGATTCTGTGCCTTCTAGTGTAGATTGTATCTTCGTTCCTTGTTGAGTTGATAAAGATAACCACCAAACTTGTATATCTTCAAAACCTGCCTCAACCATACAATCATAAGTGTCCTCTTCAAAGGTCTTATATGATTTTACATTTGCAACATTGAAACCTGCATATTTACCTGGTTTTAAACCTGTGTATGCGTTTTGTATTGTACGTAATAGAAATCCCTCTCGCCATTGATCTTGTTGTGGAAATTTGTTAAATGATTGTTCTTCTTCATCGCCGTATTGTTCATGTCCTAAATAAGGTGGCGATGTAAATACAAAGTCTAAACTATTCATATCTGGTACAAACGTTTCACTACCTTGTCTTAATAATGTATATGATTTATGTTTATGCCCATATTCATCTCTTATTTTTTCTAAACCTGCATATGTAGGAACACAAGGGTCTGTGCCTATGTAATTTACCCCAGCTGCAATTGCACCCATTAAACGACCACCATAACCCATACTAGGATCCCATACGATACCTGCTTCTGTGCCTTCTAGTGGTGAATCTTTATCAACAAATATATCATATAAAGTTGCGGCTGCTGTAGGTCTAAAATTAGATACCATTTGAGTACCACTATATCTTCTCAACATAGCTCTCATATCTGAATCTGTAATTTTGTGTGCTTCTCGTTTTGTAAAAAAAGTGCCTGTAAGTATCTTGTTAATACCTTTTTCTAAATGTTCTTCATCTTCCCATATTTCCATAGGTGTTTTCATCTTACCACATTTGATTGACCATGCGTGGTGCATATACGACCATGCAAGTGTTAAACCATGTGTTGATTGACCTATGATTTTATTCTTTGTATCTAATAAGGTATCTCTATTAAATGACGTAAGTTTATTAAACTCATCATCACGCCATTTTCTATCTTCAGGATAGTATGGGAATCCTTTGTTTTCTTTCCAGTCTTTAATTACTTCTTTTGCGTTTGACATATACATTACCAGGGATTGTGCCTTTTGCCCAACTTGTTGTCCCGATTAATTTCATATTCATTTTAACATAAAACTTGTTGGCTGTCAAGTTGTCAGCTCTTACTGATAAAAACACGTCTTTTGAGCAGTATTCAAAGAAGTTATTGAGAATTGATTGAGCATTACCTGAGCCAGGCGAATCTGACGCAATCTGGTGTAATACAGTATCGCCTACTGTTAATTGTACATCACCTATCTTTTGTTTTCTTTTACAATGATGAAAGGTTATAAGTATGCCGTCTTCTAAAATTAGTTTTTTATTTGCGATCATACGCTTCATGTAGTCTGTACGTACATGAGGAAACCACTTTTTGTGACTATAGAATATAGATTTTACTTTCTCAAAATCCGATGGGACTGCAAATATCATCTTCTAATTCATCTCCTTGTTTTAGTAAGTTTTCTAATCTAGGATTATTATAACAATCTACTACTAAATGTAGTCTATCAAAAATTGCTTTATTTTGTACGGCATGTGGTTTAGATACATCTACATAGTAGTATTTGCCAACATCTAAATTATAATGATTTTGTTTCTTGCCTTCCCATAGGTAAAAATGTACATGTTCGTTTGTTCTTAATGGTACATGTAATCTAACAATTTTACCTGCTTTAATTTCTTTATCTACTTTATCTGTATGTTTCTTAATATCTGTACCTGCTTTTAATCGCATAATTCTTACACGTTCAAACTCTGCTGGTATATGTGATAGTATTTCTTTTATAGGTAATAAAAAAGGTTCTTCATATAGTTTAGTCCATCTTAATTCTGCTGGTTTTACATCTGATTTTAGTACGCCAGGTTTTAAGATATTACCTATATCGTCACTATATCCTCTGATTGATACAGCATCCCAATTACCTTTTGCATTGTATTTTGTTTTTACTGCTGAATACGATAAGTTCTCTAAAAATTCAACAACACTATTAAGTGGTTGTTTATATTCAGGCAAGTCTAGTTCTTTAAGTATCTTTCTTTTCATATAACCTCTTTACCCTTTTTATTTCTTTATCTCTTTTCTTTAATGCCATATTTAGTTTTAATTTACTAACAAGTTCAGTAAATACTCTACCATGCATATGGTCTAATTCGTGTTGATAACATCTGCTTACAATACCATCAAATTCTTCTTCTACGGTTTCTAATTGTTCGTTTTGATATTTAACTTTTATCTTTTGTGGTCTTTCTATATCTAAAAATAAGAAAGGAAAAGTTAGACAACCTTCTTTGTATCTAATCGTTTCTTTACTCATGGCTGTAATTTCAGGATTAATACATACCCATTTTTGACCTTTGTTTATTTGTAGATTATCACCCATTACAAATAGTCTATATGGTTTGCCTACTTGATTTGCTGATAGACCAATACCACCATAGTTCTTCATTGTTTCAAACATATTGTTACAGAAATCTGTAATAGATAAATCTTTTTCGTTTTTCTTAAATGTTTCTATATCAAAGGGTGCAATGCCTGATAGCACTCTTTCATCATTTGGTGGTAGTAATTTGTATATCATTGAGCGATCCTTGTAAAGTTTTTATATTTCTCAAATTTTATTATTGACGTAAATTTATCAAATAGTATATCACCTTTATGAGATATAATAAATGTGTTTTCATTTGTTAGTGTTTTAAGTATTTTAAAAAAGTCTTCGGTACCTTGACCATCTAAACTACTATCAAATATTTCATCTAGTATTAATAGATTTGTATTTGTACTATTTTTCATTTTTGCAATAGTACGCCATGTAAATAATAATGCAAGGTCTATTCTTAACTTTTCACCCTCACTAAAACTATTGTAATTAAACGTATCTCTAAATCTACTTTTTATTGTTTCATTAAACTCCTGGTCTAACTGAAAATTAACAAAGAAGTCCATTGATTGTAGATACTGATTAATTAGGTTGTTTATAATAGGTACATACTTTCTAATTATGTTTGCCTTAACACCTGTATCGTTTAATATTTCTCTGGCAATATCTATATATTTCTTTTCTTCTACAGCCTTGTTCTTTTCTACATTAACTAGTTTTAAGTCTTCTTTTATTTGTTCTAATTCTTTTTGTATAGCATTTGAGTTGTTATCTGTATTTTCTAATTTTGCAATTTCTGAATCTAATCTATTTGAGTGTCTATTGATTTCTGAAATAGATGTATTAATCTTTGCCACTTGTATATCTAAATCGTTAAGTTTTTTTTCTACTACTTTATATTGTTTTATTTGTTCTTGTGTTTTCCCCATCTCGGCCGATAGTTGTTGTAATCCTTCTTCTAGTTCGCTAATCTTTTTCTTGCCTTCATATATTTCAGTTTGTTTAAATCTTAAATCAATAGGTTGTGTGCAAGTAGGACAGTTGTCATTCTTTTCAAAAAATTCTACATCTCTTTTTTCTTTTTCAAGCTTGTGTTCTATCTTTGTTTCTAACTTATCTAATTCTTTTTCTTTTTTAAATACTTTTTCACTACCCCATATTTCTGCTTTTGTAGATATGATTTTTTCATTTAACAATTGTAACTTTTGATTATATTCGTAATTACTTTGTTCGTTTTCTTTTAGTTGTTCTCTCCGATCTTCTATGTCTGTATTATCTCTATTCTGTATTTCTTCAAAATGTTTCTTTTGTAATTCGTATTTTTCTGTCATTAGGTCGTATCTATGTCTTACATCTACTACGGCCTTACCTAACTCACCTTGTTTCTGTCTTAACAATAAATCCATATGTGAGAATACTCTTATGTCTAATATTTCTTCTACAACCTCTCGTCTGTATCTAGCACGTAAATGCATAAATGGTTCATAACTTGTGGATCCAAGGATGACCACCTGGCAGAAAGCACGATAGTTACATTTTAAAATGTTTTGTTCTAACATATTCTGATAGTCTATATTAGAAGCGTCTTGGTTTAGTAATACGTTATTACAATAGACTTCAAATTTATTAGGTTTGATACCTCTTACAACCTTATATTTTTTATTAGAGGTTTCAAATTCTACTTCTATTTCACAATCGTTTTGATTGATTGTATTTACAAGTTGTTCTTTCTTTATATCTCTAAAGGCACGATTAAATAAACTAAAACATAATGCGTCAAGCATTGTTGATTTACCTGCACCGTTTGTACCTATGATTAGTGTAGATGGTGCTTTTGCTAAATCTACTTCTATAAACTGATTACCTGTAGATAGAAAATTACGCCATCTTAACTTCTTAAAATATATCATGCTTTGTTATCACTTGCCTCAATGTAAATACTTTTTAGGTATTCTTTTAATTTTGTTTTACTTACATCTGTTTCTAACTGGTCAACATAATTATTTAGGAATGTAACTGTATCTTCGCCCATTTCTAATATGTCTTCTCTCACGCTAGCTTTAATGTCTGAATAGTCCTCTATAATATTCAAATCATGTACCGTTATCTCATTATACAATCTTTCCAGAAATTTGTCAAATACTTCGTTATTAGTTTTATTTAACACTATTAATTTAATGAAGTGATTATTGTAAGGTTGTATATCAAAGTTAGTATAATCTTTCTTTTTGTCATCATAAATTATCTTTTTGTGTATTGTAAGTGGATTAGATATTCTTGTTATCTCTCTAGTTTCTGTATCAAAAACATGAAATGCTTTTGGGTCTTGGTAGTCTGACCATGTCATCTCGTATTGAGCACCACAATAGAATATTTGACCATCATCTGTATGTTTGTGAAAGTGACCTGAAACTACTCTATCAAATCTTTGAAAATCTGACTTTGATAAACCATGTTCATTGATTACGCCGTTTTGCATTTCAATACCTTTGATCTCTAAATGACCAAAACATAAATCTGCTTTTGCTGTTCTTAACATTTCCATAGAGTGATCATAGTTGTCATCACAAATCCAAGGTGTAAATAAAATAGGTGTGCCATCAAAATCTACAACAGTTGATTTAGTATATATCCATGGTTCGTTTCTTTTGTCAAATGATGAGTATAAGTTTTCTATAGCATTTACTTCATTCGTATTTTTGAAATAGGTATCGTGGTTACCTATAATTATGTGTGTATCAATTTGTTCTCCATATAATCTATCCCAAAATTGTTTTCTGAATATAGAAGCAGTTTGAAAGTTAATAAACTTTCTTCTATCTACAGCGTCACCTAAATGAATCAATGTTTTAATATTGTTCTCTTGTAGGTATGGGAAAAAGATTTCATTGTAAAATCTTAATTGATAATTTCTAAAGGCTTCAGAATCATTTCTAACGCCAAAATGGGTATCATTCAGCAGGGCTATCTTCATTATATATCTAATACAGAGCTATAAGTTCTTTTTTTTCTTTTCTTTACTTTAATTTCGTTAGCTCTTGGTTGTTCTTCAGTTGATGGTTTGTTCTTTCTTAAAAATTCTAAAAACTGATTCTTATAATCATTGTTTGTATCACCAGGTAACACAGCAAATTCATCTATGTTTGCCTGTTCAATCATTCTATATTTTATATTACTTTGTTTTTTCTCTTTTTGTATTCTTCTAATAAAAGCATAGTAAATGATTTGTGTAAAATAAGCAAAAGGATTATTGGACTTTGCAGGATTAAAGTTATCCAAGTATTGTAAGCAGTTTTCTATACCATCAGAAATCATATCATCTCTAAATGTATAGTTTATAAAATTTGGTCTATAAGATAAATGATTCGCAATCTTTAAAAAACATTCACCAATGTAATTTGTAACTGGTGGTTTCTTTCGTTTTCTCTTTTCTGCTTTTTCGCATTTATCTTTATACTCAATCATCGCCTGTAGAAAAACTTTATTATCTACATAATGTTCTGATTTTTTTCTTGTTTTAGTCATAATTATATTATATCACATTCTTTGTTATTGTCAAGGACCTAGGTCAAATTAACCAGTTATAGATGGCTCTTAATGCAAGTAACATATACATAAGTTCCATCAATGCTCTAGGTATATCTTTGTCTTTTATGCCCATATATATCCATATACTACATGACATTGTTGCAATTGCCCATCCGACCCATTGAGTGTCAGGATTTGCATTAGAAAGTATGTAAGCACCTATCATGGCGAGTACGAACCCTAACCATCTCATTCCGTCTAATCTTTGGTAAAATCTAATTTTCATTGGTGCTTGACATAATCTAATTCTTTGTTATAATACCCATGTGGGTTGTTACCGAGGATACCTAGCTACCTCACTAGTGAATCTTTTTAGATGGCATTTTAAGTAAATCAGCAACTTCTTTAATATCTCTTTTATCTATATCTCTTTCATAAGGATCGGAATCGGCAAACTGGTCTAACTCATCATCCGTCATATTTCTTTCAATAAATCCTGGTAAAGGTTGTTTTGTGTTCTTTAGTGTCTGTGTCAGACCGTCATATCTTTTAGTAAATGCAGGAGTAGCATTGCAAATAGTGACAATCTTATCTACAGGTATTGTGACTATTTTTTCATCTGTAAAACCTACCCAACGAACAAGTGCTATATAATCAGATATGCCTTGTTCAGTAATACGAGGCACATACTTAATTAACATAGGTTCTTGTAATCGTAAAAGCTTTGAGTTTTCAGGTAGCTGGTTTTTATGTAAAGGAAACTTACAACAGATTTCCTCTCCAGAAACCAATCTGATAATCTTAACTGACTTTGTATCAATTCTGTTTATCATATAGCTATTTATCTTTATTAAGCACTAACATGCCACAATGAGAGCCGCCTTGTGTTTCTTTCATATCATAGTTTAATAACGCAGATTCTTTAAATACTTTCATATTATACCAACCTTTGTTTTTACCAGGGTCTTTATCTTCTTTAGGCATATAATCATGGAATACTATTTTAAAAGAGTTCTTTGTTCTTTTTAGTATTTCTTCACAATCAATCTTTTCTATAGAGCCATCAATAAAAACAAAGTCAAAGTCATAATGCATATAATTTAACCAGTATTCTTTGCTTTCACAATTAAATCTGTTTATATCTATATTATACTCAAATATATCATCCTTGTCAATGGAGTACACCTCACAATTTAATTTTAAAGCAGCCGATGATTTACCTGTACCTGTGCCTATCTCTAGTGCCTTTTTACAGCCATTACTTTCTTGTAATAAAAACCTAAAGTCTTCGTCTGAAATCATTTTAAATCTACCGTGTGTATTTCATAGTTAAAGCCTTCTCTATTATAGATACCGACTCTTTCCTGAAAGTGTGTTAATGTAAAGTTTTTTTTATTTTTGTATGTGAGGTCGTCTGAAATATCATAAACTGTAGCGCTGTCTTTTTTATCGCCGACACGAAGCCCACGACCAATACTTTGTAATACTCTTATAGGGCTTTTAGTAGGGCTACTAAAAACAATGTTGTGTAAATTACGAATATTGATACCAGTGCTGAACGTCCCGAAAGAAGCGACAATAATTGCGTTGTCCGACTTCTCGGTGATTGCTCTAATTTTTTCTCTATCATCTGTTTCAGTTCCCCCATAAACGAAAAACACTTTTCGTCCTGGGTCTGCTTTTTCTTGTATTAGTTTATGTAAAATCTCTCCGTGCTTTTCAACTAATTGAAATAATAAAAGTGTGTTGCCTTTTAACGCAAGAGCAAGATTTCGTATGTATTTATTACGAGCAGTATTTTGAGTTAAATATTCTAATTCTTCAAAGTATTTTACACCATATATTTTCTTTGCCTCTGACTCAGGATATTTTAGATTTAAACACATGACCTTTAATTGTGCAAGTTGTTTTTTATCTATAAGTTGTTTTGTAGAAACTACTCTATTAACTGTACCAAACAGACCTTGTAATACTAACTTGTGTGTTTTACTATCATCTAACGTACCTGTAAGGCCTACTCTATATTTACAATCTGTTAGTTTTGTCATAATTTTGGTTAATGATACTGCCTTAAATAAGTGTGCCTCATCACCTATAACTGCACCATAGTCTTCAAAAAACTTCTTTGGCATTTTATATAATGATTGCCATGTTGAGATAACGATTCGCTTATCTTCATCTATATCATAACCATGATACTTTCTGCTGACGTTTGTTTCTACGTCATAACCATAGTCTTTAAAATCTTTGTATAATTGTTCTACTAGTGATGTTGTTGGTACTATTATAAGAATATTGTTGTTTATCATATTCAGATAGTGTCGGCATAACATATAGATAATAAGTGATTTACCAGAGGCAGTAGGTGATACGACCATACCTCTTTCGTGTTCTATGGCAAATTTGTATGCCTCAATCTGATAATCTCTCGGTCTGATAGATAGATCGTATTCTTCAATCATACCGTCTATATCGGCGGCTGTGACGTTGCTATGTGTTAAAATATCACTAGATTCGACTATATGTACAGATTTCTTATTACACCAGTCTTTTAGATACGGATACAATCCTACGTACATTTGACCTGTAGCGTATGAGTAAAGTCTTATTTTACCATCCCAAACTCTATTACGAAACTGTGGTGTAAATTTATATCCAGGCACTTCAAACGAGAAGTAATCTGATAGCTCTCTACGAATAGAGGCGTCAGCGTCAATCCGAATATATACGTCATTGAGTTTATCAACGATAATGTTTTGCATTTTAGATAACGCCAGAAGTAAATTTACGCCAGTCTATAGCGTTCTTTATTTGAAAGCCACGATTAGAAATAATCTTAACTGTTCTATCTAGGTAATCAACTACACTTTGTACATAGGTAACTTTTTGCTCTAGTTTAATCATATCTTCATCTGCCTTTATGTACTTATCCACGTCTGGTTTAAGTAACTTTATATTAAAAGGTTTAACTTGATAGACACTAGGATCTGCCTTACCTGTATAGTATTCCCATTTCTCTCTCAATAATCTATCTCTATCTTGCTCTGCTTTCTTTAATAGATTAGTATATTGATTATGAAACTTCATATACTTGTTATGTAATTGAGGTGTTTTTAATGATTCTAAATCTAATTCAGTATCATTTATTTTGAGGTCTTTTTCAGCCAATTGTTGTAATTCATCAAAGGTCATAATAACTCCATTATATTAATTTAAAATATTTATGTAAATATTAAGTAGTAGTTTCTGTAGTAACTTTATTACCAACAGTTGCAAATTCGTAAATAGCATATTCAAAGGATACAGTTGCTGTTAGGTAATCTACATCTGTAGCCTGTTGATTGTAGTCTAAACCTGATAGTGAAGTAGGATATATATTTCTAAATCTAACTTCTAAATTTGCATTATTCTTACTTGTCAATATTATTAAAGTAGCGTCTGAATACAAACCACCATCGTCTTGTGTAGCCTTTTTTATTTCACCTAATTCTTTACTAGTACCTACATTTTGAGTTGAAGGAAATCTGTCTGTACCTGCACCTTGTAGTGCTTGAAACTGCTCGTAGTTTTTAGGAAAACCAACACCAGTTAGCCAACCATGTATCTCTCTATAGTTTTCTAAATTTTCATCTACTAAAAACTGAATAGTCAATGTATCATATTGTAATCTATCACCAGGTAGTGGTATATCTTTTAAAGGTGTGATTTGTTCAGCAGTACCTAGATTAATACCAGGCAAATTTGCTGATGTGCAAAAATACTCTACTTTAGGTAGTTTTATTATTTGAAACTTAAACTGCGTTGGACTTGCATAGTCCAGTTTAGTTGGTTGTCTAGTGAATGAATTTGTAACTGTCATACAGCTATTTATATAAGCTATTATACGTTATTTTTTAAATATGTAATACATTCTCTTATTTCTACTATTACCACTTTCTATTTCTTTACCAAATTGTTGTCTAAATGCCGTTAACATTATAACGGTATGTATTAGCACAGTAACATTATCTAATAAGTGAGTTTCATAAACCATAATACCATCAGGTTTTATTAAATTATAATGATCTTTAACAATCTGGTGTTCGTTTATTTTATCATTTTTTCTAATTCTTTTTGTTACAGCAAACGAAAATACTACATCATAAGTATTATTTGATTCTTTTATAAATTCTTTAAAACTTTTCTTAACCCAACTTACATTGTCAGACAATTCAGGTGCCTCTACAAAAGGCTCTACTGCTGTTATATGTTTAAAATCTTTTGATAATTCTACAGCAAACTCTCCATCATTGGCGCCTAGGTCTAATAGTGACTTATTTTGACCTGTAAATCTTTTTAAATTTAGATTTTCAATTCGCCATTTAGCACTATTACCTGGATATTTTTGATAATTGTCCCACTGCTCTGTCATTATTTTTATTTATGCTAAAAAAAAGGGCGCCGAAGCGCCCTTTTCTAATTTGTTTCTCAACAAATATTACATGATGTTCGTAACTTGAACACGTCTGTAGTATCTGTTAGCGTTGATTGCACCAACACCGTCAGCAGTAATGTTTCCTGACGCAGAAGCACCAGCAAATGGATTAGCTACCATACCGTATCTAGTTTTGAAACCGATTTTCGGTTGGAAGTTATCCTGACCTACTGCTCTAACCATTTGTAGAGGTACATACGGACAATAGAATAATCCAGCGTCGTATGGAGAAGTTCCTTTGTAACCAACAACGTAGTACTGTTTAGTAGGTGACGCATTTGAAGCCATGTTAGCAGCATATGGGTCAATGTAAACTTTGTACTTACCATTTAATACACCAGCAAAAGTATTACCAGTATCGTCAATGTTTAAGTTGTTGTTTAATGCAGGAGTGTAATCCAAAACACCCGCCATTTGTAATGCAGAGGCAACATCTGAAGAACAGATAATCATGTTACCTTTTCCTCTTCTGGTTCTCTGAGCGATTGTGTTTGCATCTCTCTCTAGTTGGAACATAAGACCTTTAAATCTCTCAACAGACCATCTACCATTAGAGTCTGTGTCAAGGTCAAATATACCAGCAGTTGTTGTATTGATTGCAGCATGTGAGTTGTCGTTATCAGCAGCACCTACTTCAGCAGTTCTGTAAACTGTTCTTACAACTTCTCTATTGATCTCAGCTAAGATTTCAGCAGATAAGATGTTTGACAATTCAGTTTCAGCGTCTAAGCCGTGAATTGCTTTAAGGTCTTGTGCTAATTCCATAGTGTACTCAGCCTTTAACGCTCTGCTTCCTGCCGTTACAGTTGATTTCTCAATTGAGAACGCCATTTCAGCAAAACTATTACCAGCAGCATCCCCTAGAGCTTCTGCGTAAGCAGTAGTCATAGCAGTACCAGTTGTGTAACCAGTAGATGTGCCGATTGAGTCGTTAAGTACAGCTGGGTTTTCACCAGATTGTGCTACAGCGGAAGCCCCACTTACAGATGATCCTGCTTTGTTTCTAGCAGAAAAGTCTGTATCAGCTTCGTCAAAAAGAGCTTCACCACCACTTTGAGATGTAAATCTACTTCTCATTGCGAAAATCAGACCAGTTGGACCTGACATAGGTTGAACGCCTGCAATATCGTAAGCGATAAGGTTAGGCATTGCTCTTCTAACTAAACTAATTAAAATAGGATTCCAATTTTGTATAGATGAACCAGTTGCGTTAGTAGGTGCAGCTTCTGATAAGAAAGCAGCGTCTTCTTTTAACGCTTTCTCTTGGTTCTCTAATACCATTGAAGTAACGGCTCTTTTGTAACTTTCCTTAATCTCTGGAAGATCAGGATGATCCAAAACGGGCTGCCACTTTGATTGTATTGATTCAGATAAAAACATTTTCTATCTCTCCTTCTTTTAGTTTAAACTAAAACCCTTACTTTATGTAAGGATTCTTTTTTGATTTACTAATTGCAGCAGTGTATGCAGCCATTGATTCAGACAAGTTTACACTTGGTGAACCAGCATTTTGTTCTGCTACTTCATTAGATTCAGTATCACTCGCTTTTGCTTTAGGGTAGTAAGAATTTTTTAATGTTTCTACACTTTTTCTAAAACTGTCAGCGTCTTTATATTCAATTCCTTCTGCTAAACCTGTAAGTTTATCTACTTCAGTTGCAGCCAAGTCAGATGAAACATCTTTGATAATTTCTTCTCTTGTTGATTCTGCAATTTTCTGATTTAACTCAATGTTTTTTTCCATAGATTTGTTATAGTCTTCTTTTAACTTCTCTATTTCAGCAGCTTGAGATTCAATTACATCATACTTCTCTTGTGGAACATTGATGTAATGTGACTCAAATAAAGATTTAAGACCACCGATAAAATCTTCAGTAATCTCATTTCTTAAGCCTTTTTCTATTGCCAATTCGTTTTCTTTCATCCACTCCTCGACAACATAGTTTAGATAAGCATCCACTTTGTCAACGATTTCTTCTTTAACTTCAGAAACTTTTTCATTGACTTTAGTTTCATACTCGCCTTCTAAATTTTCAATTTCTTCAACGAGTTTTGCTTTGACAGCAGCTTCAAATACAGTCGCAGCTTTTTGTTTAAACTCCGATGTTAATTCTTCGCCTTCAGTTAAAGCAGCAACATCTTCTTTCATGTCCATGTTTTTAACTTTGTCTTTAGCAGTCATCATTTCTTTTTTAGCTTCTTTTTCTTTATCAGCTACTTCAGAAACTTCTTTTTTCTTCTCGTCTTCTTTATCAGCCACTTCTTTCATATCTTCTTTATCTTTAGAAGCTTTCATCATTTCTTTTTCTTTATCAGCGACTTCTTTTTTCATTTCTTTTTCTTTATCAGCGACTTCTTTTTTCATTTCTTTTTCTTTGTCAGCGACTTCCTTAACATCTTTCTTCTCGTCTTCTTTTTCTTCAGACTTGTCGTCTTTTTTGTCAAGGTATTTTTTAAGACCTGCAGGTAACTCACCTTCTTTCATATCTTCTTTGTCTTTAGAAGCTTTCATCATTTCTTTTTTCTCATCATCTTTATGAGCTACTTCTTTCATGTCTTCTTTTTCTTTTTCGTCTTTCTTCTCGTCAGCTTCGTAAGCAGCAGCCATAGTTTCTTTTTCTTTGTCTGCTTCTTTTTCTGCTTTTAGAGTAGGCATTGGGTCGGCTGCTCCTGCACTTTTTTGTTGTGGGTCACCAGTAATGTGATTAACCCCTTGTGCGAAATCTACTTTAGCGTCCGTCGGTGAAGTGATTGCTTTATTCATCACTTGTTGTACAGTTGCCTGTAACGACTTTGCTGGTTCAGCTGGAGCGGCGTTTTTAGTTGGCAAATCTGCCACAGTTTTATCAGCCATTGTTCTATCTCCTCAATAGTTTATAGTTGTTATTATTGCAATAATTACACCATTCCTAACGGAATGTGTCAATTACTATTTATAAAATTACAGCTTTTTAAGAAATGATTCAAAGATTTTAGCATTAACTTCTGCTATCTTTTCTCTTTTTATCTTTTCTTCAGCCTGTACTTTTAATTCTTTTACTTCTTGCTCTTTCAATATCCCATTATTCCAAACCCACTCTTTGCCTTCCATAATGCCTTCTACAAAAGCGTCTGGAGCACTTGGGTCTGCGACTATATCAGCCGCGGTTGCAAGATAAAAATCGTCTTTGACTACATTAGCACCACCTACATTTGCAAGTGTGCCCATTCCTCTACTTGAAACACCTAATTTTGCACCCTCATCAATTAAACTTTTCACTATTTTTCCATATGGGGTATCTAAAATACGTGCCTCACCTATAAAATTACTGCCTTCTGGATTGAGAGCTTTGATCATATGCGATACTCTTTCTAAATTTACTGTCGGGCCATCAGGATGACCAAGTTCGCCAAAAGCTCTATTTTTTTGAATAAACTCTCTATTATAACGAGCTACTTCTTTTTGTAAGATTTCTTTAGGATAGATTCTTCCATTTCTATTTTTCACATCGGATTGCATGAATACACCTTTAATGGCATAATTCTTTTTGCCATTAGCTTCTTCTACAATATATTCTGCGTTTGATATTTCTTCGGTAATTAATTTCATTTGTATCTATCTCTAATTTCTCTCTAATATTTATACAAATTATTATCTGAAAACCACTAAAATCGTGTAATTATCACCATTTGCAAAATTCTTTGTGGATAGTAAAACATCACCTGTTGGTGTTGTAGCGTTATTAACTATCTCGTTACCATCTGCTCGTAAGTCCCAAAAACCTTGACCAGACAATGAAACTGCGGTAGCGTTTGTTGCGCCATCCCATATTAATTCTACAGATGATTTGCCTGATTGTGTATTTACAGACCAAAAGATTTTAGAGATTTTTCTTGTCCCATCTTCGGTCATAAAAGTTGTATTGCTAGCGTCAATTTTTTGTACTAAATTTTCACCTGTACCGTCTGAAAAGTTAGTCATTTTGACAGCATACTTTACACCTGTTGTATCTGTTAATACCTGTGTTGAAACTGTATCAGCCATATTAGTGTCCTACGCCAACAGCAGTAGCACTTACAGCACCACTTGATGAAATTGTATGTTTAGCATGTTTTTCAATTGTAATTTCATCGCCAGCAGAGTGTAATAACGTTGTACCTAATGTAGTACTACCATCTTTAACTGTAATAGTATTTGTACCAGCAGTTGCAACTATTCTTACAAAGTGTGCTTTACCAATATCGTTATCAGATAAAGTACCTGCAACAGCTGATCCTTTAAGTATAAATGTTCCCATTTCTATCTCCTTAAAATTGTTAGTGTTTCTTTATCAAAATAATTCATTAAATCTTGTTTGCTGACACCGAATTGTTTTGCAGCGTTATTAACATTCTTTTCAAAGTTTGCAATAACGTCACCGTCTTTGTCAGCCATTCTAAACACCATATCAACAGCACGCTTCATTTTAGGCGTGAGTTTGTTATACTGCCTAGTACGTTTATAATCGTTTGCTTCAGTTATATTATCTTTTATAAAATTACTGAGCCACTTCATCACTTGACGCCTCTGGTGTTGCAGGAGTTTCAGCACTTATATCATTACCACTAAACACGTTTGCTTCTGGAGCGTCTGCGCCTTGTTGTCCTGTAAATGCCGATCTTGCCACATCAGTTTTTGCGTCATCTAAAGCAGACGAAACTTTATCAGCAAGAGCATTTTTTAAATCATCTCCTGCTTGTTTGTTGTCGCCTTTTTGTAACGAATTAACAAATTTTCCTATATTCTCTTTACTCATTATTTATCTCCTAATGTCGGTTTTTCTTCTTTACCACCATCCTCTTCTTCTCTAGGACTAATGGCGTTTTGTT
>Ga0209992_10001434_pt1 | contig 25188 bp, 25 predicted proteins | sample 2SBtaG_2_FD_182564 | JGI IMG/M metagenome (GOLD analysis project Ga0209992, IMG submission 182564) | Deep subsurface microbial communities from Kolumbo volcano to uncover new lineages of life (NeLLi) - 2SBTROV12_ACTIVE470 metaG (SPAdes)... | ecosystem: Environmental > Aquatic > Marine >... | reverse complement strand
CCTTTCGATGCTTGCTTATGGTTTGGCCATAGACCGCTGGGGCAGCGCGCGTTTGTTGCCGCTTTATCAAATTCCAATGGCCGCGGCCTATTTGGTGTTCAGTTTTGGCAACACCATGACAATGGCCGCGGTTGGTTTCATTCTGATGGGCTTGATGCACGGCGGAATGGCAACACTGGCAAACGCCTTCTGGCCGGAATATTATGGCACGCGATACCTTGGCTCGATCAAGGCGCTGGCCGCGGCGCTGATGGTTTTTGGTTCAGCTTTGGGACCAGGGGTAACCGGCGCGTTGATCGATCTTGGCATGCCGTTTCACAAGCAAATGCTGTATTTTGCCGTTTACATACTGCTGGCCTGTGGCCTGGCCTATTTTGCCATGCGCCGGGTTTCCCGTGCTGATACTGTTACCGCCGACGTCTGAGGTAAACGTAATAGGCCCCGCTACCACCATGTTTTCCATGCGCTTGCGTCACCTGCAAAACCAATGGGGCCAGCGGATGATTGCGCAGCCATTGCGGCACCTGATGGTTCAGAATGCCGCGCCGGGCGCTCATCAACCCTTCGCCGTCAAAGGTTCGGCCCTTGCCGGTGATCACCAGCAACAACCGCCTGCCCGCCATATGCGATGCCTGCACAAATCCGGTCAGCGCCGGATGCGCCTCTGCCAGCGTCATGCCGTGCAGGTCAATCCGCCCGTCCACCGGCAGTTTGCCCTTCTTCAGGCGGTCAAAATTGCGCCCGTCCATATTGGGAGAGTTTTTAAGTGGCTCCAAAGTGACGTTTGGTGTGCCGTTCAGATTGACCTGTTTCTGTCCGGCCGTCTCGCCAATCTGAAAGCGCTTGATCGGCGGTGTCTTATTTTGTTTCGATGGCAGATCGGTGAATTCAGGCATTTCCACACGCGGTGGCAACAAGGGAACCGCTGCCTCTGTAACCCGGCGCCACAAAATCCAATCGTCTTCACTTAGTCCGCGCCTGGGCCTGCCGCTGCGTGCCATACGCTAGCCTTCCGGAACCAGTCGATTGGCGATCTCGATTGGCAACAACACCACCATCCGCCCCCGGTTTTTTGTGTCACCGGCCAAAGCTCCCGCCACGGGGCCGGTGCCAAAAAATATATCCGCCCGCTGCGCACCTTTGATTGCAGAGCCAACATCCTGCGCAATCATCAGGCGGCGAAAGGCGTTTCGCCCGCCTTTCTCAACCCAAACCGGCGCGCCCATTTGGGTAAACTTTGGATCCACTGCGATAGAGCGCATAGGCGTTATCGGCAGGTCCAGCGCACCCATCGGGCCTTGAGTGTCCGACAGCGCCTTGATTTCACGAAAGAAAACATAAGATGCGTTGTGTTGCAGGATCAACCGTCCACGCGCCGGGTTCTTTTTGACCCAAGCCTTTATGCCGCCAATGGAAGCCTGGCCGTATGGCACCAATCCCAGGCGCACCAGTTCTTGTGGCGCAGAACGGTAAACCCGCCCGTTTTCCGCCGCATAGCCCACGCGGATTGCTTTGCCGCCTGGCAGCTTTATCCGGCCAGAACCTTGAATATGCAGATAATACGCCTCCACCGGATCATCGACCCATGCGATTTCCAGCCCCTGCCCGGCCAGCGCTCCGGCGTCAATTTCGGCCCGGGTTGCAAAAGGCACACCCTTGCGCAGCGATTTGGGTTTTCGATAGATCGGATATTGAAATTTACCGCCACGTTTTAACGCGCCGTTCAATTCCGGTTCAAAATATCCGGTGAACAGTGCCGCCCGGTGGCTGTCGATAACAACCGGTGTAAAAAACAATTCAAAAAACGATCGGGCGTCGGTTTGTTCCACGGCAAATCCGCAAAGCGGCGCCCATTCCGGCGCGGATATGTCCTGACAGGAATTTGTAAAAACTTTCAGCGCTGCTGCGTGGTCGTCTTTTTCCCAATCCAGCAACTGATCGTATCGAAGTATTTTGAATTTTGGCTCGGCGGTCAGCGGAACAGCAGTGGAGAAAAACAACCCGACAACTGATCCGCATATCGCCAGCCCCGCGGTGTTCATTCCCCTGTGGCGACCAGCTGCCAGTTTGGATCAGAACTGCCCATTATCCGCGCAAACGTCCAGATATCTTTTTGGCGCTTTATTTCGTCAGGATTGCCCTCGGTGATTTCGCCGGATTTGTCGCGCACCACCGACGTCAGTTCGCCAACAAACTTTATGGTCACTTCACCCTCGCCCGACATTCGGTCAAAGCTTGCGTCAACCAGTTTCAGTTCGCGCACGCCGATAAATTTTGCTTCAACGCGCAGGCCTTCCTTTTCGCGGGCGTTCAGAACACCGACAAAACCACCGTAAACGTCATCGGTCAGATATTGCCGAAGAATATCCCTGTCGCCATTTTCAAATGCCATCAGGATCATTTCATAGGCACCACGAGCGCCGTTCAGAAAATCAGTCACGCCAAAATCCGGTTCGGCGCTTTTCATTGACGCCAGGGCTTTTCCGGCAGGGCTGCCCACATCCACGTGATCAGCGATGTCGCGGTCAACCCCGCCTTCGATCACCTCAAAATCGCGACGATAGGTTCCTTCGCTTGGTGTATCGTTGTTGTTAACCCGCGAGTTGCCTTCAAACCCGTCCCGCGTGCCCAGCACGTTACGCAGTCTCAGCACCAGAAAAAGCGCTATCCCCGCAAGGACGATCAGCTGTATCACTGCAGAACTCATGTTTGGCGACTCCTAAAAATATTGGCCACGACATAGCATATTGCTTATTTGGCACTTATGTAAGGGCGGGTTGGGTTCAAGTCTACCGCTTGCGGCCTAACGAACTTTTGAGGTGGAAGAAATGTGGCTGTTTTTGCTGTTTGTCGGTGTTCCCATCGTGGAAATCGGCCTTTTTATTCAGGTTGGAGGGGCCATCGGCCTGTGGCCGACCTTGGCGATTGTGATTCTAACGGCGCTGGCGGGCACCACGCTGATGCGCTGGCAGGGCATGATGACCCTGCGCCGTCTGCAGGATACACTGGCCGCCGGGCAAAATCCGGCTGATCCGATCGCCCAGGGCGCGATGATATTGATCGCTGGTGTGCTGTTGCTGACCCCGGGGTTTTTCACTGATGCGGTTGGTCTTGCGCTTTTGCTGCCGCCGGTCCGGGTGGCATTGTTTAAGTGGGGAAAATCGCGGTTTTTGGCAGGCAATGTGGCATTTTCCACAGGCGGCCCGGCAACATCGCCGCAAAATCACGCTTCCGGCCAGACGATTGATGGCGAATATACAACAGTTGACGGTGAATCAGATTCACCACCTGAAAATCCGTCCGGCTGGACCAAACAATGACAAATCACCCATGAACCCGATTGTGGCCAGCCAATTGACCTGCTAGGGCATGGACCGAATTTTTTAAGATGTGGAGAACGGCAATGGCCGAAGACAAAAAACCAGCGGCAGCCGCCGAACCCGTGCAACCCAAAATGCAGGTTTTGGGGCAATTCATCCGCGACATGTCCTTTGAAAACGTCGCTGCCCAAAAGGGTATCGAGGGCAATGTTCAGCCTGACATTCAGGTGCAGGTCAATCTGGACGCCCGCAAACGGCCCGCTGACAATCAGTATGAGGTTCTGATCAAACTGAATATTGAATCCAAAGCCAAAGAGTCAGACGATGTGTTGTTCATCCTCGAAATCGAATATGGCGGTGTGTTCAATATTGAGAATGTAGCCGAAGACCAGATGCACCCCTTTTTGCTGATCGAATGCCCGCGGATGGTGTTCCCTTATCTGCGGCGTATTGTCGGCGATATCACCCGCGACGGGGGTTATCCGCCGCTTAATCTGGAAAACATCGATTTCCTGAGCCTGTACCGTCAGGAACTGGAACGCCGCACCACCGCTGAAAAAGAAGGTCAGCCCGTCAGCTGATCAGCCGGACCGGTTCCACAGCGCGCCCTCACCCAGCGATTTTACAAATGCCTTGTGGCGGGCTCTTTCTTCTTTTGTCAGCAGGCTGTCCAGTTTTCTTGACCGCTGTTTTGGTGCATAATCCGCCGCTGTTGAGCCAGCCGATCCCCGCGCCTTTGTTGTGACGCTTAATCCGAAATCCGGCTGGCGACCGCCGATAAGCTCCAGATAAACCTCTGCCAACAGCTCGCTGTCAAGCAACGCGCCGTGCTTTTCTCGGCCAGAGTTATCAACGCCAAACCGGCGGCACAGGGCATCCAAAGAATTCTGCGCACCGGGAAATTTCTTACGGGCGATCTCCAGCGTGTCCAGCGCCACCGACCACGGCAGTTTCTTTCGATCCACCCACACCAATTCCGCATTGATAAACTTCATATCAAAACTGGCGTTGTGAATGATCAATTTTGCGCCTTCCACAAAACTTAGAAAATCGTCAACAATATCGGCAAAAACCGGTTTGTCCGCCAAAAACTCGTCTCCCAGCCCGTGCACGGCAAACGCGCCCTCAGGCATGGATCGTTCGGGATTGATATATTGGTGATAGATATTGCCGGTTGGCATATGGTTGTTAAGTTCAATCGCGCCGATTTCGACGATGCGATCGCCGGACTGTGGGTCAAGGCCGGTGGTTTCCGTATCAAGCACGATCTCACGCATGGTTTTCCACCTGTCTTTCCAATGTGATAAGCAGGTTTTTCACATCCCGCCGGGCACTGTAAAGTGACGTTGTCTCGATCACATAATCCGCCCGTTTGCGCTTTTCAGCGTCTGGCATTTGTTGTGACAAAATAAGTTCAAAATCTTTTTCGGTCATAACATTCCGCGCCATAACCCGCGCCCTTTGTACCTCTGCTGAAACTGTGACAACAAGCGTTGCGTCACACAAAGAACTGCCGCCGGTTTCAAATAACAGTGGAATATCCAACACCACAATCCTGTCGCCGATCCGGGCACATTCCTGAAGAAAAGCACCCCTGTCTTCCGCTACAAGGGGATGCACAACGTTTTCCAACTCTTGCAGACCATTCGGCGTACTCCTGATCCACTCTTTTAGAACAACGCGATCAACACGGTCCTCAATGATTGCATCCGGAACAATATTTCCGACCAGTGCAACCGCAGGACCGCCTTTTGAATACAACCGATGCACCGCCGCATCCGCGTCCCACACGGGCACGCCAAACTCCTTGAAAAATCCGGCAGTGGTTGTTTTGCCCATCCCGATAGAACCGGTCAGCCCCAGCACAAAAGGACCATTCGCCGTCATGCGTTCAATATCGCCTGTCGCAAATCTTCATCGACGGTTGGCTTTTTGCGGAACCAGGTTTCAAACCCCGGAACCGCCTGATGCAGCAGCATTCCCAGCCCGTCAACGGTCTGGCAGCCAATCCCCGCGGCCTTTTCCAAAAACGTGGTACGCAGCGGATTGTAAACCAGATCCGTAACCAGCGTGCCCGCGTCAAGCTCGGCCAGATCAATCTGCAGATCAGCCTTTCCGGCCATTCCAAGGGACGTGGTGTTCACCATCAGGACGGCAGATTTTACCGAACCGGCAACGACTGTGAAATCGATCACCTTGACCCGTCCACCATATTGTTCCCGCAACATATCAGCGCTGTTGCGCGTTCGGTTTGCCAGGATGATTTCCGGAGCACCTTCGCCCAGCAGGGCGGAAACAACCGCACTGGCAGCACCCCCCGCCCCCAGTACCAGCGCCGGTCCGTCCTCTGCATTCCACTCCGGCGCATTCTGGCGCAAGTTTGCGATAAACCCATACCCGTCAGTATTATCAGCGTGAATCCTGCCGTCCTTGCGAAACGTCAGAGTGTTGGCAGCACCGATCAAAGCGGCGCGGTCTGTCACCGAATCCGCGATGTCCAGCGCCGCTTTTTTGAACGGCATCGTAACATTGACCCCCCGAAACCCAAGGCGCGGCAAAGACCTGACGCCATCCTCAAACGTTGCCTGCGTCAGCTCAATCGGGATATAATGCCCGTTGATCTGATACCGTTTCAGCCAATGACCGTGCAGCACAGGTGATTTGCTGAATGCGATGGGGGATCCGATAACGCCGGCCAAAGGGATGGGCTTTGCAGTCATTTCTCTATCACCCCAAGTTTCGCCAATTGGTCCAAAAGCTCTATCAGCGGCATTCCAAGAATGGTGAAATAATCCCCGTCGATCTTTGAAAACAGTCTTACACCGTCTGATTCAAGTTTGTAACACCCAACTGTCTGCAGCAGGTCCGCCCGGTTCTTTACAAGATAGGCCGTCAGAAAACTGTCAGAAAACTGCCGCATCCACAATGTTGCCTGCCCGGAAAAATGCCAAACCACCGTACCGTTCCGCATAAGAACGACCGATGAAATAAGCCGGTGCTTTTGCCCGCGCAGGTCCAACAATTGTTGCCGCGCGTCTGGTATCGAGGCCGGTTTGCTGATCAACCTGCCGCCAAATTCCAGTACCTGATCACAGCCGATTACCCACGCGCCCGGGCGCTGGCCCGAAACATGTCCGGCTTTCAACTCCGCCAGCCTCGCAGCCACGTCCAGCGGTTTGTGCATCCCGGTCTTGATACTTTCCTCATCAATATCAGCCGCCATCCGGGTGAATATTACACCGGCGTTTTGCAGCATCCGCGCTCTGATTTCAGAGCCCGACGCAAGGATAAGCTGATCGATCATTGGGGATAAATCTGTGTGAAAACCCTTGGTGTCAATAGAGACATAATTGACTGATTTTCAGACGGACCGATTTCACCCGGCGGAACAGTGTTTATCAACGATTTGCCCAATTCTGCCAACAGCCAGTAATTTTACCAAACGCTGTGGTTAATGTTGAATTATCATCTGCGATCCGGTTCCATTCAGATAAATACAGATTCTTTCCCCGGGTGTAATTTTATTAAATGGTTGATATATAACGATAATAGTAGATATTCCCGCTTCTATATAGCCTCAGCCCGATCTTATTATGTTGTACATTTCGCCGGTGCGTATGTGGATAATTTTGGTATTCCCAGTTATTCAATGTGATCTACAACAACATCAACCTTTTCTTAATATTTATTTATATTAGGAAGGGTGAACGGATCCCGACCAAAAGAAATAGAAAACCATGTCTGACCTTTTGCATACCGCATATCCCTGGATCAAAAGCCTGCATATCATTTCAGTCATATCATGGATGGCCGGGTTGTTGTACCTGCCAAGATTATTTGTGCACCACGTGGAACGGGCAGGCACAAGTGGTCAGACCCATGACACTTTTCGGATGATGGAACAAAAGCTTTTGCGGATGATCATGAACCCGGCGATGATCGCCACCTGGGCGTTTGGATTGCTTCTTGTGTTTACACCCGGTGTTCTTGACTGGTCTGAACTCTGGCCGTGGATCAAAGGGTTTGCGGTTTTATTCATGACGTGGATTCATCACTGGCTGGGCCGTCGCAGGAAAGAGCTGATGAATGGTACGTGTCAGATTTCAGGGCGACAGTTTCGGTTGATGAACGAGGTGCCAACAGTGTTGATGATTATCATCGTCGTCATGGTTATCGCCCGGCCGTTCTAGTTTTGCACGCGGGTTTGACTTTGTAATCTCTTTATGTGTATCAAGCGCCGTCTGGCCGTCCGGCCGAAAAAGACATACCCAACAGAAATTAAGTTCCGCAGAATCTTGTGATGTCTGCAGAGATTTGGACATTCCGTGACTCAAGAAACAATAAGCCTTGCCGAATTAAAATCCAAAGCCCCCGCCGCCCTTGTAAGCACCGCGGAAGAACTGGAGATTGAAAACGCGTCCACCATGCGCAAGGGCGACATGATGTTCGCCATTCTTAAAGAAATGGCCGAAGACGGCGCGGAGATTTCCGGTGACGGTGTTTTAGAGGTTATGCAGGACGGGTTTGGCTTTTTACGGTCGCCGGAGGCTAACTATTTGCCCGGCCCGGACGATATATATGTCAGCCCGGAACAGATCCGTAACTTCTCGTTGCGCACTGGTGATACGGTAGAGGGTGTTATTCAGTCACCCGACGAGAACGAGAAATACTTTGGCCTGATCAAGGTAACACAGATCAATTTTTCCGATCCAGAGGACGTCAAACACAAGGTGCATTTTGACAACCTTACGCCGCTTTACCCGGACGAGCGGATGACGATGGAAATCGAAGATCCGACAATCAAAGACAAAACCGCACGGGTGATTGATCTGGTGGCCCCGATTGGCAAGGGTCAGCGGTCACTGATCGTGGCCCCGCCCCGTACCGGTAAAACTGTTATTCTTCAGAATATTGCGCATTCCATCGAGGCCAATCATCCGGAGTGTTATCTGATCGTTCTTTTGATTGATGAACGTCCCGAAGAGGTGACCGACATGCAGCGCTCTGTTAAGGGCGAGGTGGTGTCGTCAACCTTTGACGAACCGGCCACAAGGCACGTTGCAGTGGCTGAAATGGTGATCGAAAAGGCCAAGCGGCTGGTGGAGCACAAACGCGACGTGGTGATCCTGCTTGACAGTATCACGCGCCTTGGCCGAGCCTTTAACACGGTCGTGCCTTCATCAGGCAAGGTGCTTACCGGCGGTGTTGATGCCAACGCCCTGCAACGGCCAAAGCGGTTTTTTGGTGCGGCACGGAATATCGAAGAGGGCGGCTCGCTGACCATCATCGCAACCGCCTTGATCGAAACCGGCTCGCGTATGGACGAGGTTATTTTTGAAGAATTCAAGGGCACCGGCAACTCTGAACTGGTGCTGGACCGCAAAATTGCGGACAAACGCGTGTTCCCGGCGATTGATATTCTGAAATCCGGTACCCGCAAAGAAGAGTTGTTGGTTGACCCCGGTATGCTGACCAAAACCTTTGTTCTGCGGCGCATTCTTAATCCGATGGGAACCACCGACGCGGTTGAATTCCTGCTTGGGAAACTGAAGCAAACCAAATCAAATGCGGAATTTTTTGATTCGATGAACACCTGATTACTGGTTTTCACCGGCCACAGGATGTGGTTTGGGTCTGAACATGAGCAACAGCGATACAATTTTTGCCCAGGCGACCGCCCGGGGCAAGGCGGGCGTGGCGATTGTGCGCCTGTCAGGGCCGCGCACGTGGTCTGCGGTCCGGTCTTTGTGTGGCACGTTGCCCCCGCCCCGCACTGCCGGTCTGCGCCAGCTTAAAGACCGCACGCTGGGCTTTTTGGATCAGGCACTCGTAATTTGTTTTGCTGAGAACGCCAGTTTCACCGGCGAACAGGCCTGCGAGCTGCAGTTGCACGGCAGTTTCGCCACGGTTTCCGCGGTTTTGGCGGCATTGTCCGCCATTGACGGGCTGCGCATGGCTGAGCCCGGCGAATTTACCCGTCGCGCGCTGGAAAACGGCACGCTGGATCTGGCGCAGATCGAAGGGCTGGCTGATTTGCTGGAGGCCGAGACTGAAGCACAGCGAAAGCAGGCGCTTCGGGTGTTCAGCGGGGCCATCGGCGAAAAGGTTGATATTTGGCGGCGTGATCTTATCCGGGCGGTGTCTTTGCTGGAGGCAACCATAGATTTTGCCGACGAGGACGTGCCAGAGAACGTAAACCCGGAGGTAATTCATCTGATAACCACCTTATATGGTGTGTTAACCCAAGAACTTGATGGTATCGGAATAGCAGAACGTATTCGCGACGGTTTTGAAGTTGCAATCATCGGGCCGCCCAACGCCGGAAAATCCACTCTGCTTAACCGACTGGCCGGGCGGCAGGCGGCGATAACGTCAGAAATTGCCGGCACAACGCGGGATGTGATCGAGGTGCGCATGGATCTGGCCGGGTTGCCGGTTACGCTGTTGGACACCGCAGGGCTACGCAAAGCTGCGGATAAGATAGAGGAAATCGGCGTGACCGTCGCGCGGGATCGGGCAGAAAATGCCGATCTTCGAGTATTTCTGATGGACGGGTCGGAAACATCAGGTTTGCAGGTCAAACAGCTGGCGCATGATCTGGTGGTTCGGGGAAAATCTGATTTACGGAGCGATGTCAAAGGTTTATCGGTGTCAGGTAAGACAGGTGACGGCGTGGAATCGCTGATCTCCGCAATTTCTGACGTGTTGACTGACCGCTCTACCGGCGCGGGTACAATGATCCGGCAGCGGCACCGGGATGCAATGGCGGCGGCTGTAAGGCACCTAAAAACCGCCCACGAAATTCTGAATAAACCGTCCGGTCCCACCGAGCTGGTTGCCGAGGAACTGCACAGCGCTGTCCGGTCGCTTGATTCTTTGATAGGTCGGGTGGATATTGATCACGTTCTGGACGATATATTCGCCAGTTTTTGTCTTGGTAAGTAGGAATTGTTTCACGTGAAACATTTTGAAGTCATTGTGATTGGGGGCGGGCACGCCGGAACCGACGCCGCCGCCGCGGCTGCGCGGATGGGCGCACGCACGGCTTTGATCACGCTAAGTGCGGCAAAAATTGGCGAAATGTCCTGCAATCCGGCAATCGGCGGCCTGGGCAAGGGGCATTTGGTTCGGGAGATTGACGCGCTGGATGGATTGATGGGCCGCGTGGCTGACCAGGCCGGCATCCAGTTTCGGCTCTTAAACCGCCGAAAGGGCCCCGCCGTTCAGGGGCCAAGGGCGCAGGCCGACAGATCGATTTATCGGCAGCGTATGCAGGCCGAAATTAGCGCCATTCCCAATCTGGAAGTAATAGAGGCTGAAATTGCCGATATTCTGGTCAAAAACGCCTGCGTTGCGGGGGTGGTTGACGCTGACGGAACCAAATATTTCGCGAAATCCGTTATTTTGACCACCGGAACGTTCCTGCGGGGCGTGATTCACATTGGCGACCGGCAAATCCCCGGTGGCAGAATGGGAGAGAGGCCCGCAGCGGCGCTGGCCGACAGAATTGCCGAAATGAAGCTGCCAATCGGGCGGCTTAAAACCGGAACGCCGCCACGACTGGACGGCGATACCATCGACTGGCCCGTTTTGGAACAGCAGCCAGGCGACACCGATCCGACGATGTTTTCGTTTCTGTCACAGCGGCCAACCGCGCGGCAGGTAAATTGCGCGATTACGCACACAAATCAGGCAACGCACGCGATTATTGAAGAAAACCTCAAAAAATCAGCCTTGTACGGTGGAATGATAAAGGGCATTGGCCCCCGCTATTGCCCATCCATAGAAGATAAGATTGTAAGATTTGCTGAAAAGCAGTCGCATCAAATATTCCTGGAACCAGAGGGTTTGAACGACAGCACCGTTTATCCAAACGGCATCTCAACCTCTTTGCCGGAAGATGTGCAGGCTGCGTTTTTGGCGACGATTGCCGGATTGGAAAACGCGGTAATTTTACAGCCGGGATATGCGATAGAGTATGATTATGTCGATCCAAGGTCTTTAAAGCCCACGTTGGAAGTGAAAACGCTGCCGGGGCTGTATCTGGCCGGGCAAATAAATGGAACAACCGGATATGAAGAGGCTGCCGCGCAAGGTTTGATGGCCGGACTGAACGCGGCGCTGGCGCAACAAAACAGGGATCCAATCGTGCTGTCGCGGTCTCAGGCCTATATTGGCGTGATGATCGACGATCTGGTCACGCGCGGGGCGGCAGAGCCGTACCGTATGTTCACATCTCGGGCGGAATTCAGATTGTCACTGAGAGCGGACAATGCCGATCAAAGACTGACCGACATCGGAATTGCGCTGGGTTGTGTTGGTGACAGGCGAAACAGTGTTTTTCGCCAGAAAATGAGCAAGTTAACAAAAGCGCGTAAACTAATTTCTGAAGTATCAATTACGCCCACAAAAGCCGTCAGGTTTGGCCTGAACGTAAATCAGGACGGGCGGCGCAGATCAGGAATGGAACTGTTGGCGTATTCGGATATTGAGATTGAAGATATTGTAAAAATCTCACCCGATCTTGAGAAAATTGAACCCGAGATCGCCAAACAGATAAAGCGGGACGCCACATATGCCAGCTATGTTGCCCGGCAAAAGACCGACGTGGAGGCTATGCGCCGGGACGAAGCCCACGTTATTCCCAGTGATTTCGATTATGGCAAAATCTCTGGTCTCTCCAACGAACTGAAGCAGAAACTTGAAAAAGTTCAACCACTTACGCTTGATCAAGCGGGACGTATCGACGGGATGACTCCGGCAGCCCTTACGATCATTCTGGCGAACCTGAAGAAATCGCAGCGAAAAAAATCCGCATGACCGCCGTTTCAGCCGCGGCCGGTGCATTTCTTCGCGAAATAAATGTTTCACGTGAAACAATTTCAAAATTTTCAGAATATCAGCACCTGCTGAAGAAATGGAACGGCAGCATCAATCTGGTCGGCAAAGACACCTTACAAGACTTTTGGGACAGGCACATATTGGATTGCGCCCAAATTTGGCCGCTTCGTCCGACAGCCGTTAAAACATGGGTGGATATTGGCAGCGGTGGTGGCTTTCCGGGGCTGGTCATCGCGTTAATAGCAGCTGATTTGGCCGCGGACATTGAGTTTACATTGATAGAATCAGATCACCGCAAAGCCAGTTTTTTGACGTTGGCCTGCCAGACACTGGGCATTTCCGCAGCTATACGGGCGGAAAGAGCGGAATCAGTGCCCCGGCAGCACGCAGACATTATATCCGCGCGGGCCCTCGCGCCGTTAAGCCAACTATTGTCGATTTCAGAACGACACCTGGGCGAAAATTCGACCTGCCTGTTTTTAAAGGGCAAAAAACTGGATGTGGAATTGACGGAAGCGCAAAAATACTGGAAGTTCAGGTATCAAAAAACAACAAGTCTGACAGATTCGGGCGGAACCGTGCTGCGAATTGAGGAATTAGAGCGTGCCTAAACAAGATCCGCCAAAAATAATCGCGATTGCCAATCAAAAAGGCGGCGTCGGTAAAACGACCACGGCCATAAACCTGGGAACAGCGCTGGCGGCGGTGGGAAAATCGGTGCTGCTGCTTGATATTGACCCCCAGGGCAATGCGTCAACCGGGCTGGGCATAGAGTTGGCGCAGCGGGATTTGACCACCTATGATCTGTTGATGACAGACGCCGATTTTGAAGACGTTTTGTTGGAAACAAATGTGCCCAATCTGCTGATCGCCCCGGCCACGACCGATCTAAGCTCGGTAGATGTAGAGCTTGCGGGTAGCGAAAAAAGGGCATTTTTGCTGCGTAACGTGTTGAAAAAGAACAACCTATCTGAATTTGCGCTGGACTATATTTTGATAGACTGCCCGCCGTCGCTTAATTTGCTGACGGTCAATGCAATGGTGGCAGCAAATTCTGTACTGGTACCGCTGCAATGTGAGTTTTTTGCGCTGGAGGGTCTTTCGCAGTTGATGCTGACCATCCGCGAAGTCCGCCAATCTGTGAACAGCGGTCTTAGGATCGAAGGTGTTGTGCTGACGATGTATGATTCCCGCAATAACCTGTCAAAGCAGGTTGAAAAAGACGTGCGCGGTAATTTGGGCGATTTGGTTTTCAAAAGCGTGATCCCAAGAAACGTGCGCCTGTCAGAGGCACCGTCTTTTGCCATGCCGGCGCTGATTTACGATCACACCAGCAAAGGCAGTATCGCCTATCAGAAACTGGCGGCGGAACTGCTGCGCCGCAACGACGACAAGTAATTGACTTTACCAACTCAAGAGGTTGATAATATGGAGAAAAAAGACAAGCGAGGGCTGGGCCGGGGCCTGTCGGCGTTGATGTCAGACACCGATCTGGCGGATCAGATTTCAGGTGCGGTCAAGCCAAATTCTGCAGACTCTGTTGTGCCGATTGAAAAGCTTCACCCCAATCCCGCGCAACCGCGGCGCAGCTTTGCCTCTGACGACATGAACGACCTTACCGCCTCGATCAGAGAAAAAGGCGTAATTCAACCGCTTATCGTCCGACAATCCCCTGATTCCAAAGATGAATATCAGATTGTCGCCGGAGAGCGCCGCTGGCGTGCAGCGCAACAGGCCGGGCTGCACGAACTACCGATTATCGTTCGAGAGCTGAACGACACCGAAGTTTTGGAAGTTGCGATAATCGAAAACATTCAACGGTCTGATCTAAATGCCGTTGAAGAAGCACAAAGTTTTCAACAACTAATGGATCGATTTGGCCACACACAGGAAAAACTTGCGGCGGCCCTGGGCAAAAGCCGCAGTCACATCGCAAATTTGCTGCGGCTGTTGACCCTGCCCGACGATGTGCTGACGCTTTTGAAGGACGGAAAGTTAACCGCCGGACACGCCCGGACCCTGGTAACGTCCAACAACCCATCAGAGCTGGCCAGGAAAATCGTAACGGGTGGGTTGTCGGTCAGGCAGGCGGAAAAGCTTGCAGTGAAGCCAGAAAAAACACAAAATAAAGCAAAGAAAATCAAGGCGGTAAAAGACGCGGATACGGTTGCGCTGGAACATGATTTAGGCGCCGGGTTGGGCATGAAAGTGTCTGTGGATCACCAATCGGGAACGGAATCCGGCTCTGTCACCGTGACGTACAAAAGTTTTGATGAGCTTGACCAGATTTGCCAAATTCTGTCTGCTAGTGTTCAGGACGGCTCCAGATAAAAACAGAAACCGCAGACAGCACGACCGCCTGAACAACCAGAATGCCGGCCGGAAGCCCCAGCCAAGTGGATATGCCAAAGGTTACAAGTATCGAGGCGCTGGCGTAAACTTTGGGCTTCCTGCCGATCGCGCCACGTTCAGACCAGTCCCTGATTGGCGGTCCCCAAGTTTTGTGTGACACCAGCCAATTGTGTAACCGGTCCGAAGACCGGGCAAAGAAAAATGCCGCCAGCAACAGCAGCGGCACAGTTGGCAACAACGGCAGAAACGCGCCCACGATGCCCAGACCAAGGCTAAGAAGTCCAAGCAACAGCCAAATCAATCGCATTTCCCGACCCCTTTAATCCGACAGCAGTTCCTGAAGAACAGAATTCAGCACGATCTTGCCGCGGGCAGTCGCCTGCAAGCGGTCACCATTCACGTTTATCAAGTTCAGATCACATAGATCCCTGATTTTATGGGGTTTTAATGGGGTGCCTGACATGGCGGCGTAGCGGCTAGGGCTTGTTCCTTCGGTCAGCCGCAAGCTCATCATAAGATACTCAACCGCCTGGTTTTCTGGATCAAGTTCCGAAACGTCCGAATATCCGGTACCATTGCTTACAGCCGCCAACCAATCATTTGGTGCCTTAAAACTCTCTGTCGCAAATTTTTTTCCCTTCAGGATCAGACGTCCGTGCGCACCCGGGCCCAACCCCAGATAATCACCATACCGCCAATAGATCATATTGTGGCGCGACTGATTGCCCGGCGTGGCATGGTTTGAAATTTCATAGGCTGGCAAACCCGCCCTTGCGGTCATTTCTTGTGTTGCGGCAAACATATCCGCAGATTGCCCGTCAATCGGCAAACCCGACAACTTGCCTGCATCGTGCAAACGGCCAAAAGCCGTTTCCGGCTCGATTGTCAGTTGATAGAGCGACAGGTGATCAGGATTTAAGGCCAAAGCGACAGATAATTCTGTCTGCCACGACGAAACATCCTGATTCTGCCGAGCATAGATAAGATCAAAGCTGACCCGATCAAATGTATTTCTGGCAATTTCAAGGGCTTGCATGGCCTCTTTAACTGAATGAAGCCGCCCCAGCCGCTGTAGGTCCGGATCATTCAGCGCCTGAACACCGACTGACGCTCGATTTACGCCGGCGGCGTGAAAATCGGCAAAGCGGTCTGCCTCTACAGAGGTTGGATTGGCTTCCAGCGTCACTTCCAAATCATCGGCTACTGTCCAGATATCATTCACCTTTCCAACAATAGCAGAAACCAACTTTGGTGGCATCAAGCTGGGCGTGCCGCCGCCAAAAAATATACTGTCAACCACCCGTCCCGACAAATGCTGTGCGGCGCGATCAAGTTCCGCAAGAAAGGCTGTCTGCCACGCGCCAACGTCAACTGACGCGCTGACATGGGAATTAAAATCGCAATACGGGCATTTTGAAAGACAATACGGCCAGTGGATGTAAATTCCAAATCCACCGCATTGCCGATCTTCAGCCATCCAGACAGCCGGCGGTGAATTTCCTGAACGCTTCAGACCGGTGGCTGATTGCGTGTTTTTCCGCCGGATCCATTTCGCCAAAAGTCAAATCTCTGCCAAGCGGCTGAAAAACCGGATCAAACCCAAATCCCAATCCGCCGCGCATGGGCCAGACCATCGTACCGCGCACTTTTCCTTCAAACACCTCGTCATGCCCATCCGGCCAGGCCAGGCAAAGTGTGCAAACAAATTGCGCGGTGCGCGGTTCCTTAACGTTAATCTCGTCCATGAAATCTTGAACTTTGGTCATGGCCACGTCAAAATCGCGGCCATCCGGCGTCTCGGCCCAGTCGGCCGTGTATACGCCAGGCGCACCGTTCAAGCCATCCACCTGCAGGCCGCTATCGTCCGAAAGTGACGGTAAACCGCTGTTTTTACTGGCATAATGCGCCTTGATACGCGCATTGCCGACAAAGCTGTCTTCGGTTTCAGTGGGTTCCTTTAGACCCAGATCAGCAGCGGTCACAACATCAATACCGCGCGGCTTTAGCAACGCGGAAATTTCCGCAAGCTTACCGGAATTGTGCGAGGCAATGACAATCCGGGGTTCTGTTAACCGTCGCATATTACCGGCCACAGGCCGCATTTTGCGCAGCGACCAACCCGGCCACACCTGCCTCTGCCAGCTGCATCAATGCGCTGAATTCCGCCTTTGAAAATGTTGCACCCTCTGCCGAGGCTTGAATTTCGATCAATCCACCAGCGTTTGTCATCACGAAATTTGCGTCGGTACCGGCCTCGCTGTCCTCGGCATAATCCAGATCCAACACTGGTTGACCGCCATAAATACCACAGCTGACAGCGGCAACATTTCCCGTCAGCGGGTCATTTTTAGCATCGCCCGCCGACAACAATTTATCAACCGCCAGCCGCAACGCGACCCAACCGCCGGTGATAGACGCACAGCGCGTACCACCGTCGGCCTGAATTACGTCGCAATCAATCGAGATCTGCCGCTCTCCCAGCGCAACCCGGTCAATTCCGGCACGCAAGGATCGCCCGATAAGCCGTTGAATTTCCTGCGTTCTGCCGGACTGTTTGCCCATCGACGCCTCGCGCCGGTTGCGGGTATTGGTTGCGCGCGGCAACATTCCGTATTCTGCCGTAACCCAGCCCAGGCCGCTGTTTCGCATGAATGGCGGAACCCGTTCTTCGATTGACGCAGTGCACATAACATGAGTGTCGCCGCATTTGATCAAACAAGAACCCTCGGCATGTTTGTTGAAACCGGTCTCGATTTCAATGGTTCGCAATTCGTCGTTTTTTCTGCCGGAAGGCCGCATGGTATATCCTGTCAAATTCAAATTCTGTGCTGATATTTCTTAGGCAGGCGCAAGCGTAAAGGCAACATTGTCTGATTGACGGACGCAGTCATTTTTTTTACAAACATCAGTCGAACAATGCGCGGCTTTTGCCCAATGACCAAAACAGAAAACCCGGTGGATGACCTTTCAGATCGCAGTCGCGATGTGTTTCGGGCGCTTGTGGAATCGTACATAGAAACCGGAGACCCGATCGGCTCTCGCACACTTACCCGTACATTGGCCGAGAACGTGTCGGCGGCCACAATCCGAAATGTGATGCAGGATCTGGAGCATCTTGGCCTGCTGGACAGCCCGCATATTTCCGCAGGCCGGGTGCCCACGCAAATGGGGTTGCGGTTGTTTGTGGATTCGATGCTGGAAATCGGTGATCTGGCCGGGCCGGACCGGCGGAAAATCCAGAATTCGATCAAAGACGAAACCGATGATATTGCCGGTATCATGGGCCGCGCGGGCTCTATCCTGTCCGGGCTTAGTCACGGTGCCGGGCTGGTACTGTCGCCAAAATCAGAATCCCCCATAAAACATATGGAATTTGTTTCACTTGCGCCGGACCGTGCGTTGGTGGTGTTGGTGACGGCGGACGGGCAGGTTGAAAACCGGGTGTTTGTTCCGCCGGTCGGACAAACCCAATCTGCCATGCGCGAGGCGGCGAATTTTTTGAATGCCACAGTGCAGGGTAAAACCCTGTCAGAACTGTCAGACACCATTGCAAGAGAAATAAAAATTCACCGTCAGGAACTTGATTCGCTGGCGCAGCAGCTTGTTAAAAAAGGGCTGGCAGTTTGGGAAAGCGAAGGGCAATCGCATGAACGTCTGATTGTGCGCGGGCAGTCTAATCTGTTGGAAACAAACGCTGATTCTGAAAACCTTGACCGCATACGCATCCTGTTTGACGATCTGGAACGTAAACGGGACCTGGCGCAGTTTCTTGATTTGACGGAACAGGGCGAGGGCGTGCGGGTTTTTATCGGCTCTGAAAACAAACTTTTTTCACTTTCCGGTAGCTCTTTGGTGGTCTCTCCCTATATGAACTCTGATCGAAAGATTATCGGCGCGGTTGGGGTGATCGGCCCGACCCGCCTGAACTATGGGCGGATTGTGCCGATTGTGGATTATACGGCACAGCTGGTTGGGCAAATGTTGTCTGAACGCAGCTGATGGAATGAACGAGGCATAAATGGCGAATATAAAAAAACAGGACGAAGCCGAAGACATGACTGGGGCTGAGGAAACAGGCTTTGATCCGGCAGATTTTGACGATCTGGACCCGCTGGCGCTGGAAGACGAGCTGTCAGAATTTGAGGTTTTACTGGAAGAGCGAGACTCCCTAAAAGACCGCCTGATGCGGGTGATGGCAGAGGCCGAAAACACCCGAAAGCGTGGCGAACGTGACCGCCGCGATGCAGAGGTTTATGGCGGCTCTAAACTGGCCCGGGATTTGCTGTCGGTTTATGACAACCTGAAACGTGCGCTGGAAACCGTTGACGAACCGCAAAGAGAGGCGTCCAAAGCGCTGATCGATGGAATAGAACTGACGCTGCGAGAGCTGCTTTCCAGTTTTTCAAAGCACAAGATTGAACGGGTTGCGCCGGAAGAGGGCGACAGGTTTGATCCAAAACTACATCAGGCAATGTTTGAGGCACCTTTGCCAGGCACAAAATCCGGAACAGTCATCCAGATGATGACAGAGGGATTCGTTATCGGTGACCGATTGTTACGTCCGGCGCAGGTTGGGGTTTCCTCAAACATCGACCGATTGCCGGATGTGGATGAGACTGACGAAATTTAGACGTCTATTTTTCCGGCCTTAACAGTTCCTGCAACTCGTAGATCAAATTCAGGGCGTCCCTGGGCGACAGGTTGTCTGCGTGAATGCCTGACAAACGGTCAAGCACCGGCGAAGGCTTCTGCGGATCAGGCGCGGAAATTGCAGAGGCGGAAAACAAAGGCAGATCATCCAGCAGTTGACTTAACTTGCCATCGCCGTTTTGTTCTTTAGATTCAAGGTTTTCCAATACCAACCTCGCCCGATTTACAACAGAATCGGGCAGCCCTGCCAGTCGCGCAACCTGAACGCCATAGGATCTGTCTGCGGCGCCTTTGGCCACTTCGTGCAGAAATACAACTTCGCCGTCCCACTCTTTCACCTTGACCGTTGCGTTGTGCAGCCCGGTCAAGGTTGAAGCAAGGGCGGTAAGTTCATGATAATGTGTCGCAAAAAGTGTTCGACACTTATTTACGTCATGCAGATGCTCCAGCGTGGCCCAGGCGATTGACAGGCCGTCATAAGTGGCCGTGCCACGCCCGATCTCGTCCAGAATAACCAATGCGCCCGATTTGGCCTGGTTTAGGATCGCCGCGGTCTCGACCATTTCCACCATAAAAGTGGAACGTCCCCGGGCCAGATCGTCAGAGGCCCCAACGCGGGAGAAAAGTTGGGATACCACGCCAATTCGGGCAGTTTCAGCCGGCACATAGCTGCCCATCTGGGCCAAAAGCGCGATCAATGCGTTTTGGCGTAAAAATGTGGATTTCCCGGCCATATTGGGGCCGGTCAACAGCCACGCGCAGGCAGAATTGGGCGTGTCTGGCGTTAAATCGCAATCATTTGGCACAAATCCGGTGGTTCCGTGCCTAAGCGCCTGTTCCACCACCGGATGGCGTCCGCCTTTGATTTCAAAGGCTTGGCCTGTTTCAACGGAAGGTCTGCACCAGTTTTCCGAAACCGCAAGAGCAGCCAGCGCCGTGGACAGGTCGATCTCTGCCAGGGCCTGTGCTGCAGCGGAAATTTCAGCTGCCGCATCGATCACCAGCAACCGAAGGGCCTGAAACACCTCAAGCTCGATCTCTGTTGCGCGGCCAACGGCATTGTGAATTTTCGTTTCCAACTCTGACAATTGCAACGTTGTGAACCTGATCGCATTCGCTGTGGTCTGACGATGGATAAAATTATCAGACAGAGGCGCCGCCAGCATCTTTTCAGCGAAAGACGACGGCGTTTCAACAAAATAGCCTAAGACGTTGTTATGTTTTATTTTTAACGAATTGATGGATGTGGTTTTTGACAGTTCCGATTGCATTGCAGCAATAACGCTGCGCCCCTCGTCCCGCAGCAGCCGAACCTCGTCCAGCCCGGCGTGGTAACCCTTGGCCACCAACCCCCCGTCCCGCACGCGCAACGGCAGTTCATTGTTGATCGCCCGGCCAAGATGATCGGAGATCGAGGCAAAGCCGGTCAATGCTTTACGGGCGGCTTGCAAGTTGGCGGGATAACGCTCTGCGTCGTCCAAATTGGCAACCGCGCCAGCCTGCACCAGCCCATCACGAATTGCGGCCAGATCACGCGGCCCGCCGCGGTCCAGCGCCAGACGGGACAGCGCCCGCTCTATATCCGGCACCCTGCGAAGCATGTGCCGCAGATCATCCGTCAGCTGCGGTCGTTCGACATAAAACGTAATGTTATCAAGGCGCTGAGTAATCGTTTCCAAATCGGTTGATGGACTGCCAATCCTTTGTGTCAGCAACCGCGCACCTGCACCTGTTACGGTTTTATCAATAACACCCAATAGTGAGCCGGCGCGCTGGCCTGCCAATGTCTGCGTCAATTCCAGATTTTTGCGGGTTGCAGCGTCTATCACCATCACCGAACTGCTGTTTTCCGCCGTCGGGGGTTGCAGCAGCGGCAGATTGCCTTTTTGGGTCAGATCAAGATAATCGGCAAGCGCCCCCATTGCGGACAGAGCAGACCGCGAAAACTGGCCAAAGCCATCGAGCGTCTGAACTTTATAAAGCTGGCACAGGCGCCCCACAGCACCGGCGCTGTCAAAACTGGAATTTGCCAGAATGGTAACCGCGGCCCCGGCCTCTTTGACTGCCACGGAAATTGCAGCCGCTGAACCCTCGGCCACGATAACCTCGCGGGGGGAATGGCGGGCCAGCAGGTGGGAAAGTTCTGACACCGTGCAATCCGTCACGGAAAATGCGCCGGTCGACATATCGACCCGGGCAAAAGACACTTTGCCCCTTACGTCACTATAAGCGGCTAAATAGTTGTTTTTACGGGCATCCAGCAAAGTTGCCTCGCTCAATGTTCCGGGCGTGACCAGCCGCACGACATCCCGCTTTACAACAGATTTTGAACCGCGTTTCTTGGCTTCTGCCGGATCTTCCAGTTGTTCGCAAACAGCAACGCGAAAGCCCTTCTTAATTAACGATAAAAGATAGTTTTCGGCGGAATGCGCGGGCACACCGCACATGGGAATATCCGCACCCAGATGCTTGCCGCGTTTTGTCAGCGCAATATCCAACGCCGCCGCCGCAGCGACGGCATCGTCAAAGAACATCTCGTAAAAATCGCCCATACGATAAAACAGCAGGGCATCCTGATGCTCTGCCTTGATGGCCATGTATTGCGCCATCATCGGTGTAACAGTGGTGTTGATAACGTTCACCAGTCCCCCAACGCCGTGATGTCGCAAATCTACACCGCGCATTCGCCTGATAAAAGTCGAAAAGCCGAAGACTTGGTTGTGGTGGTCTGACGGCCCGAGTAGGGTTTGGGGCATAGAATTGAGGATACTCCAGCCATGCCGAACAATAACAAAGTCACGCCGGAAGAAGCGCTTTCCTATCATATGGAGCCAAAGCCCGGAAAAATTGAGATCAGCGCGTCAACCCCAATGACCACCCAGCGGGACCTGTCACTGGCCTATTCGCCCGGTGTTGCGGTGCCGGTTCAGGCAATCGCGGAAAATCCGGCTGCGGCTTATGACTATACCACCAAGGGCAACATGGTTGGTGTGATCACAAACGGAACGGCCATTCTGGGGCTTGGAAATCTGGGTGCTCTGGCATCCAAGCCGGTGATGGAAGGCAAATCTGTTTTGTTCAAACGGTTCGCCGACGTCAACTCTATTGATATAGAGCTGGACACCGAGGACCCGGACGAGTTTGTCAACGCCGTGCGCCTGATGGGGCCGACATTTGGCGGCATCAACCTGGAAGATATCAAGGCACCGGAATGCTTTATTATCGAGCAGCGCCTGAAAGAGGAAATGAATATTCCGGTTTTTCACGATGACCAGCACGGAACGGCGGTGATCTGTCTGGCCGGTCTGATCAACGCGCTGCATATTTCCGGCAAGAAAATCGAAGATTGCAAAATTGTTCTGAACGGTGCCGGGGCGGCAGGAATTGCCTGTATAGAACTGATCAAGGTCATGGGTGCGAAACACGACAATTGTATCGTCTGTGACACAAAAGGTGTGATTTATCAGGGCCGTAAGGAAGGCATGAACCAGTGGAAATCAGCCCACGCCGCAAATACAAAGCTGCGCAACCTTGAAGAAGCGATGAAAGGTGCAGACGTTTTTCTGGGCGTTTCCGCAAAGGGTGCGGTGACGCCCGCGATGGTAGAGACTATGGCGAAAGACCCGGTGATCTTTGCGATGGCCAACCCTGATCCTGAGATCACACCTGAAGAGGCGCATGCGGTTCGCGAAGACGCGATTGTGGCAACAGGGCGGTCGGACTATCCAAATCAGGTTAACAATGTGCTGGGATTTCCGTACCTGTTTCGGGGCGCGCTGGACATCAACGCCCGGGCCATAAACGACGAAATGAAAATCGCCTGTGCGCAAGCATTGGCAGAGCTGGCCCGGCTGGATGTGCCGGACGAAGTGGCGATGGCCTATGGAACAAAGATGACGTTTGGCCGGGACTATATTATTCCCACGCCGTTTGATCCGCGATTGATTTACGTCATACCGCCGGCGGTTGCGCGGGCCGGAATGGAGACCGGATGCGCACGGCGACCGATCATCGATATGGAGGCTTACGAGCTGTCGCTGAAGGCGCGGTTGGACCCAACCGCGTCTATTTTGCAAAGCCTTTACGTTCGGGCGAAGAACGCGCAGGCGCGGATGATATTCGCCGAAGGTGATGATCCGCGGGTTTTGCGTGCTGCGGTGTCTTACGTGCGGTCCGGGCTGGGTCAGGCCGCTGTGATAGGCCGCGAAGCGGACGTGCGCAATATGCTGGAGTCCGCCGGTCTGGGCGATGCCTACGGCGATATCGAGGTAATAAACGCCGCCAACACGGATCATCTGGAACAGTATAAATCGTTTCTTTACAGCCGCTTACAGCGCAAAGGTTATGACCAGCACGATTGTCACAAACTGGCGTCACGCGACCGGCACGTTTTTTCTGCCCTTATGGTTGTGCATGGTCACGGCGACGGTCTGGTCACCGGTGCCACGCGGAAATCGGCGCATGTGCTGGAGCTGCTGAACCATGTTTTTGACGCCACAGCAGAAGTTGGCGCGGTTGGTGTTTCCGCAGTTTTGCTGAAAGGCCGGGTTGTTCTGATCGCCGATACGCTGGTGCACGAATGGCCGGAAGAAAAAGATCTGGCCGATATCGCGGAAGGTGCCGCAAAACTGGCGCGGTCGCTGGGGATGGAGCCGCGCGTGGCCTTTGTAAGCTTTTCCAACTTTGGATATCCGGTGTCAGAGCGGGCGGAAAAGATGACCAAAACGCCCGCAGTTCTGGACGCAAGGGGAGTGGATTTTGAATACGATGGTGAAATGACCGTTGACGTGGCGCTTAATCCCGATGTTCAGGCGCGGTATCCGTTTTGCCGGCTTACCGGTCCTGCCAATATTCTGGTGGTTCCGGCCCGGCATTCAGCGTCTATTTCAGTAAAAATTCTGCAGGAAATGGGCGGGGCTACGGTGATCGGGCCAATCTTGACCGGCGTTGATCATCAGGTTCAACTGTGCGCCACCACCGCAACGGAAACTGATATTCTGCATATGGCGGTCATGGCAGCCTGTCGGGTTTGCTGAGTGGCGGTTTTTAATCTGGGATCAATCAATGCGGATTATTTTTACGAGGTGCCGCATCTGCCAAAGCCGGGCGAAACCCTTGCCGCGCTTGGCAGTTATCGCGGGCTGGGCGGCAAGGGCGCAAACCAGTCAATCGCTGCGGCACAGGCCGGGGCGACGGTTTATCACATCGGTGCAGTTGGGCCGGATGGGGCCTGGGCGTGCCGGCGGCTGGCGGACTTTGGCGTGAACACCGATCACATTGCCACGCTGAATATTCCAACCGCGCATGCGATCATCAACGTGGACCCGCAGGGCGAAAACGCCATTGTCATTTACAGTTCTGCAAATGTCGCGCAGGACAAGGCCCGCATCACAACCGCGCTGAAAACGGCCAAAAGCGGTGACATCTGTATATTGCAAAACGAAACAAATTTGGTTGAGCAAACTGCGCAACTTGCCCGGGATATGGGGCTTTATGTGGTTTATTCCGCTGCCCCTTTTGCTGCCGATAAAGTTACGGCGATTCTGCCGTATATTGACGTGCTGGTGGTGAACGAGGTTGAAGCCGTGCAATTGTCAAAGGCGCTGAATGCACCGATCGGCGCGGTGTCGGTTGATGCGGTTTTGATCACCAAAGGCAGCGCCGGATCAGAGTATTTGAGCAAAGGCGAAACAGTTCAGGCCCCGGCTTTTCAGGTCAGGGCGGTGGATACCACTGGCGCCGGAGATACCTATCTGGGGTTTTTTGCGGCGGGGCTGGATGGCGGCAAACCGGTGCGCGACGCTATGCGGGACGGGGCAGCGGCAGCGGCCATACAGGTGACCCGCAAGGGAACGGGTGAGGCGATTCCCACATTGGCGGAAGTGCGTACTTTTTTGGAAGACCAAAGCTGAGGGACCGGCCTGTCAGCCCTTCATACCGTCCCAGAACGTCTTGACTTTGCCAAAGAAATTGCTGCTGTGCGGGTTGTTGTTCTCGCCCAGTTTGTCAAACTCGCGCAGCAGTT
>Ga0209992_10001432_pt1 | contig 25214 bp, 23 predicted proteins | sample 2SBtaG_2_FD_182564 | JGI IMG/M metagenome (GOLD analysis project Ga0209992, IMG submission 182564) | Deep subsurface microbial communities from Kolumbo volcano to uncover new lineages of life (NeLLi) - 2SBTROV12_ACTIVE470 metaG (SPAdes)... | ecosystem: Environmental > Aquatic > Marine >... | reverse complement strand
ACTCCCGCATGGGTAGCTCGAAGGCCGCGTTGTCCAGGCTGTGGACCTTGGTCAGGCGCAAGAGCCCGGCCAGCAGGAACACCATCGCTTCGCCGCGGTCCCGGATCTGTGCCGCGAGCTCCTGGTCTTCGCCGGCCTTGGCCTGCTCCAGGGCCTTGCCCAGCTGGAATTGGGCGTCGGCGATCTGGGCGCTGGGATCCATGCTCAGGCCCCGGCCTTGGACTTCTGGTCTTCTGCGATGCGCTGCCGGCGCCGCACGCGGCCCTGGACGGCCCCGTTGTAGAGCGCCTCGTCCTCGCGATTCAGGTGGGCGATCTGCTTGAGCACGCCGTCGGCGTCGTCGTTGTCGACCAGCGGCAGCCCCGTGACGGCCGCCCAGTTCAGCGCGTGATCGGCCCCCCGGACACGGCTCAGCAGGCCCTTCGGAAGGCACCAGTCCTTGAAGGCGGCCAAGGCGGCCTCTGGGTCCAGGCGGGCCATGACGCCTCCGATGACCTTGGCCTCGTCGTCGCCCAGCCGGCCCCCGGAGCGCTCCTTGGCGTGTCGCACCAGGGCCGGGAACATGCGTCGGTCGCCCTGGTGCCCGACGCCCTGGATGGTGCGGATCCGGACCATCTCCTCGTGGCTGTGGAGCAGCTTGAACGCCACGGCGCGGGTCGTGGCGTTGTACCCGGTCAGCTCGACCACGTGGCAGCACTCGAACAGGATGTCCATGTCGCCGCTGTTGGAGAGCTCCAGGGCGAGCTTCTGGGCGTCGTCTGGACTGCCGGCGGTCACCGCCCGGAACAGGTCCGCGGCCACGGAGCCGTAGGACGTCTGGAGGCGCTGAATGACGTACGCGGAGCGGGCGGGCAGCTCCCGGGCGATGAGCTGCCGGATTGTGCGGCGGGAGCGTGCCGCGCGCTCGGTCTCGAGCAGATCCACCAGGGTCGACAGGTGGTCTCCCGGCAGCTGATCGAGCAGGCGCAGGAAGGACTCGGGCACGGTGTCGGCGTCGGGCGGCACGGAGTGAACCAGTCGGGCCAGGGCGTTGCGGTCGGCGAAGGAGTCGATGAGGACCTGGACGTCGGCGCCGTCCTGGTCGCCGCGGACCGCCATCAGGAGCAGGTCCAGCATGCGCAGCAGGTTGTCCAGCTGGCCCTCGGACAGCAGGAAGTCCCGGATCTCGGTCAGCAGGGGCCGGGCCTCGCTGAGGCGGACCGGGTCCGTGGGGTCCTGGACCACGGTGAGCAGCTCGCTGACCAGCCCCAGGCAGTCCTCGGGCAGGTGCTGGGAGGTCTCCTCGGAGCGGAGCCGGTCCAGGGTGGCGTCGGCGATGGGCCGCCACGTGGGCTGATCCTCGCCGGTCAGGTTGGGGTGGGGGAGATCGAAATTCGGCGGGACCCGCACCTCGGCGTGGTTGGCCAGGCGCTGGTGGGCCAGCTCGAGCCCCAGACCGTCGTCTTCGACCTCGTCCTCGGGCACGAAGCCCTCGACGGCCTCGACGTCGATGTTCTGGAAGTTGGCCTTCCACAGCAGCGTGACCACGTCGTCCTCGCTGTGGGACAGGCCGGTGTAGCGGATGGAGAGGATCTCCAGGAGCTGCAGGAGCTCGGACCACGCCACAGCGGGCTGGACCACCAGGTTGCGCACCCCGTCGCGGAACAGGCGGAAGGCCAGGGAGCGTTCCCGATCCCGCTCCAGGTAGACCACCTCGCGCTCCGGGGCGAGCACCATCTCGAAGGGACGGACCGCCAGGTGCAGCTCGCCGTGGTGAGCGCCGAAGGCGTGGAAGGCGTCCCGGACCTCCTCGAGGAAGGTCCGGATGGCGTCGTTGCTCGGGTCGTAGAGTTGGAAGCTTCGGGCGGCCCGCGCAAGGGCCCGGAGCGCGTCGTTGGCCGCCCTGGCACGATCGTCGGATCCGAGTTCGGTCTCCTGGTCGTCGGGCGCGCGTACCCCGCTGACCGGGGGTCTGGGATCGTTCGGCTCCATCCGGTGGACGCGGTGCCTCGTGCCTTGAGGGGGTCTCCCCCCCCTCGGCACCATGGTACCGCGCCGCCAATCCGGGCGTCAAAGGGCCTCTCAGGCGCGTCTGCAGGCCCTCAGATACCCGTGATCCAGTGGGCGATCGTGCCCTTGAGGCTGCGGGGCACCAGCGGGCTGTCCAACAGCACCAGGGTGATGCACTCGCCGTCGTCGTGGATGTCCAGGTGGTGCTCGACCGTGTCGTCGGCAACCGCCACGTCTCCGCGCAGGTAGTCAGCCCCGCGGTCGGAGAAGCCGCCCTGGAGCACCAGGTTGTATTCCTGGCCGCCGTGGGTGTGGCGGGGGATCTCGATGCCTGGGGCCAGACGCGTCAGGCGCACCGGTTGGGGCCCGTAATGCAGGGGCAGGTCCAGCACCTGGACGCCGGGCCAGACCTTGCGCCACCGGGGCTGGGGACCCATCAGTCGGCGCAGGGGCGCTGGGAAGATCGGATCGCCCGTGGGCACCGGTCGGGGGGCTGGCGCGGGCTCGTCCAGCCTGGCGAGCATGGCTTCCAGGCTGCCCGGGGCGAGCTCGGCCCCCGGGAGCTCGGCCAGGAGCTCGCCGCCCACGGCCTCGAGCGTGTCCAGGTGGGCCCGGGACTCCGGGCTCAGGGTCAGGTGACAGGCTGCGAGCAGGGAGAGGGCCTCGCCGGCCGTGCCCGCTGCGTAGCTGAGCAGCAGCTCCTCGGGGATCAGGTGAGTGGGCGTCGTCATGGACTGCTCTGCTGGTCTTCGAGCACCTGGCGCAGCCGGATCATGGCCAGCCGGGAGCGGGACTTGATGGTGCCCAGGGGCACGCCGGTGGCATCGGCCAGCTCCCGCATGGAGCGCCCCTCGAAGTACGAGCTCTGCAGGACCTCGGCCTGTTCCTGGGGAAGGGTGGCCAGGGCCTGGCGCACGGCGGCGGCCCTGCGGGCCTGGGCGACCTGGGCATCGGTGGCCTGGGTGGGCTGCATGGTCTCGATGATCTCGGTGGCCTCTGGCTCGGGACGGTTCTCCTTGCGCAGGCGATCGATCCGGCGGTTCCGGGCGATGGTGAAGATCCAGGTGTTGGGGTTGGCCCGGGACGGGTCATAGGTCGGCGCCCGGCGCCACACGGTCAGCAGGACGTCCTGGGCGACCTCCTCGGCTGTGACCGGGTCTGCGCCGGACCGCATCAGGTAGCGCTTCACCTGGGGGGCGTAGTGGGCGTACAAGGCTGCAAACGCCTCCCGGTCCCCATCCTGGGCGATCCGTGCAATCCAGGCCTTGGGGCCAACCGGTGACGTCCCCGACATCGCGCGCAGCCTATCACCGCGGTCCTGGGGACTCTGCGGGGGAGGGGGTGTCGCGCTCATCATGCGGGGGTAGGGGTCGGGCGGGCGGCGCCGTGAGCGTGGAGCTGTCGGTCCAGGTGCTGGGTTCCTTCTGGCAAGGGGTGTGTGGGTTGTTCATCCCCCATACGGCGGCGCCATGAGAACGGATCACTGGCTCATCGGCGGCTGAGCCGGGCTCACCGGTGCCAGACGGGCCCGCCGTGGCCGGTCGCCGGTGGGTCGACGCTGCCCGGCAGGATCTCCCGCAGGTAGTCCCCCCAGCTCTTCTCCTGGCGCCAGTGCCGCGGATAGCCCACCGCCACCTCCTCGAAGCGCACGCCGTCCCGCCAGTCGGTCGCCCGCATGTGGAGGTGGCCTGTCACGACCACATCGGCCCGGTAGCGCAGGTGCCAGTCCTCGGTCTCCCGGGTGCCGCACCAGGGGATGAAGCGCGGGATCCGGTGGAGCCGCACCAGGTCCCGGCGCAGGGGAAAGTGGTTCACCAGCACCGTGCGCGTGTCATGGGGGATCCCGTCGAGCCGGGCCCGGGTCTGGGCCAGCCGCGCGGCGCACCAGGCGGACTTGGAGGGGTAGGGGTCCGAGTGCAAGAGCGACTCGTCCCGGCACACGATGCCGTCCTCTCGGGCCCAGGCGACGGCGTCGGCCGGGGCCACGTGGTCCGGGGCGAAGCTGTAGTCGTAGAGCACGAACAGCGGGGCGATGACCCGCCTGGGGCCTTCCCCGGGCCAGACCAGGAAGGGGTCCTCGGGCGTGCGAACCCCCAGGTCCCGGCAGACGGCCACCATCGCCTCGTACGCCGCGACCCCGCGAAGAGCGGCCTCCCCGACGCTCCAGAGCTCGTGGTTTCCCGGCACCCAGTAGAGCTGGGCGAAGCGCTCGGCGAGGAGCGTCAGGCACCAGCGCAGTCTTCGGGGGTCCTCGGTCACGTCGCCGCCGACGATCAGGTGGTCGTGGGCACGTGCCGGCAGGGACGCCAGGGCGTCCCGGTTCCGCTCGTGGTTCAGGTGCAGATCGCTGATGGCCCAGAGCTTCACGACAGTCGATCCTCCAGGTCCTTGAGTCGGGCACGCAGGGCGATCAGCTCGTCGTCGGGGGCGGACGTGTGCGGCGGCGCGTCCGGGGACGGCGGCGCTGGCGCCGGCTCGGCGGCGGGTGGCGGCGGCGGGGCCTGCTTGCCGGCGCGGGCCCAGCCGAACTGTCGCTCCAGCTGGCCGAGCTGGGCGTCCAGGAGCTCCAGGCCAGCGGCGAATTGCTGGCGCACGAGCCGGGTCAGCGGCCCGTCCTCGGAGAGTCGGATGATGCGATGCAGCAACCCGGGGGGCAGGATCTCCGCCGCCCCCTGCACCTCCAGGAGCACCTGGAGCAGGACCGCTCGGGTCAGGTCGGAGCCATCGGACACCGACACGACGCCGACGTCGACGCCGGACCGGACGAGGTCCGCGAGCTCTTGGAGGTTGATGTAGCTGGAGGCCTCGGTGTCGTAGAGTCGCCGGTTGCCGTACTTCTTGATGACGCGCATGCCGGAGAGGGTAGCCGGTCCGGCCATGTTGCAGTGCAACGGAAATGGCTTGACGCAACGCAACACGGTACTTAGCCTGCGGTCGACGGTCGGAGACCTCTGGCCGTCCTCACCCCCATGGAGGAACGATGTCGACCCTGCCCACCCCCGAGTCCCTCAACGCGTCGCTGCACCGGGCCGGCCAGGCCGCCCTGGACCTGCAGGACAAGGCCCTGAAGTGGCAGCTCGATCAGGCCCGCTTCGCCCAGACCCAGGCCGAGGTCAGCGCCCGCCACGGGCTCAAGGCCGCCGAGACCGCCGCCACCCTGGTGCGCGTTGGACAGCAGGCCGTCGTCGACGCCTTCGCACCCAGCGGGGACTAGCCATGACCGGGAAGACCGTCGACTTCAGCGACATGGCCCAGGCCTTCCAGCAGCAGTGGGAGACCGCCCTGTCCGGGTGGTGGGACCAGGTGCTGGAGTCGCCGGCCTTCCTGGACGCGATGGGCCAGGGCCTCGAGACCGGGGCCCGCGCCCGCCAGCAGTACGAGCGAGCGGTGGACGACTCGCTCAGCGCGATGCACCTGCCGACCCGGGCGGACCTGACCCGGGTTGCCCGCATCGCTTCCCTGCTCGAGGACCGGCTGCTCAAGGTCGAGGATCTGCTCCTGGAGCTGCGGGACGATCTGACCGCGCGGCTCAGCCAGGCCGAGGAAGAGGCTGTGAAGGCCCGCATCGAAGCCGCCGAGACCCGTCTGGAGCTGCGGGAGCGGCTGGGGGCCCTCGAAGCCCGGCTGGCGGAGCAGGGCTGATGGTCGCCAGCCTCGAGGTGTTGCGGTTCCTGAAGACCGACCCGGTGCGCCGGGCGCGGCCGGGGCGAACCCCTCACGGGGTGATCCATCGACAGGGCAGCAGCCGCCTGCTGTACTTCCCTTCCCCGGAGCCACGCCACACCCCGCTCTTCGTGTCGATGCCGCTCATCAACACGTGGTCGATCTTCGATCTGTTGCCGGGGCGCTCGGTGATCGAGGCCCTGACCCAGGCGGGCGTGCCGGTCTACGTACTCGACTGGGGCCGGCCGGGGCCCCACGACCGGTACACCACCCTGGCAGACCTGGTCGACACCCGCCTCGGCCGGGCCCTGGACCGCACCCGGCGACACGCGGGCAGGCTGCCGGATGCCCTGGGCTACTGCGTCGGCGGCACCTTCCTGGCGATGCACCTCGCCCGGCACCCGGGATGCGTGGGCCGGCTCGCGCTCTTGTGTGCCCCCATCGACTTCCACGCCTCTGGAAGGCTCGCCCGCTGGGCCACGCCGGAGTCCTTCCCGGTCGACGCGGCCATCGACGGCTTCGGCAACTACCCGGCGGACATCATCCGGGGCGCCTTTGCCTGGCTGCGGCCCATGGGCCAGTGGTCCAAGTGGGCGACGCTGGCCGAGCGCATCGACGACCCGGACTTCCGGGCACTGTGGGCCCACCTGGAGCGCTGGTCCGACGACCCGGTGGACTTCCCGGGCGAGGCCTACCGGGCCTACGTCAAGGGCTGCTACTTCGACAACGCGCTGATCTCCGGGGGCTGGCAGCTGGCCGGTCGCCCGGTGGACCTGGGCGCCGGCAGGGTCCCAGCCCACGTGCTCTCCGCCGAGCGCGACCACATCTGCGAGCCCCCGGCCGCCGAGGCCCTGGCCGGGGTGTGGGGCGCCCCGGTGACCACCGAGCGCCTGCCCGGCGGCCACGTGGGGGTCTGCGTGGGCGCCAGGCTCCCAGCGGCCCTGCTCCGGTGGCTGGGCGCGTGACCCGCACCGGCCGACCCGGCGAGCTCCAGCACGGCCTGGCCCTGCTGGCGTCCCTGCCGCGCCCGCCACTGGGGCTGACCCCCCACACCGTGGTGCACACCCAGGACAAGCTGGCCCTGCGCCACTACCCGCCGCGCGGCGAGCTTCGGGCCCTGCCGGTGGTGGTCGTGCCGTCGCTGATCAACCGCGCGACGATCTGCGATCTGGAGCCGGACCGCTCCCTGGTCGGGGGTCTCGCCGCCCAGGGGCACCCGACCTACCTGGTGGACTGGGGCGTGCCCGGGCCCGAGGACGCGGGCGAAGACGTGGCCTATGTGCTGCTGGAGCTCCTGCACCGGGCCCTCGATCGGGCCTGTCGTCACGCGGGAACCCGACAGGCCGTGCTCCTGGGCTACTGCCAGGGCGGCACCCTTGCGGCCATGTACGCCGCCCTTCGCCCCCGGCGGGTCGCCGGCCTGATCACCCTGGCCGCGCCGGTGCGCTTCTCCGAGGGCGGACGCTTCCGGGACTTCACGGACCCAGCGCACTTCGACGCGGAAGCGGTGATCGACGACACCGGCCTGGTGCCCGTGCACTGGATGAAGGCCGGCTTCCAGCTCCTGGATCCGATGGGCATCTCGGACAAGCTCGTGGCGGTGGCCCGGGCATCCCGGGACCCGGAGCGGCTGCGGCGGGTGCTGGCCCGGGAGCGCTGGCTCGAGGAGAACGTGCCGGTGGCCGGCGCCTTCGCCCGGGAGTTCATCCGCAACACCTACCAGGAGGACCGGCTCGAGGCGGGCACCTGGCACGTGGCCGGGGAGCGGGTGGACCTGGGCGCCATCACGGCGCCGCTCTTGCTGCTGGCGTGCGAGCGGGACTTCATCTGCCCCAAGGCGGCGACGCTGCCCCTGGCGGAGCTCGTGGGCAGTGACCAGGTCCAGGTCGAGGTGCTCCAGACCGGCCACATCGGCGCCGTGGTCGGGCGCTACGGCCCGGAGAAGCTCCAGCCCCTGCTCGACACCTGGCTCCGGGAGCTCGAGGGATGAACCGCGTCCTGCAAGCCTGGGCCCGCTTCGACGGCCATCGGGAGGCCCTGGTCGACGTTGGCACCGGCCGCCGCTGGACTTACGCCCAGCTCCACCGGGACGCCCTGTGCTGGGCCGGGCGGCTGGCTGCCGAGGGCGTCGGACCCGGCGACGTGGTCGCGGTGCTGGCCCACAACCGGGGCGAGTCCCTGGCGGTGCTCTACGCAGCGGCCGAGCTCGGGGCGATCTTCTTCCCACTCAACTGGCGGCTGAGCGTGCCCGAGCTGCGCTGGCAGCTCGGGCACAGCGGTGCGCGGGTGCTGCTGACCGACGCGGGCCATGCCACGGTGCTCGACAGGCCCAGCTTGTCCCTGGACGATGGCCCCGGCCCCACGGCGTACCAGGGGCCCGGCGCTGGCGCCGAGGACCCCTGGATGCTGCTCTACACCAGCGGCAGCTCCGGTCGGCCCAAGGGCGCACTGATCCCTCACCGCCAGGCCCACCACAACGCGGTCAACACCGTGCTCGCCTGTGACCTGACCCGGGAAGACACCACGCTGACCTTCACGCCCCTGTTCCACACCGGGGGCCTGAACTGCTTGACGACCCCACTGTTCTTTCGCGGCGGGCGGGTGGTGTTGACCCCCGGCTTCGACGCCGCCCAGGCCCTGGCGCTCGTGGCCCAGGAGCGCATCAGCTTGCTGATGGGCGTGCCGACCATCTTCCAGCTCCTGCACGACCACCCGGCCTTTGGGCACGCCGATCTGTCGTCGGTCCGCGATGCCCTGTGCGGCGGCGCTCCCCTCGGTGCTGATCTGTTGGCGCGCTACCTGGACCGCGGCATCCCGCTCCGCCAGGGCTTCGGCATGACCGAGTGCGGGCCGAACTGCTTCGGCACGCCACCGGACCAGGTGAGTCAGCGACTCGGCACGGTCGGACAGCCCATCCACTTCCTGGGCACCCGGGTGGTGCGGCCCGACGGCACGTCCTGCGACGCCGACGAGCCCGGCGAGCTCCAGTTCAAGGGCCCGATGGTCTTCGCCGGCTACCTGGGCAACCCCGACGCAACGGCCGCCAGCTTCACCGGCGACGGCTGGTTCAAGACCGGCGACGTGCTGAGCGTCGACGCCGACGGCTACTACACCGTGCGCGGCCGGCTCAAGGAGATGTACATCTCCGGCGGCGAAAACGTGTACCCGGCCGAGGTCGAGGCCGTGCTGCTCCAGTGCCCGGGCGTCGCCCAGGCCGCCGTGGTCGGCGTGCCCGACCCCCGCTGGGGCGAGGTGGGCCACGCCTTCCTGGAGCCCCAGCCCGGCGTCACCCTGGATCCCGAGACCGTGCGGGCCTTCGTGGCTCCCCGGCTCGCCCGCTTCAAGCAGCCCCGTCACGTCGACGTGCGGCCGCTCCTTCCCCGCACCGGCAGCGGCAAGATCGACAAGCTCGCCCTGCGCCAGACGCCCCTGGAGGCCTGATGTTGCTCCTCGCCTTGACCCTGGCCTGTGTGCCCGATGACGTCGACCAGACCGGCACGACCGACACCGCCGAATCCGGCGACACAGCCGACACCGCCACGAGCGCCAACGGCTTCGTCGGGACCTGGCTCTCAGAGGGAGAGGACCTGAGCCCTCTCTTCGCGGGCGACCCCTTCCACTACACGCGCATCGACGCGGTCTTCCACCGCGACGGAACCTACGAGGTGGTCGGCGTCGACACCCAGGGCGCCAGCTACGACTTCGCCGGGACCTACCTGCTCGACGACAGCACCACGCCCGGCACCATCACCCAGACCCAGACCGTGCCCTACGACGCCACGGCCGAGGGGCTGTGGCTCGTCGACGATGACCTGCTGACCTTTGAGATCGTTCAGACCAGCCCGGACTACGGCTACACCCCCGCCACGCCGGAAGGGGGCTTCGGCAGCACCGCGGGGCCCGGCCTCGAGGACGGCGACAACGTGCAGACCTACGTGCGGGTCCCCTGAGTGCTCCTGGTCGCGCTGGCCGTCGGACTGACGAGCGCCCAGGCGCCGCTGGAGACGTCCGTGGCGGGCGAGGCACCGATCGTGGAGCCCCGCCTGCCCGGGCCCGGCGACGAGCTCCAGCTGCTGGGGCTCTTCCAGACCCGGATCACGACCACCAGCGTCGAGACCACCAGCCCCTACCTGGACGGCCAGGTCATCGGCACGCTCGGCGGCACCAACGGGACTGTGGTCGCCGGCAACCGGGGCACCTTTGCCGAGCAGAGGGCGGTGGGCTTCGGCACCTGGGCTCCCCACGTGCTCGACGGCCGGGCGTCGCTGACGGCCGCCTTCGAGATCGACTTCGTGCTCGGGGACCAGAGCTACGGGGTGGGCGGCAACACCGGAGGCGGCTTCGGCGCGGACCAGGTGAACCTCCAGACCCGGCGTCTGCACGCGAACTTCGTGGGCGGCGCCGCCGGCTGGGACCTCACGGCGGTGCTGGGTCTCCAGTTCCTGAGCGACACGGTCTACGACCCGCGCACCGCCCACCCGGACGACCTGTTCCGCACCGGCGGCGGTCTGAAGATCTGGGGCTCCGAAGGGGCAGGTGCCACGGTCTTCGGGCGCTACGACGGGCCCAGCGGGGAGACGCTCCGCGCTCGGCTCGGGGCCTACACCCTGGTGGAGCAGGGCGTCAGTCTGGACGACGACATCAGCCTGGTGGTCGGGGATGCCCAGTGGGTGCCCGATGCGGGCTGGCGGCTCGGGGGCCACGTGTGGTGGCTCCGGGATCGGTCGGAGGGGCAGGGGACCGTGTTCGGGACCGGGCCGTACTCGGCGCTGTCGGGCCTGCAGGGCGGGCCTCAGCTGGCGGCAGCAGGCACGGTGGGATCGGATCTGGTCTGGCTGGCTGTGGATGGGGGCTACAACCACCGGCTCGACCGCGGGCCCCTGGGCTTCAGCGCCCTGGCCCTGGCGAACCTGGGCCGACTCTACGTGGACGGGGCCGAGGACCCAGCGGTGCGCGGTCTGCTGGTGTCCGGCGACGTGCGCTACCGCTACGCGCCGGGCTCCGGCAGCGTGGTCCGAGCCGAGGCCCTCTGGAGCTCCGGCGACGCCGACGGCGGCGACTACGGCGGCGTGATCACCGGCAATAGCTACGGCTTCGTGGGCGCGTCCTGGACCACCCACGGCAGCGTGCTGCTGCTGCCGGACCCGGACGCCATCAACCGCCAGGTGGCGGTGGCTTACGACGTCTCTGGAGGCGGCGCAGGGCTCCTGGCGCTGGCCGGCGGCGTGGGCTTCGACATCCAGCCCGACCGGATCACCGTGTCCGGCAATGTGACCCACGCTCGGCTCGGCACCGGCGAGGCCCTGGGCACCGAGCTCACCGGGCGGCTCCAGTGGCAGCCCTTGCCCCTCTGCCGCGTGGGCCTGACCGGCGCAGCGGTGCTGGGCAGTGCCTTCCCGTCGGTGCCGTGGACCGCCTCTGCCTCTGTGAACTGGGTGCTGTTCTGATGCTGATGACCCTGCTGTTCGCCTGCACCGCCCGCTACGCGGCGCTACCCCCGATGGCCCCCTCGGAGCTGTGGTCCCCCCTGCCGGTCCAGACCACCGAGGTGGCGGGCACCACCGTCTCCTGGGTCGACACCGGCACGGTCTCCGAGCAGACGCCGCTTGTGTTGATGCACGGCCTGAGCGCGAGCGTGGGCTTCTGGGAGCACCAGCTGCCCGACCTGGCCCCAGATCGGCGCATCCTGGCCCTGGACCTGCCCGGCTATGGGCGCTCGGGCCGGCCGGACGCGCCCTACACACCGCCCTGGTTCGCCGGCGTGATCGTCGACTGGCTCGACGCCCTGGGTCTGGACCGGGTCGTGCTGGTGGGCCACTCCATGGGTGGGCAGATCGCGCTGACCATGGCCCTGGACCACCCGGACAGGGTCCAAGCCCTGGTGCTGTCGGCCCCGGCGGGCATCGAGACTTTCTCGGAGGGTGAGGCCCGCTTCATCAAGGACCACTGGCACGAGGCCCGCGCCCTGGAGGCCACGGAGCACGACCTGCGGGCGGTGTTCACCACCCAGGTCTTCAACACCCACGACCCCGGCGTGGAGCGTCTGCTGGAGGAGCGAGTGCGGCTCGGTGCCCACCCGGCGTTCCGGGGCACCAGCGTGGCCGTGTCCCGGTCCATCGCCGGCATGCTCGACCACCCGGTGCGGCACAGGCTGGGCGAGCTGGCCCTGCCGGTGTTCGTGGCCTTTGGCAGCCGGGACCGCATGATCCCGAACCCGATCTTCAGCGGTGGGCGTCCGGCCACGGTCCTGGCCGACGCGGTGGCTCTGCTCGACGCCGAGCCCTTGCTGGTGCCCGGGGCCGGACACACGGTGCACCACGACGCCCCCGAGACCTTCAACCTGGCCGTCCAGGCCTACCTGGGGGGCCTGTGATCGGGCTGCTGGTGAGCGTGGCTCTGGCCACGGATGCCTTTGATCCGACCGCCCAGGACGCCCGCTTCACCGGGGCCGAGACCTGGACCGTGGACGAAGAGATCCGGCTGTGGGGGGCCATCGAGCGGCACGTGGATGCCGAAGCCGGCCTGTTCACCCAGGAGGACTTCAACGACGCCCTGGCTTGGCCCGACGACAGCCACTACGCCCCGTGGATCGCCACGTGCTTCGGCACGGCCACCCCGAGCAGCGACACCTTCCTGCTGCACGCGGGGCCGTCCAGCGCCATCGGGCGGGGCACCCCCATCCTGTTCGTGCCCGGCGCCGGCGACAACGCCAGCCGGGGCTTCATCACCATGGCCACGCGGATGGACCAGGCCGGTCGCCCGGTCTACGCGCTGACCTTTGCCCACCCCCACGGCGACGTGCTGCAGCAGGCCGAGCTCGTGGCCGACGCCATCGCCCGGATCCGCCACCTGACCGGCGCCGCGCAGATCGACCTGGTCTCCCACAGCAAGGGCGGGGTGGCCACAGCGGTCTACCTGGCCCACACCGAGGGCGCGGCGTGGGGCCACTCGGCCTACGAGGCCCACGGCACGCCCTATCGGGGCGACGTGCGCCGGGCGGTCTTCATCGCCACGCCCCTGGACGGCATCGACACGACCCACCGCTGGACCCTGGGCAACTACGCCAGCGTCGACGAGGACCTGGCCGTCAGCCCCACGAGCTGGGAGACCTGGTACCCCTACGGCGTCACGAGCTGGTGGCTCTCCGAGGACCTGTCCGCCCAGGATCTCTTCCCCAGTGGCCAGGACCTGTTCCCCGGGCACCGGCAGATCATCCGGCGCCAGCCCGCCGAGCTGCCCGGCAGCCTGCCCTGGCTGGGGGTCTACAGCCTGCAACCCGACTGGTGGACCACCTACGAAGGGGGCACGGGGGTGTGGTCCGAAGCCGCGGGCATCGACGCGGTCGAGGCCGCCGGGGGCCACCTGCTCGAACACCTGGAGGGCCAGGGGGTCGATCCGGGGGTGGAGCTCTTCGTGCTCGCCGGCACCAGCCCGCTGATGCCCAATGGGGCCGAGAGCTACCTGCTGGCGTTCTTCGACCAGGTCTGGGTCGATCTGATGACCGGGGGCGCGGACCTGTGGGCCGCCCTGGCCGGCGAGCTGGCCGGTGGCGCCTTCGAAGGCGTGGGGCTGAGCGACGCAGACGTGCAAGGGCTCGCGGCGGGCAAGCTGGTGCTCGGGGAGATCAGCGGGCCCAGCGACGGGCTGGTCTTCGTGGACAGCGCCACCCGGGCGGCGACCCTGACCGGCCGCGGGGCCCAGGTGGTCGAGACCTACACCGCTGAGCTGTCCCACCTGGACCTGCTCTACGCGAGCCCCGTCATCGGCGAGCTCCTGCTGGAGGAAGCGGCCCAGGACCCGGTCGAGTACGGCTGGCTGGAGGGCCTTGCGAACCGCTACATCGAAGCCGACACTCTGGGCTGGCTCGAGCGGGTGCTGGCCGACGAAGGGGCGTCCGGGCCCTCGGACACCGCCGTCGGACACACCGGGGACACGGGGGCGCAAGCCGCCGACACGGGCGTCCCGGACCCTCGCCCCGACGACCCCACGGGCACGACCGGCTGGGCGGGCTGCACCGAGGGCTGCGGGACGGGTTCGAGCCTGGCCTGGATCGGACTCCCGCTGCTGGGCTGGCTGCGCCGTGAGCACTGGGCGGGTTCGACCCACTGACCGGGCGCGGGGTCGGCTACCCTCGTGTCGCGAGGAGCCGAGATGCTCGCCCTGCTGCTGACGACCATCGCCCATGCCCAGGCCCTGCCCCCGGTGCCTTGTGCGACCCCCTGGCTGCTGCCCGAACGCCTGGACATCGTGCCCGTGCAGCCTCCGTCGCCCCCGCCCGCAGCCGGCAAGGGCCTGCGCACCACCTACGACGGCGTGCCCAACGTGGCGACGTCGGCCAACTTCGCCCTGTGGTGGGGCAGTCGGCTGGACCTGTCCGACGCCAAGGCCCAGGCGGTCCTGGAGGGCTTCGAGGCGTCGTGGGAGGTCCAGGTCGGCGAGCTGGGCCACGACGCCCCCGAGGGGTCGGACCAGTGGCTCTTCAACGTGTACGTGGGCAGCACGGGCAGCGGCACCCCCAGCGACTACGGGGCGGGTGGCTACTACTGGCGCGACGAGGAGGGCTGGCCGATGGTCGTGGTCGGATCGCCCACTGCCAACGATCCAGAGGACTATGGCCGATCGGTCATCGCCCACGAGTACTACCACGCCATCCAGGACCGGACGGGCAACTACGTCTACGCCAACAATTACGGCTTCACCGATGGCTCGTGGTTCTGGGAGTCCACCGCGACCTGGGTGGTCAGCGAGATCTTCCCCCAGGACCTGTGGCACGCGAGCTTCCTCTTTGGCTACCTGTTGGTCCCGGACCAGCCGCTCAACGCGTTCACCTACCCGGACGGCTCGCTGGACGGGTACCACCAGTACGGCGCCTTTCTGTTTCCCAGGTACTTGACCGAGCACGCGGTGGACCCGTCGGTGATCGTCGAGACGTGGAAGCGCGGCAGTCGGGACGGGGACCCCCTGGTCGTGCTCGGTGAGCTGCTGGCCGATCGAGACCTGGACCTGGCGTCGGTGTTCGTGGACTTCGCCGCGGCCAATGTGCTGTGGGACTACCAGCACGGCGGCACCTACCAGGCGGTGGTCGACGGCTATGCGCCCTACTTCCCCAGCGAAGATCGACGGGTCACGGCGACCGTGCGCGGGGACGGGGACCCCGACTGGTTCGACGTGGACGAAGACCTGGCACCCGCCCGGCTCGGCTACAACCAGATCCGCTTCGAGCGGCCAGACGACGGGGACCTGGAGCTGGGCTTCGACGGGGCAGCCGAGGGCTCCGACGGCACGGCGCCGGCGTGGGGCCTGGCCGTGATCTTCGAGGACGATGGGGGTGACCGGGTCGAGGTGCTCGATCCCGACGCAGGGGTCTGGCTCTTCGAGGACGTCGGGGACCACGACGTCATCACGCTGGTGGTCGCGGCGGTGCCCGACCAGGCGGATCAGGACGAACGCTTCCCCTACAGCTGGCGCATGGCCGTGGTCACCCCCGCCCCCGATCCACTCGAGGCGCTCCAGCCCCAAGACGATGACGACGACGACGACCCGGGCCAGATCGCCGCAGGCTGCGGCTGCACCCAGGTCCCGGGCACCGGCGCCTGGTGGGTGATCGCTCTGGGGATCCTGGGGGTGCGCAGCTCTCGGAGGGGACCCGGCTGCCCCTGACCGGGTAGAGTTCGGCCCGTGGGGCCTCTGGCGCTGGTGCTGTTCTCGTGTGTGGATCCCCCGACGGGGGACTCCGGCGTGGACTTCGTCGACCGGGACGAGGACGGGTACTACACCGACGTCGACTGCGCCGACGACGACCCCGACGTGAACCCGGGGGTGCCCGAGATCTGCGGGGACGGCCTGGACAACGACTGCAGCGGAGACGCCGGCGTGTGCGCCTATGAGGGGGCGGCAGAGCTCCGCGACTCCTGGGCGGTCTACACCGGTGACGAGCCCGAGCACCAGGCGGGCATCAGCACGGTGCTCGCTGGCGATGTCGACGGGGACGGCCGGCGGGATCTGGCTGTGGGCGCCTGGGGCCGCGACGGCACCTACCTGGAGTCCGGCGCGGTCTACCTGATCACCGAGCCCCTGCCGGGCACCCACCACGTGGGCGACGTTGCCACGACGGTGCTCGAGGGGGCGGCGGACAGCGAGAACATGGGCTGGGCCCTGGACGGCGACCAGGACCTGGACGGGGACGGCCTGGCGGACCTGGTGATCGGCACCGCGGACTTCCACCGGGCCTATGTGGTGCACGGGCCCATCACCACGAGCGGCCTGGCAGCCCATGCGGGCGCGGTCTGGGTGCACACCGCGGGCTCCTTTGCGGGCACCGCCGTCGCGCTGTCGCCGGACGCCACTGGCGACGGTCTGCCCGACGTGCTCATCGGTGCCTGGTCCGACGACGGTGGGGCGGTGGACGCAGGGGCGGCCTTCCTGGTGGCTGGCCCGGTCACCGCCAGTGGCGTGCTCAGCGACGCGACCGCCGTGCTGACGGGCGTGCACGCCGGGGGCCAGGCCGGTCTTGCCGTGCACTCCGCCGGGGACACCGACGGCGACGGCATCTCCGAGGTGGTGGTGGGTGCCCCCGGCGCCACCCGGGACGGGGAAGCGGTGGGTGGGGCCTACCTGTTCCTGGGACCGGTGACCGGCGCCCTGAGCCTGGACGACGCCGCGGGCGTCGCCCTGGGCAATGCCCTGGACGGCAGCGCGGGGGCGTCGCTGGCCGGGGGCCGGGACCTGGACGGGGACGGACTCAAGGATCTGGCCATCGGCGCCCCGCTGGCAGGGGTCGACATCTACGGCACGGGCGCCGTCTACGTGCTGCACGGGCCCGTCAGCGGCACTCTCGGCCTCGAGGATGCCGACGGGACCCTGTGGGGGGAGTCCTGGGAGGACGCCGCCGGCATCGCGGTCACGGCGCCAGGGGATCTGGACGGAGACGCCATCGGGGACCTGGTCATCGGCGCAGACGGGCACGACGAGCCCCACACGAACGCCGGCCGGATCTACGTCGTGCTGGGGCCGGTCGCCGGCAACCAGAGCCTGGTCGACGCCCCCGCCTGGTACCAGGGCCCCATCTCCCACGGCCACGCCGGCGCAGCGCTGGACGGCGCCGGAGACGTGGACGCCGACGGCATGACCGATCTGCTGATCGGGGCCTACCTGGACGGCAGTGCATCGAACAACGCTGGCGCGGTCTATGTCGTCCGCGGCAGGGCAGGGGAGTGACACCATGGCGTTCGAAGGGTTCCCGAAGCGCACCGTGACCTTCCTCGCCGAGCTGGGCGAGAACAACGACAAGGCCTGGTTCGACGCCCATCGCGCGGACTACGAGCAGGGTTTTCTGGCCCCGGCACGGGCCTTTGTCGAAGCCTTCGGCGAAGGGATGCGGCCCGTGCTCCCGGCCCTCCAGGCCCAGCCAAAGGTGAACGGGAGCATCTTCCGGATCTACCGGGACACCCGCTTCTCCAAGGACAAGCGGCCCTACAAGGACCACCTGGACCTGTGGTTCTGGCAGGGGGTCGGCAAGAACAAGACCTGTGCGGGCCACTACTTCCGCATCACCGCGGACGGGGTCTGGCAAGGGGCGGGCATCCACGGCTTCGAGCCGGCGGCGCTACAGGCCTACAGGAGCGCCGTGTTGGATGACGCCCGGGCGGCCGCCCTGGCCGACGCTCTGGCCCAGGCCCGATCCGCGGGTGCCGTCCCGGGTGAGCCGGAGCTCAAGCGCGTGCCCCGAGGGTTCGACCGGGACCACCCTCGCGGTGCCCTGCTGCGCCGCAAGAGCCTCTACGCCGATCACCAGGGACCCCACCCGGACACCTTCCACAGCGCGGCCTTCCTGGAGACCGCCATGGCCCGGGCCCGCACGCTCTTGCCGCTGTTCTCGTGGGTGGTCGACGTGGTCGAGGGAGCGAAGGCGGGCAGCTGAGGGTCATGCACTTCGGGATAGCTTCGATCTGCGAATCGTAGAGAAGAGCCGGTCCTGAGCCGCTCAAGGCGGGCACGGAGCTTGCTTTCACGGTCCCCGAGGTGTCGACCATGTCCGAAGAGCTGCTCCGCGCCGCCGCGGCCGCCAAGCACGACCTGGGCAAGTACGTGGCCTTCGAGCTGCGCTGGCTGCCTCCCGAGCCGAGCCAGCAGGAGCTCCTTGCTGCGCTGCGACGGGACCTGCTGAGGACCCGCAGCAGCGGCGAGAAGACCGAGGACTGCACCCAGGTCTGGGCTCGGGTGCGGGTGGGACTCGAGACGCTGCCGGATCCCGACGAGCTCGCCCAGCTCGACGACGTGGTGGCCAGTCTGGGTCGCGCGCTGCCGGCCCTGCGGACCGGCGAGCTGGAGCGGGCCGACCTGAACGTGCTGGTGTTCCGGGCCAAGCGGCTCTCGCTGATGCTCTCCAGCCTCCACAAGCGCCTGCGGCAAGGAGCCTGAGTCCATGGCTGACGTCTTGATCATCGACGACCAGGAGCGCTACGCCGAGCTGTGTCGGCGGGCGATCCCCGAGCACGACTACCACGGCCCTGCCCGCACCTGGGCCCAGGCCGAGGTCCTGCTCAAGTCCCTGCGCCGGCGGGTGGATCTGGTGCTGCTGGACGTGCACTTCGATCTCCCGCCCGAACAGCTCTTGGGGCTGGCCGATGACCCGAGCGACCGGGCCATCGAGCGGGCCCGGCGTGAACAGGGGCTGCACATCCTGGCGCGTCTCCGGGCCCGGGCGCCGGATCTGCCCGTGGTCCTGATGACCAGCCGGGACGACCTGCCTCTGGAGCGCGCCGCCGAAGAGCTGCACGCCGAGGAGTACACGTACTTCCTGGACGACGAGTACGTGGACGCGGTGGCCCTGCGGGCCCAGATCGAAGGCATCCTGCGGGCCCGCCGCGGCGTCACTGCCGACGGCCCGGTCTACTGGGGCGACTCGATGGTGATGCGGCGCGTGCGCAGCCAGCTGTTGACCCTCGCCCGGGGGCGGCTGCCGATCATCCTGGGGGGGCCGACCGGGACCGGGAAGAGTCTCATCGCCCGACACTTCGTGCACCCCCGGTCCGGGCGCAAGGGGCGCTTCGTCGCGGTCGACCTGAGCACGGTGCCCAAGGACCTGATGGGCGCTCACCTGTTCGGCTCGGTCCGCGGCGCCTACACGGGCTCCATCTCGGACCGACGGGGGGCCTTCGAAGAGGCTGACGGGGGCACGCTGTTCCTGGACGAGATCGGAAACCTGAGCGAAGACGCCCAGAAGATGCTGCTCACCGTGCTGCAAGAGGGCGTCGTGACCCGCCTCGGGGACGTCAAGGAGCGTCGGGTCGACGTGAAGCTGGTGGTCGCCACCCACGAGGACCTGCCCGAGATGGTGCGCGAGGGGCGCTTCCGAGCAGACCTGTTCATGCGCCTGAACCCCGCCTGCACCGTGACCCTGCCCCCGCTGAAGGACCGCAAGCTGGATCTGGCGGCGCTGGCCAGCTTCTTCGTGGAGCAGGCCGTCCAGCGGCCTCACCTGGCCGAGCTGATCGAGGCGTACTGGCGCCGGCACCGAGGCGACGCGGCGCTGCCCCGGTTCGAGGTGGTGGCCGGGGACACGGTGCCCGAGGCCCAAGACGGCGTGCTCGTGCTCTTGATCAGCGTGCGGGCCATGCGGCTGCTGCGCAAGCACCCCTGGTCCGGCAACCTGCGCGAGTTCGCCATGACCATCGAGAACGCCCTGGTGTTCACCTTTGCCGAGCTCTCTCGGGTCACCGGTGGCGGGCGTGCCGACGTGGTCCAGGTGCGCCCCAAGCTGATCCGGGACCTGCTGCGGGCCACGCGCTCCGACCTGTACGACGCGCCCAGCGACGGCCATCACCTGGAGGTGGCGGTGCGTGCAGGGGAGACCCTCAACAAGGTCGCGGCCGACGTGGAGCGCCAGTACTTCACCCGCCTCTACCTCCAGCACGACGGCGACTTCCGGGGCATGGCCCGGATCCTGATGGGGGACCCGGACTGCGCCCGCAAGGTCCAGCTGCGCTTCAACCAGCTGGGCCTCAAGGTCCGGGAGCTCAAGCGCCAGCTCCAGTCGGACTTCCGCTGACACGGCTCGCCCTGGTGCTGGTCTTGGCTGGGCTGGCTGGCAGCGCGAGTGCTGCCGACGAGCTGCTGGGCGCTGGGCTGGACCCGGTGACCCGGGACGTGCTGCGTCGGGCCGTGGGGTACGAGCAGGACGGGGTCTGGGCCAAATCGGCGGCCGCCTACCGGGTCGTGCTGAGCAAGGAGCCCGAGTGGGTGCAGGCCGTGCTGGGGCTGGGGCGGGTCCTGGCGCATTCCGGTGATCGGGCCGGTGCCGAGGCGGTGTACCGGCGCCTGCCCTGGGAGCCGGAAGCCCTGGAGGCCCTCGGCCGCTTGCTGGAGCCCGACCGCCCTGCGGAAGCCCTGGTCGTGTACCAGAAGCTCGCCAACCTGCGCTTCGGCTGGCCTGGCGCCTGGGGGCTGCAGGCCCGTGCAGCGCTGGCGGCCGAGGAGCTCGACACAGCCCTGGAGGCCGCTGAGCGCTACCACGAGCTGAGCCAGGGGCGCCTGGACGCGGACCAGGCGGGGCCGTTCCTGTTGGACCTGGCGGCGGCGCTGCGCAGGGAGGGCCGTCGGGACGAAGCACGGGTGTGGCTGGAGCGGGCCGGGCGCCTGGACCCGGAGGGCCCCCTGGCCGAGGAGGCCGCGGCGAGGCTGGACCGGATCGCGGTGGAAGAGGCGGCCGAGGCGCTCGGGGGTGCTCGCGCCGAGGCCCTGAGCCCCGCCCGCAGGCTCCGCCTCGAGGAAGCGCGCAGGGCCCTGGCCGAGGGGGAGCTGGCGCGGGCCGAGCGACAGCTGGCGAGCCTGCGCAGCCAGTCCCCGCGGAGCCCCGAAGTCCAAGCGGCCTGGGCAGACCTGTCCCTGGCCCGAGACCAGGTCAGCGAGGCCGAGGTCGCCTGGCTGACGGCGGTCGTGCTGGACCCGGAAGACCCGCGCTGGCGGGAGCGGCTGGGCACGCTGTTGGCCACCCGCTACGGCGGCCGGCGCCACCGAGAGGCCGCCGAGGAGCTCGGCGTGGCCCTCCGCAAGCGCCCCACCTGGACGCGACTGCACCACCAGCTGGGCGTGGTGCACCAGGAGATGGGGGAGTTCGAGCGGGCCGTCACCCACCTGGAGGCGTACCTGGGCGCCGAACCCGTCGGCCCGTGGAGTGCAGACGCCCGGCAGCGGTTGGCGGATCTGACCCGGGTCCGGCCGGAGCCCCCGGCGGCCGAGACCGTCGCCGACGCGCCGCCCCCGGGCCTGCCCCTGGCGGCGTGGGAGCCCCTGCGCATCGCGCGGGTCTACCGGGACCGGGGAGACCTGGCTGCTGCGCGCGAAGAGCTCGCTGACGCTCTGGCCGTGGCGCCGGACCAGCCGGTGCTGCTGAACCTGGCAGCCACGCTCCTGCTGGCCGAGGGCGAGACCGATCAGGCGCTGGCCGCGTGGGAGAAGTCCGTCGCGGTGGACCCCGGCCAGGGCGCGGTGCTCCAGGAACTGGGCGAGCTCCACCTGGTCCGCGGAGACGAGGATCGGGCCCGGACCCTCTTCCGCCAGGCGGTGCGAACCGACGCGCCGGGCGGCTGGTTCTTCCTGGCAGCCATGGCCCATGCCCAGGGCGACTGGCTCGACGCCAGACGCCACCTGCAGCGCTACTTCGAGCTCGCGGCCTCGGGACCCCACCACCCGGAGGCCGTGTCCCTCGCCGCCCAACTCGAGCAGCGCTGGCAGCTCACCCTGGGGGCGCTCAGCGGGGGCGCCGTGCTGGCTCTGGGCCTGCCGCTGGGGTTGGCGGTCCGCCGGCGCACCGGGCACGACCTGGCCACCTTGCTCCACGAGCACCCCGACGCTGCGCCGGATGCTGCGCGAATCCTGAGCGCCATGCGCCACGAGGTCCTCAAGCACAACACGACGGTCATGCCGGCGGTCGCCGATGCTCTGGCACAGGGTGACCCGGGGCCCGCCTTGGACCTGAAGGAGCAGCTGGTCGGGACCGGCGAGGTCATCCTGCGCTGGCAGGCCTATGTGGCCGAGCTGGAGCAGCTGGGCCGGTCCCATCGGCTGCGCCTCAACCTGCGGCACAGAGACCCGGTGCTCGGACCCATGTGCGCCGCCTTCCGGGCCCTGGAGCGGCTGATCCCCGGCCTGCACCGCCGTGGCCCCGATGGCGCCCGGGAGCTCCGGGAGCTCTCCGCGGTGCTGAACGACCGGGGCTATGAGCAGCTCGGGGTGCTCATCCGCGAGGCCGGCGTGATGGGACTCGACGCCCAGGTGCTCGGCCGCTGCTGGGACCGGGTCCGGGGCGAGCCCTCCTTTGCCGGTTGTCCGGTGCCCGAGCTGGTGGTCGAGGCCGGGGACGAGCCCTTGCGGGTCAAGGTCAGCCCCCACGATCTGGACGACGTGGTGTGCAACGTGCTCCGCAACTCCCTCCAGGTGGTGCTGGCGGACCACCCAGACGGCGCCGGCCGACTGGGCCTGGCCCTGGACGAGGAGCTCGATCCAGTCACCGGCCTGGAGGAGGTCGCCCTGCGGTTCCGGGACAACGCCGAGCGCCCGCTGAACGATGCGATGATCCGTGGGCGTCAGATCAGCCGCGGGCTGGGCCTCACGGTGGACCTGATCAACCGGCACGGCGGGAGCATTCGGGTCGAGGACGAGCCGGGCTGGGCCAAGGCGGTGGTCGTGCGGCTGCCCCGAGGAGAGTGGTGATGTCGGCGGAGCGAAGACCCCGGGTCCTGGTGGTCGAGGACGGCCACGAGTACATCACCACCCTGCGTCGCTACCTGGGCCAGGCCTTCGACTTTGCGCGGGCCGGGGACGGCCACGAGGCCCTGGCACAGCTCGCCGGAGGGCCCTGGGACGTGGTGTTCCTGGACATGCGCTTCGACCGCACGGCGCCGAGCCAGCTGCTCGGGGATCTGGCGGTGACCGCTGACCGCTTCAACGGCGACACCCACCGCGCGACCCGCTTCCTCGAAGAGCACCAAGGCACCTACGTGCTTGCCGCCCTTCGGGAGGCCGGGTGCGGTCTGCCGGTGGTGATGAGCTATGACTTCGACAGCGAGCCTAGGCGCTGGAAGCACCTGGAGGCTCGGTACCGGCCGATTCGGTACCTGACGGACAACGCGGATCCAGAGCGGATCCAGCAGGCTCTACGGGGGGCTGCCGCAACAGGGTGACGTTGCTCTGGATGTTGGGCGTCGGTTCATCGAGCGGCGCCGCCAGGGTCAGGCGCATGTGCACCTTGCCCTTGCCCCGGCCGTACTGGTCTTCCACCTGGGCAAAGGTCGAGAAGCCGAAGATCTCTTCGTAGAGGTGGATGGCCCGGCGATCGGCGGGGTCGACCTCGAGCACGACCGACTCGATGCCGCTCGCGGCCAGCCCCTGGAGCACCTGGGTGACGAAGTACCGGCCCAGTCCCTGGCCGCGCCAGCCCGGGCGCAGCGCCATGCAGAACAACACGGCTTCTTCGGGGGCGGCCCAAGAGCGCAGGCACTGGCAGGTGCCGATGACCAGGTCCTCGGCCTGAAGGAGAAAGGTCCGACCGTGGCGCAGGAGCAGTCCGGCGGTGTAGCGGCTGAAGGTGGGCTCGCTGAAGGTCAGCAGGTCGATCTCGGTGATCGTCCGGATCAAAGTCGGATCCGGGGCGGTCACCTCGTTGCAGCGCACGTCGTAGATGCGGCCGCCTTTGCTGGCCAAGGAGATCTTCAAGGGTGCCACCTCGCTGGGGGATCGCCTTCCTGGCTTGAGAGAATTTGTAGCCTGGATTGAGCCAGAGCGCATCTCCTGCCACGGTTAGAGGGACAAATCGGAGGACCACGATGCAGCCCCCCATCGAGATGTTCCGCGGCCACAGGCGTCGCACCCTGGAGGCCATGGAGCCCGGCAGCGCCATGCTGTTGTTCGGCGCGCACCACGCCACCCGCAGCAACGACACCGAGTACCGGTACCGTCAGCACTCGGATCTTCTGTACACGTCGGGCTGGACCTGGCCCGAGACCGCCATCCTGTTGCGCCCTGCGGCAGAGCAACAGACCGTGTTCTTCGTGCAGCCCAAGGATCCGGAGCGGGAGATCTGGACCGGCATCCGGCCGGGACCCGTCGGTGCCGTCGAGGGCTTCGGGGCCGACGAGGCCTTCGACTACCAGGAGCTCGGCAGCCGCCTGCCGGCCCTGCTCCAGGGCGTGCACACGCTCTACTACGCGGTCGCCGAGGACGCGGACCGGGACGCTCTGGTGATGGGCGCCATCCGCAAGGCCCGCCGCACGGCCCGCCGCAACGGCCTGAGCGTGCCGGACGCCTTCATCCACCCGGGCCGCATCCTGCACGAGCTCCGCCTGGCCAAGTCCGACGACGAGCTCCAGGTCATGCGTCGGGCTGCGGCCATCACGGTCGAGGCCCACCAGGCGGCGATGGCCTTGGTCGCGCCCGGGGTCGGGGAGCACGAGCTCGAGGCGGTCATCGACTACACCTTTCGGCGGCGGGGGGGCACCGGCCCCGGCTACACGACCATCGTGGGCGGTGGCGAGAACGCGTGCATCCTTCACTACGTCGAGAATGACCAGCCCCTGCGGGACGGCGACCTGGTGCTGGTCGATGCGGGCTGCGAATTCGGCTGGTACACCGCCGACGTGACCCGGACCTTCCCGGTGAACGGGACCTTCAGCGAGCCCCAGCGCGAGCTCTACCAGCTCGTGCTCGACTCACAGCTGGCGGCCATCGACCAGGTCCGTGCCGGCACGCCCTTCAACGAGCTCCAGGACGCGGCGGTCCGGGTCCTGACCCAAGGCCTGGTGGCCCTGGGGCTGCTGAGCGGTCGGGTCGACGACCTCATCGCCGACCAGGCCTACAAGCGGTACTACATGCACAACATCGGCCACTGGCTGGGCATGGACGTGCACGACTGCGGGGCCTACCACCTGGAGGGGGAGTCCCGGCCCCTGGAGCCCGGCATGGTGCTGACCATCGAACCCGGTCTCTACGTGGCCCCGGACGACGACGAGGCACCCGAGCGCTACCGGGGCATCGGCGTTCGCATCGAGGACGACGTGCTGGTGACCACCGGCGATCCCGACGTGCTCACCGGCGCCCTGGGCAAGACCGTGGCTGAGATCGAGGCCCTCTGTGGCTAGTCCCCTGTCTCAGAATTTCGTGAGGTGATCGCGCAGCCATCGCCGTGGCTGGTGGTCTGGTCGAGCGGCCGGTGTGGCCGAGTCACACCAAGGCGAGAGCGGGCCGCCCGGCCGGCTGGTCATCGCACGGCGGGTTGTGGAGAACCGGCTTGTGAGCCGGACGGACCCGGAGGCGCGACACACGCGGAAGAGTCGCCGCAAGCGGTTCGATGGGTTCAAGCTCCATGTGCTGGGAGAGTCGGTGAGCGGGATGGTCGCATCGGTGTGTGTGACGCCGGCCAACACCCACGATGGGGCCGTCGCCCACCGTCTGATGAGTCGGGCCAGGTCTCTCAACGACGACATCGAACAGGTCCTTGGGGACACGCACTACGGGGCGGTCCGTCTTCGCAAGCTCAGCCGCGACACCCTGGGGATCGACCTGAT
>Ga0209992_10001431_pt1 | contig 25250 bp, 17 predicted proteins | sample 2SBtaG_2_FD_182564 | JGI IMG/M metagenome (GOLD analysis project Ga0209992, IMG submission 182564) | Deep subsurface microbial communities from Kolumbo volcano to uncover new lineages of life (NeLLi) - 2SBTROV12_ACTIVE470 metaG (SPAdes)... | ecosystem: Environmental > Aquatic > Marine >... | reverse complement strand
GGATTGTCCTTCCCGATATCATTCAGGTTATTGGCCACCGAACGACGAACGTAAAGAGACGGGTCGTCTTTCAAACGCTCCAATAACTCGATCACCGGGGTTGGATCTGTCTGGAATTCAGGAATTCGGGCTGCCCAGGGAAGGCGTGGTCGCGTTCCTTCAGACACGAGCCGTCGAACGTGCTCACTCGGGTCTGTCGTCCATTTCTTCAGCAGCTTGAGGGCCTTTTCCGGGTAACGCCTGATGTACGGGCGAATGCTGAATTCAGCGCTGAATCGTTGGGTCAGCTCATGTTGAGCCTGCATGGCTTCATCGAAGTGATCCAATCCGTGTTGCTCTATGAAACAAACATGCGGGAAGTAAAGGAATGGAGCCATGCCATTTCCTTCTGTTTTTGTCAGCTTGGGGCCTGCTGATCGAACCAGAATATCTGCAGCATCAGGAAAGTGATTCGGCAGATATTCGCCAAGGGAGAGTGCCAGCTTCCGGCCGCGGTCCTTCAGTTCCAGCTCCTCGTACCCATTCTGAGCGTGCGCAATGAATGCGTCCGAGTTGAACGACGGGTAAACGGAGAGGATCATGTCTGCGATCCGGACGGGGATATCGATCCCGAAATGGTTCTTCAGCGGTTCTCCCATAGAACTCGAGTTTTGAGATATGACTTGAGACTAGATCAACGACTTCCGCAGCAAGTCGTTCTCCTTCAGGATTTTGACGATCGGCCGAGAACACAATGTTGTTCTGGCGTCCCGCTTCTGTTTCGCCATCGAAACACTTTTTCGACTGTTTGAATGTTGAAATGCAGCGTTTTCGTCGTTTTTGAGCTGTTTTGGAGGGTGTGCCATCTTTACCCGTGTGTTGGCACTGTGCTTGTAGTTCTCTGGGCACAACCGCTCGAAAGGGCATCAACGAACACTCTACCCGAGGACAAAACAATGACACGCTTCAAAACACTAATCGCTCTCGCTCTCATCACAGTCGCTTTCTCTCACAACGCAGTCGCTCAGAGCAACAAAGCTTCACAGCAGGTTTCAATCAACGTAGCTGAAATCGCCGTCATCGCTGTTCATGGCACTATCAATATGACCATCAATTCAGCAACCGCCGGCCAGGCTCCTGACGCTGCTTCCGCTTCTGCAACATTCGATCTGACGACCAACGGAAAAGATAAAAAAGTCTCTGCCGAGCTCGACCAAAAAATGCCAACAGGTTTGACACTTTTTGCTCAGATGGCCGCACCTTCGAAAGCAAAATCTGCCGGCAAAGTTGAGCTCTCCAACAAATCAGTTGATCTGCTCTCGAAAATCAGCAACGTTCGCGGTAGCGGTCTTGCACTCAACTACGAAGCCGTTGCAACTGTCGACGCCAAACCAGACAACGTAGTTCGCACCGTCACATACACGATCACGAACAACTAAAAACACAGCCGACACCCAAACTCAGTATCCTGGGTAGAGGATAGCGATCAAAGATCGCGTCAGGCGGCGGATCCGAAAGGATCCGCCGCCTTGTTTTATATACGCACCAACTTGATCGGGTATGACTGCTCGGCATTCCACTGACATACATAGACATTCTTGTCGGTGTCGATACAAACATCGTGGCAGTGATGGAAGAGGTGTTCTTGCTGCAGCATCAACTGCAATTGTCCGTTCTCGTACTCTGGCTCGGTGCCGCCCGGATTGGACACAACACGATCTTCAGCGTTGAGAATCGTGACGAAACCGGAGTTAGGAGTCTGATTCAAATACTTCAATCGGGACCAACAGACTCCTGAATAGAGCATATCGTCATCGATTACGCCGCGACAGACAAATGCGCCGGGCAGGAAAATGGTTTCCAGATACCGTCCATCCATGGAATAACGCTTGAAAGCGTTGTGTCCGCGAGAGGTTATCATCAGAGTGGGATCGCCCGCTCCCCGGTTATCTACACAAACGCCATGAGCAGTCGAAAACTGGGAGTCGCCGTCTCCACGCCCACCGAATTTTCGAATGAACTCGCCTTCTGACGTGTATTGCAGAATCCATTGTGATCCGTATCCATCGGCCACATACAGATCACCGTTGGACGCAACGGCTGTTTCGGTTGGATAGAAGTTGTCGTCCTCACCGTACTCGCCGATATCGCGAGGATGCGTCAGCCTGAAAACCTCTTTTCCGTCGAGGGTCGTTTTCACGACCTGGGCATTTCCGTCGAATCCATTGTCGCAGATCCACAGGTATTCAGCATCGCCTTCATCTGAAAGAGTCAGGCCGTGCCCGTATGGAAACGTCGTGCCCCAACTATCTAGCAGCTTTCCCCCTGTATCGTAAACAAGGATGTTGTTGCGCGTTTCATCCGTGATCATGAATAGGCGACCAGCACGATCCTGAACCATCTCATGGCAATTGATTACGGGATATGCCATCGGATCCAGATTTCCCCATTCCTGATCAACCTGGTACCTGAAATCACCATGGCCGATTATTTCATCTGCAAAAGGGCGTTTGGAAATAATGTGTAGTGCACGATTCATGGTTTCGTTTGCGAGAAGAAGATTGGATGCTGGCAAGAGCGCCGCGCCAGCAGAAGCCAGTGCAGCCTGTTTTGCGAAATGACGGCGGTTCATGGGCATTCGGAGGGTGATTCTTTTTGAGTATATGAATTTCGAAAGCTTGTCGCCTGCTTGAGCTGCCTTCTTGACTATTTGCATTAGAGTGCCCGATTCTAGGATCGATGACGCACCGGCTCCCCATACTCTTCCTTGCCGTCCTGTTTTCAGGCTGTGGCTCCCAGGGCGTTGATTTCAACAGTGAAATCAGACCGATCCTCAATGAGCGGTGTGTGACGTGTCATGGTGGAGTGAAAACGCAGGCGGATCTGAATTTGCAGTTCAGAAATCTAGCCCTCGTTGGGGGCGAGTCCGGAAATCCGGCCATCGTTCCGGGTGATGCCTCGGCCAGCGAGATGATTCGAAAAGTGTCTCACTCGAATCCATCGGATCGGATGCCTAAAGACGATGATCCCCTGACGGAAGAGGAAATCACGTCTCTGAAAAAATGGATCAATTCTGGCGCCGAGTGGGAACGGCACTGGGCCTACGTTGCTCCTGTTAAACCCGAGCTCGAGCTGGAAGATGCCTGGATTCGTTCGCCCATCGATGCTTTCATTCTTGATCGATTGCGCGAGAACGGGCTAGAGCCTGAAGGGCCAGCTGAATGCTCGGTTCTGGCGCGAAGGGTCAGTCTGGACCTTACGGGGCTTCCGCCATCAATGCGGCAGGCCGACGATCTCTGCGCATCCAATGACTACGAGGCTCTGGTGGACGAACTGCTGGCATCCCCTTCATTCGGAGAGCGATGGACCGCGCTCTGGCTGGATCTCTCCCGCTACGCCGACACCAAAGGCTACGAGGCGGATCGGCAACGATCTATCTGGCGGTATCGGGACTGGCTGATCAAGGCGTTCAACGAAGACAAACCTTTCGATGAGTTCACAATCGAGCAGCTCGCGGGTGATCTATTGGAGGATCCGACGACAGATCAACTCATCGCAACGGCTTTCAATCGCAACTCGATGACAAATGAAGAAGGAGGCACTGACGATGAAGAACATCGAGTCGCTTCTGTAGTGGACCGCGTGAGCACCACGTGGGAGGTTTTCCAGGGCACGACTATGCGATGCGTCCAGTGTCATGGTCACCCGTATGACCCGTTTGTTCACGACGACTTCTACGCTTCATTTGCGCTTTTCAACAACACGGCAGATTGGGACCAGCCCAATGAAGCTCCTGTCCTTCGAGAGTTCGAACCGGCGCATGAACAGGACGGGACGCGATTGCTGGCAGAGATATCAACCCTGGAAAGCGATATCGTTGCGGCGGTTTCAACTCCTGAAATTATGCAACTGCGGTCGATCTGGGAGCAGTCTATGGACGATCCCATGATATCGGGCAAGCTGACTACAACGGCGCAGAACGAGGTCCGAAGAATCGCTGCGCTCCCGGACTCGCTGAGAAGCAATCATCAAAAAGCCTTCATCAGGGATCGATTCGCGGAAGTAGACGCTTCGACCGACTCTCTGCGCAAACGGCTCGGAGAACTCTTTGCCCTGGTGAATGAACTTAAGCCCGTTATCACGCCCGTAATGCAGGAGTTGTCAGAAGACGAGGCAAGAACGACGCATCGTTTTGATCGCGGAAGTTTCCTTTCGCCGCAGGAGGTGGTCTCACCAGGCATTCCCAAGATGTTTGGGTCACCCCAGGAAGGAGCCCCTTCGACTCGCCTCGAATTTGCAGAATGGTTGGTCTCGGATGAAAACCCGCTGACGGCGCGCGTCACGGTGAATCGATTCTGGGAGCAGCTCTTCGGACTGGGCATCGTCGAGAGCGCTGATGATTTCGGCACAGTCGGGATCGCTCCCACGCACCCGGAGTTGCTCGACTGGCTGGCGCTTTATTTCAAAGATGAGGCCAATTGGAGTGTGAAAACGCTGCTCCGCGAAATTGTACTGTCGTCGACGTATCGTCAGGCTTCAACGACCAGTTCCGAAAAACTAGAAATAGACCCCCGCAATCAGCTTCTCTCACGAGGACCGAGATTCCGGCTTTCCGCAGAGCAGGTGAGAGATCAGGCTCTCGCGGTGAGTGGTCTTCTGTCTGAAAAACAGTTTGGCCCGTCGGTCATGCCACCCCAACCTGACGGAGTCTGGAAGAACCCCTACAACGGACTGAATTGGAAGGAGGCTGAAGGGGAAGACAAACACCGTAGGGCGATCTACACGTTTTACCGACGGACCGGTCCGTATCCATCCATGTTGACGTTCGACGCGCCGACCAGAGAGTTCTGCATATCTCGTCGGGTTCGAACCAATACTCCGCTTCAGGCCCTCGTGACTTTGAATGATCCGGCATTCTGGGAAGCGGCACAGGGACTGGCCAAGCTTATGGCGCAGCATGACCCGGCTGTCGAAGAACAAGTTTCTTTCGGCTACAAACGAGCCATGTCCTCGGAGCCATCGGAAAATACCCTCCGAGTTCTCATCGATTTGGCTGAAGATGCGGGGCTCGAATTGACGGCGAACGCCATTTTGAATCTGGACGAGTTCCTGACGAAGGAATGAGAAGAAACTGATGATCATATGACCACGATATGAAGATTTACGACGAAGCCAGACTACGACTCGCGCACTTGCAGACGAGGCGGCACTTCCTGAAGTCATTTTCAGCCGGAATGGGGGGCGCCGCCCTGTCCACAATGATCGGGCCTTCGGCATTTGCAGCGAGCGTGCCCGGAGTTGACCCGGATCCACTTGCTCCAAAGGCGCCCCACTTCGCACCGCGAGCGAAACACGTCATCTTCCTGCATATGGCTGGTGCCCCTTCGCAGCTGGAACTGTTCGACTACAAACCTCTGCTCGAACGTCTGAACGGACAGCAGGCGCCTGAATCGCTGCTCGATGGCAAGCGTTTCGCGTTCATCCGTGGCATTCCGAAAATGCTCGGGCCTCAGGCAACGTTTGAACAGCACGGCCATTCCGGCGCATGGATTTCCAATCACTTGCCGCACTTTTCGACCGTGGCTGATGAGGTCTCATTCCTCAAAGCAATGCATACGGACGAATTCAATCATGCTCCAGCACAGCTTTTCATGTACACAGGCAGCCCGAGACTTGGGCGACCGTCGCTTGGTTCGTGGGCCATGTACGGGCTGGGCTCCGAAAATCAGAACTTACCCGGGTTCGTGGTGCTCATTTCGGGAGCCGCGGGGCCGAGTGCTGGTGCTTCGGTCTACGGAAGCGGCTTTTTGCCAACCGTCTATCAGGGAATCCAGTGCCGATCAGACGGCGACCCCGTTTTATTCCTCTCAGACCCGGATGGCGTGCCCAGAGATCTGCGAAAGGCCAGCATTGAAGCAATCAACGAGATCAATCGACAGCAGTACGAAGAGACGCAAGATCCGGAGATTCTGACGCGGATTTCGCAATATGAGTTGGCGTTCCGTATGCAGATGTCCGTTCCCGAAGCGATGGACATACAGGCCGAGCCCGACTACATCCATCAGGAATACGGGACAGCGCCGGGCGAAGTCTCCTTCGGAAACAACTGCCTACTTGCCCGTCGACTGGTCGAACGGGGAGTCCGATTTGTGCAGCTCTTTCACTGGGGCTGGGATTCACACGGCGCGGGAGAATCAGAAGCCTTGACACACGGTTTCGTAGATCGCTGCAAAGAAACCGATCAGGCCATGACCGCGCTCATCGTGGATCTCAAACGCCGTGGACTACTCGAGGATACCCTCATTGTCTGGGGTGGCGAATTCGGTCGAACGCCGATGCTCGAGAACAGATCAGGCCAGGACAATCCATTCGTCGGCCGCGACCATCACAGCGATGTCTACACCATGTGGATGGCAGGCGGCGGAGTCAAAGGCGGCTATACGCACGGCGAGACAGATGAAATCGGCTATCAGGCCGTGAGCGGACGTACCCACGTGCACGATCTTCAGGCCACCATTCTGAATCAGCTCGGGTTTGATCATACCAAACTGACCTTCCCGTTTCAGGGACGTGACTTCCGACTGACTGATGTGAGTGGCAATGTCATTCGCGAGATTCTGGCATAGGCGAAATGACCCAAAGCAAATCCATACCCAACATTCACCACACATGATCACACCCCGATTCGCCAAATGGAATCTTATCGGCGTCGTCCTCTCGCTCGTCCTGGTTTATTTCTGGATTGACCCGGTCGGCAGCGCCGTCGAATGGCAACGGTTCTTTGGGAGATTCCATTCAGCTTACGCTCATCTCCCCATAGGATTTCTGATTCTGGCGCTGGCCCTTTCCATATTGAGGGCAGTTGGGTGGATGAAGGACGGTGACAACGCGATCAGCATCACTCTTGTGTTGGCCTCGTGGGCCGGACTACAAGCCGTCATGGCGGGTTCATGGTTGGGGCAGATGGGTGGATATCCCGAGGATATACTCTTTCTGCACAAAATGATGGGTTACAGTGTGACGGTGCTGGCAGCAGCTCTTCTTTATGCTCGATACGTCTACGAGCGCCGCGTGGTGCTCAGCATGTGGGGAGTGACGCTGGTTTTGCTGACAATTGGCAGTGATCTCGGTGGCCAGATCACACATGGCCCCGGATACGTGACCGAATATGCACCCTCATTGGCCCGTAACCTGCTTGGACATCCAGACCCGATGTCAACCCGGTTTGAGACGGGCGCTCCAGACTCCGTTCGCGTTTATGACGGCATCATCGCACCTATTTTTGCCGAAAAGTGCGTCAGTTGTCACGGACCCAACCGCGAAAGAGGCAGCCTCCGGTTGCACACGAAGGAGGCGATCGGGAATCACGACGGGGATGAACCCCTCATCGTGGCCGGGTCTCCAGAAGAGAGTCTTCTCATCAAGCGAATTTCCCTCCCGGATGGTCACGAAGATCAGATGCCACCCGCGCAGGATGCCAAGCCGATCTCCCACGCAGATGTCGAATTGCTGAAATGGTGGATCTCTGAGGGTGCCAGCTTCGAACAGACGATCGCTGATGCCGAAATGCCCTATGGAATAACAACCATTCTTCAGGCCTACGGTCTGGGTGCGATCCGAAGAGGCGTCTTCTCACTGAACATTGCGATGCCAGACACTTCCCTCATTTCTGCGTTGCGTATGACTGGCGTACGTGTGACTGCCCTGGCCGAAAACGAGCCGTTCCTCGAAGTGCAGTGTGAAACAGGAAGCTGCTTGAACGAGCCGTCCATGCGCGAACTCTCAGCCCACATAATCTCCATCGATTTCGGTGCAAGCGATGCTACAGATGAGGATATTGCCGCCCTGTCGCACTTTCCAAACCTGACCCGATTGGACATCTCCCGGACAGAAATCGACGGAAGTAGACTTGATGTTCTGGCGGACATGAAATACCTCTCCTACCTGAATCTGTACGGCAGTAGCGTCAACGACGCAGCCCTGGATCACATCGCGCAGATACCAAATATTGCGGCCGTCTACCTGTGGCAGACGGCCGCAACAAGCGAAGGCGTAGAGCGCCTTCGAATTCAACTGCCCGAAGCTGAGATTGACTTCGGAAACTGACCTGGTCGGACTAACTGTCCAGCTTGATCACCGGCAGACGGACATTCTGGACCATCTCCTCGAACTCGCTCATCTGGAAGCTGGTGATGTCGGCCAGTTTGGTGAGCCATTCGTCGATCTGTTGCACCAGTTCCTCGCGCACATCATAAGCCTGATCGGTTGGCCTGAAATGACCGCGTGATGCCACGCCACCTACTGCCGCCAGTTTGTTGTTCAAGCGGATCGGGAAGTTCAGAGGATCCTGGCCTGACTGGTTCTTGGTCTGGTACAGAGCTTCTTCAACTTCCTTCATTCCATCCAGCATGCTTTCAGCAAATCCGTTGATCGTGTCCGCCTCGGCATGGTCTTCTGGAATGCGGTCCAGCACATCATTCACCTGATCCCTCAGTGAGCGGATCTGCTTGATGGCTTCGTGGGTCTCTGAAAGCTTGTCCCGAACCGCCATCAAGAAGGTAAACTTCTCACGCAGATCATCTAAAGACGATTCTGAACGAGGATCTGGTGCAATACTGAAATTGACATCCGTGGAATCGTCTCCGACGATCAGGCGCGCCTGATAACTTCCCGGAACGGCCTGCGGACCGCGAACCGAGCCGGCCCACATAATCAGCCCGTCAAACGATTCCGCGTCCTCATAGCGCATATTCCAATTGAACTGGTTGACACCAGCATCGGAATCCACATCGTCGCCTTCGTACGATTTGATGATCGTTCCGTCCTTTTCAAGGATGCGAAGCGTGACATCATCTTCCTGATCCTCCTTGAACCAGTAGCGGAGTCGAACCGAATTTTCGGCGCCCAGAGTGGCGACATATGGACTGTAAAATGTGTAGTTGGAATCGATGTCCGATGCTGCTAGGTGGTGCAGATACATCAGATCGTCGAGTACCCAGAAAGCACGACCCTGAGTGGCTACTACCAGATCGTGATCTTTCCACTCCAGATCTGTGACGGGGACGATGGGAAGGTTCAACTGGAATGATTGCCACGACTGCCCGTCATCGAAAGAGATGTATAATCCTGACTCCGTCCCCGCATACAGCAAACCAGCACGTTCGGGATCGACTTCGATCGAGCGGGTGAAATGATTGTCCGGAATACCGTCTGTGATCTTCGTCCATGTTGCTCCATAATCATCCGTCCTGTACAGGTACGGTGCAAAATCATCTGATTTATACCGCGTTCCCGCCACATACAGCCCACCAGGATTGCGTGGGTCAACAACCATGTCGTTGACCATCATCCACTCAGGGAAAATGCGTTCGGGAGGAGTCACATCGGTCCACGTTTCGCCATCATCTCTCGTGATGTAGATCAGTCCATCATCAGATCCCGTCCAAATCACACCCGGCTCTTCGCCCTCCGCCAACGTGAAGATGGTCGCGTAGTATTCGACAGCTGTATTGTCCTTGGTGATTGGTCCGCCTGAAGGTCCGAGGGTGGACGGATCGTTGCGCGTGAGGTCAGGAGAAATCAGCTCCCATGACTGGCCCTTATTCGTCGAGCGATGTACGTGCTGCGATGTGGCAATCACGGCGTTATCGTCATGACGCGAAGTGATGATCGGGAAATTCCATTGGAAGCGATATTTGAAGTCTTCCGCTCCGTGCCCCATCGGGTTGTCCGGCCAGACATTGATTGATCTGCTCTGGCCCGTGCGGTGGTTGTTGATGGAAAATGAGCCGCCGTAAGACCCACCATAGACGATATCATCATCATTGGGATCAGTCGCGAGCCAGGCGCTCTCGCCTCCCGCCGTGGATTCCCATGTTCGCTCTGTGTTGCCTCCGGACGTGTGCAGGATTCTAACCGTTGAGTTGTCCTGCTGCCCGCCGTAAATGCGGTAAGGAAAATTATTGTCCGTATAGACGCGGTAAAACTGTGCCGTCGGTTGATTGCCGTAAGTCGACCAGTTTTCACCACCGTCGAATGAGACCTGGCCCCCTCCGTCATCGCCCACAATCAATCGATCTGCGTCCTCAGGAGCGATCCAGAAGTCGTGGTGATCTCCGTGCGGAGTCCTGACACGCTCGTATTCAGAGCCACCGTCTTTCGAGTGCCAGAGGCTCACATTGAGTACCCACACATCGTCGATGTCCTGCGTTCCGGCGTAAATGCGGCTGTAGTACCATGCTCGTTGACGAAGATTGCGATCTGTATTGATCCGTCGCCAGGATTCCCCGCCATTATCGGAGCGATATACTCCGCCCTTTTCATGCTCGATGATCGCCCATACGCGATCTGAATCGACCGGTGAGACCGCCACTCCCATGATGCCGAGCATTCCACCAGGCAGGCCATTGTCCTGATTGGTCAGTTCCGTCCATGTGTCACCGCCGTCTGTCGACTTGTACAGACCTGAATCTTCGCCACCCGAAGACATCTCGTACGGCGAGCGGTAGAATTCCCACATGGAAGCGTACAGCACGCGGGGATTGTTTGGATCCATGACGAGATCCATGGCACCGGCCTTGTCGCTGACTTGCAGTATGGCCTCCCACGTTTCGCCTCCATCCTTCGAGCGATACACACCGCGCTGTTCGTTCGGGCCAAACAAATGCCCCATCACAGACGCGTACACCAGATCCGGGTTACGGGGGTGGACCCGGACGCGGGAAATATGTCGGGAATCGTCCAATCCGATCGAAGACCATGACTTGCCGGCATCGTCGGACTTCCACATACCATAACCGTGTGAAACATTGCCTCGAATGGTCTTTTCACCACCGCCTACATAGATCACATTGTTGTCCCACTCGCTTACCGTAACGGCTCCGATTGAACCTCCGAAAAACCCATCCGAAATATTCGACCAGGACTGACCTCCGTCTTTCGTTCGCCAGACACCTCCGCCAGTCGTACCCATGTAATAGAGCAGAGGCTTGCCAGGTACGCCTGTGACGGCGGCGGATCGGCCACCTCGATAGGGACCTACGAATCGATATTCCAGGCCTTCGTACAGGGCTGGATCAACTGACTGAGCCTGGGAATCGAAGTAAACGAGTGAAAAAACTGCCAGCAGGGCAGCCAAACGGGAGATTCGCATAACGATAATGAATCAGAAGTGGTGGTATTGATATCTCTAGCGCGAGATGCCCAAACTAACGGGACAGGAGGAAACGCGCCAGTGCGCGCGCTCGGAATCAATTGCCACGTATTTCCGCACTAATGTGACATTGCTTTTCCTATTTTGACGTTACTGAAATCACCATGACGCGATCCGATGTACCGAATCCCGCTCGATCAGAAGAAAATTCTGAATGTCCTCTCGCTGACTGCAGCTTTCCTGCTGTCCATGCACGCGATTCTTGTCACCTACAACTACACCATCGATGAGGTGACCTGGTACTTTCTTCAGTTATTTGACGTGAACGAAGAGCATAACCTGCCGACGTGGTTCTCAGGATTCAATCTTGTTGTGGCAACTTCTCTTCTGGGCGTAATCGTCATGGACAAGCGAAATATGTCTGACGCCATGAAAGGAAGGTGGACCATCCTCTTTGCAGGATTCTGTTTCCTTTCCATTGACGAGATTGCCGGCCTTCATGAGTCGTTGAATTCTGTGATCGACGTGTCTTGGGCGTGGGGAGGATTGGTCGTGGCTATCGTTCTCGGGATCTACTTCCTGCCGTTTCTGAAGACACTTCCCCGAACTACTTTCCGGGATTTTGTGATTGCCGGAGCCATTTATGTGGGTGGTGCCGTGGGGATGGAACTGGTAGGCGAACCTCTCGATGGAGATTCGCTTGCCTACAACATCTCGACTCTCGTCGAAGAAGGCATGGAAATATTTGGCATCATCCTGTTCACCCGGGCACTATTAATGTTCATGAAGAGCGAAAAAGACGAGACCATTCTCGAATTGAATGTGTGACTGCCCCGCACCCCCATCAGGGATTCCGCCTCAAGCATCGTAGCCCACGGGATATAGCTTGAGTTTCCGGACTAATGCCGGTTTATTGTGAGTTCCGCCATTCAAACGGGTTTTCCCATGAAACACTCAACCGCTCTCAGTTCAGTCTTCGTCATTCTCGGCCTGATGACGTCGACCGTGTATGCCCAGACCATTTCCGGAACCATCACTGATGCCGGATCAGGGAACGCTGTGGCTGGTGCCACCGTGTTCATAGCAAATTCGACCATCTCTACCGTAACCGATGCATCCGGGTCATATACGTTGAGTAATCCACCCCAGCAAACCTTCGAAGTTGTGGCGGTTCATGATGGATATGCGCCTGCCGCTATGCAGGCTCAGAAAGATGATACCGGCGCATCGTTTGCCATTTCACAGGCTCCTCCTCTGGATCCGCCCGATGGCGCGACTGATATGAGTCGCAAAGACCTGCTGGAATTTTTCGAATCGACTGCGTTTTCGTGGACCAAGTTTTCTTCAGACGTCGAATTGATTAATCCGGACGTGCTCCAGATGACGCACGATGCCGCGAACAACGTAATGCGAGTGACCACCAACGCCCCATTTGAATTCCAGAATGATGCTCTGGGTTATAAAGTTCGAATCTATGATTTTCAGCTGGGCGGCAATCAGATCGGATATGGATGGCAGGGTTTTGCCCTCTACATCCCTCTTCAACCACAAAAATCCAAGGACACGAAGAACTGGAACAAGAACAGAGAAACGGCCTACGAAGGCTCATTGAGACATTTTCTGGCTGCGTTGGCAGCTGAAAACCTCAAGAAGCAGGAATGGCAGGCCTTTTTCGTTGATGGCCCCGGGTCGCTTCCAGATGAGAACCCCGTGGCTGAGGCCGGACTTCGTTCCATGTACGGTGAGCCGACACCCATCATGTATGAAGGACCATCACCGACGGAACGAAAACTGGACTTCGCCGGCTGGGTCGGAGTGCGTTACTTCGGCTCCGGAGGAGACTCCCGGGTCGAGCGATACGTGGATCGCTTCTGGCCAGTGTCCCAGCTTTCTATGGCGATGAAAGAGCTCAATGTGACCTATTTTCAGCTCCCTGAACTCGAAGCGTTGTTTCACCAGACAGGTGTGTTTTTGCCATCAGATTCGCCTCCGCCCCAACGTTTCGGGTATTGGACCTTTTTCAGGATGGCTGATATGCTTCCCAACGATTTCCTTCCTGAGGAATAATCCTGACGGATTTAAAAAAGGGCGGCCAGCATTCGCTGGCCGCCCTTGATCTTACGATCTGGAGCGTCGGTCTAACCGACGCCGATCAATTCCACATCAAAGACGAGAGTCGCATTCGGCGGAATGGCGCTTCCTGCTCCCCAGGCTCCATATCCCATTTCGGGAGGAATCGTCAGACGGCGCATGCCCCCGATTTTCATGCCGGCGAATCCCTGATCCCAACCCTGGATCACACGACCACCACCGAGCATGAACGAAAAGGTCTCTCCTCTGTCGACTGAACTGTCGAATTTTGAGCCTTTATTTTCTTCAGCATTCTCGTCGTAGAGCCATCCGGTGTAATGTACTTCAATCATCTGACCGGCAACGGCTTCTGTTCCTTCACCGTTCACGAGATCATCCATTTTCAGTTCTGTAATCATTTTATTCCTCCAAGGCTGGGGCCGATGGATTCTCCACTCCCAGCATTTCAACGTCAAAAACAAGTGTCGCGTTGGCCGGGATTGGTCCTGACGCTCGGGAACCGTAGCCCCAGCCTGGTGGCAGCGTCAGGCGACGTTTACCTCCAACTTTCATTCCTGGCAATCCTTCGTCCCAACCAGGAATAACCTGCCGCATTCCGATTCCGAAGGTTACGGGCTCTCCTCGTTCAACAGAACTGTCAAACATCATGCCCAGACCATCAGTTGAATCTGCATTGAACAGCCATCCCGAATAGTGCACGGTTATACTCGCGCCGGTCTCTACGACTTCGCCTTCGCCTTCGGTAATTACGTCGATCTGAAGGGGAGTTGCGTCAAACAACTCAACATCAAAAATGAGCGTTGAGTTGGGGGGAATAGGGCCGCCTCCCTGTTCTCCATAAGCCAGGTTTGGAGGTATGATGAGCCGTCTTTTCCCGCCGACTTGCATTCCCTGAAGTCCTTCATCCCATCCGGGAATCACCATTCCTTTGTCGAGAACGATGGCGAACTGTTGATCCCGGTCGACTGAACTGTCAAATTTAAGCCCAAGACCGTCTGTTGAGTCGGCATTCTGAAGCCATCCAGTGTAGTGGACGAGCAGGCCGTCATCCGATTCGGCCACATCTCCGCTCCCTACAACGTCATCGCGGTACTGAAGCCCGCTTTCTGTTGTAACGAATCCGCCGTTGGGCCCACAAGCGCTCAGCAGCATTGCAGCGAGCATTGCAACGGGCGTCCAATTGAATTTCATTTTTGTGATGTGATGATTGGTAATCCATCGAAGCGCACATGTACGATCCATCGGCTTTCATGTTCGCATATGTTGATGAACACACGGGAAATCCAAATTCGACTTAAGACACATTCATTCTACTGCAGATGTAACCCTTTCGACTGCAGCTGCGTATTTTTTAACACCCGATCATTCTGCTGAGACATTTGCCTGTGAAACCGTCTCTATCAATATGCTCAAGAATTACTTTCGATCGGCCCTGCGGTCTCTGTCGCGATCGCGAATGAATGCAACTCTGAATCTTGCAGGGATGGCCATCGGACTGGCATCCAGTCTGCTGATTCTTCTCTATGTTCAGTCCGAGATCGGATTCGACAGTTTTCATCCCGAGGCAGACTCCCTGTATCGCGTCAGTACCTCCGAGCGTGATGAAGCGGGATCCGAAACGCTTGAAAGGGCTCTCATTTCGCCAGCCATCATGCCAACATTGGCTGAACATTTTCCCGAAATCGAGGCATTTGCACGGCTGACACCTGTTGGCCCTCTGCTCAGTGTTGACAACGTTCATATCGCGCCTGAAAACACGTTCTGGGCGGACCGTTCGATTCTGCTCATGTGGGGATTTGAGTGGGTTTCCGGAACGCCTGAAGGCGCGCTTGAAGATCCGTTTTCACTGGTATTGTCCGCGTCTACGGCAACGACGTTGTTTGGACGAACGGATATTGCTGGAGAAACGGTGATGATCAACGAAGAGACGCCCTTCATCGTTGATGCGGTGTTCGCAGATCTTCCTGAAAAAACTCATCTGGGAATCGACGCAATCGGGCCGGTTTCAGTTTTGAACAGGTGGTTTGGAAGCAACGTCGACGATATATGGGACAGCCCGAATTATGCTTCCTATGTGCGCCTTTCACCGAATGCCAGTATTGAAAGTCTTTCCTCACGGCTGACCAGTTTTTTCGATGATTACGGAGGACGAAACGCCCCTCAGAGGGCATCTCTTTCTTTTCAACCGGTACAGGACATCCACCTCCATTCAGAAGTGATTTCAGAGTTGAATCCTCAGGGCTCCTTCGCGACAGTCAGACTGCTCACGATCATCGCGTTGTTCATTTTGTTGATTGCCGCCGTGAATTTCGTCAACCTTTCCATCGCACGGCTGGCCCGTCGATCAAGAGAAGTCGGAATGCGAAAGGTGGTTGGAGCATCGAGGTGGCAACTGGCCATGCAGTTCTTGAGCGAGGCGATTCTGACAACGTTGATCGCCACGTGCATTGCTGTACTTCTTGTCTGGATCGTACTTCCTCAGTTCGAACTATTCCTGAACAAGGAGCTTGAAATGATAGGCTTCAACCTGGGAAGTATCCTGTTACTCCTCGCAGGAGCCGTGCTCATCGGGAGCGTGTCCGGCGTCTACCCTGCCATTTTCCTGGCTGGTCTCAAGCCCACCTCCATTCTCAAATCAGGTACAGCTTCGGTCGGGAGTCGCTCACGTTTGAGAAGTGCTCTCGTCGTGGCTCAGTTCTCGATCGCTGCGGGCCTCATGTTCGCGACTGTAATCGTTTTCAATCAGCTCCGGTTCATGCAGAATCTCGACCCCGGCCATGCTGTGGAAGATGTAATTATCATGCCCGGAGTGTATTCGCTTGCAGAAGACTTCGAACCGTTTCGGAAACGACTCATCCAGCACCCTGACGTAATTGACGTCACTCACGCTTTCCGTCCTCCCTTGCGACCACTCGTCGTTGCTTCGGATGCAACGGCTGAAGTCGACGGACAACTGGAGCGAATTCAGATCTTTCCGATGTGGGGAGATGTGCATTACGTAGACACGTATGGCCTGAGCATCGTCGCCGGCAGAAATTTCAACATTGAGATGGACAGCGATCTGGATTCGGGCTTTCTGCTGAATGAGACGGCCGTCGCGCGATTCGGTTTTGCGTCCAACGAAGAGGCGACCGGCTCAGTCGTCAATTATGGAGGCAGAGACGGCACGGTGCTGGGTGTGGTCAAGGACTATCATCAAGAATCACTGCATTCAGAAATCGCTCCGATGATTCTTTTTCCTCGGCCCGACAATTATCGCAGTATCGGCGTTCGATTCCGGACTACGAACATTTCAGGCCTGGTCTCATTCCTTCGCGAACAATGGCAGCCGCACGAAGGAAACTACCCGTACGATCCGGATTTCCTCGATGATCGATTTGAAGCGGTTTATGCGTCCGAACGAAGACTGGCCTCGCTTTTCGGGCTGTTTGCCGGTCTGGGAGTGCTCGTAGCCTGCCTCGGCATGTTTGGAATAGCCTCGGCTTCCTTGGAGCGCAGAACCAAAGAAATCGGCGTCAGAAAAGTCGTGGGTGCTTCGACCTCCAACCTCGTCGGAAAACTCACCGGCGAGTTCGCCCGGCTTACGGCTGTGGCTTGCCTGCTTGGCAGCGTCATCTCCTGGGTGTTCATGGCACGATGGATGGACGGCTTCGCCTATTCGGTCGGCATTGGACTCTGGCCCGTCGTGATTGTATTCGCGATCTCTCTCACCGCCACAGCGATGGCGGTATCGAGGCAATCGTATGCGGCGGCCAGTCGCAATCCGGTTGACAGTCTGAGATGTGAGTAGTCTTTACAGCTCCCGGACCCAGATATTTCGATAACTGGTTGGATTGCCGTGATCCTGAAGCTTGATGGAGCCGGGTCCGTGCGGAGAATACTCCGGAATACCGATGTATTGGGACGGTCCGGTCAGTTCCACGTGATTCTGGATCAACACACCGTTGTGAAACACCGTTACCGAGGCTGGGCGAACTACTTCGCCATCATCGGCGAAAACGGGGGACATGAAGACGATATCATACGTCTGCCATTCACCAGGTCCACGGGAAGCATTGACAAGAGGAATATGTTGCTTGTACACGGCCCCCGCTTGCCCATTTGGATAGGTGATATTGCCAAATGAATCCAAAACCTGGACCTCGTAAATCTCATGAAAGAAGACACCGCTGTTTCCTCTGCCCTGACCTTCTCCCGACACAGCTGCTGGAGTTCTCCACTCGATATGTAGCTGAACGTCTGAAAAGTTTTGCCTGGTGCGAATATCGCCGGTGCCAGCGCTCACCGTCATGATTCCTTCTGCAACGACCCAGCCAGCGTCTCCGTCTCTGACGGACTCCCACGCATTCAAATCCGATCCGTCAAACAAAATGATGGCATCCGAAGGTGCTGCTCCCATGTGTCCGGAGGTGACCACGGGCGGAACGGGCTCCCATTGCTCGGTCATCTGCGGAGTGAACTCCTGAGCGTGGACGGAGAAAGCGATGAACAGTAAACTGGTAATGGTCAGAAGTCTCATAAACGATGGTTGGGTAATGTTCATGGATTAGAATTGGTCGGAATCAGAGGGCGTTTTCCGAAGGTCGGTCTATATGTCTGGTGATGCAATCATTTCTGCTGAAACCAGTGGGGTCGTTTTTGGCAATATCAGGTCTTGATGTTTTCATGGGCTTCCTTGGATCCGGCGAGTCTTCCGCCTATTTAACGGAACAGAATGACCCAAGCAAATCACCTGAAATCATGCGCATTCTCCTTGTTCTCGCCCTATTTATCACCGCCTGTTCAACTGGATCGGACCCTGTTCAGGATGAAGCCGATATCCGTGCGCTCATTGAGCAGGTGGCAACCGCAAACATCGAAGGCGATGTTGAATCCTGGGTCGGTGCGTTTGACGACCCATTCTGGTACATGCCGGCCTATCAGACGGCGGTCACCAATCGGGACTCACTCATTGCCATGACCCGGACTGCCTTCGAAAGCTGGGATGTGGACGTCACAATCGAGCCCCAAGACATTACTATCGAGGGGAATTGGGCACACGTTTACAGTGAAGTTCGCGCGAGAGCTGAGGCCAAAGACGGCTCTGATTCGGCCGACGTGAATGTGAAGCAACTGGTTGTTTACCATCGCACGGAAAATGGCTGGAAAATCAGCAAGCTTATGATCAGTCCAAATCTGTGGGAGATGTAATGTAATCTGATCTGATCATTGAGTTTGATCTGCGGTTCGCGTTAATTCAGGATCTCTAATTCAGAACCCCACCTCCCTTTCCGGGCCGGAAGAACGAGCAACGCCTCCAAGAATATGATCGGAACCAATCTTTCCCATTATCGAATCGAGAAAGAACTCGGGCGTGGCGGTATGGGTGTCGTCTATCTGGCGACAGATACGAAGCTGGATCGTCAGGTTGCCCTCAAATTGCTTCCTGCTTCGGCTCTGACGAATGAGCACGACAAGGAGCGATTCTACCGGGAAGCCAAAGCAGCTGCTCAGTTGCACCACCCGCATATCGCCAGCGTATTCGAGATCGATGAAGCTGTACCGGAAGGCGCGCCATCCGATGAATTGAGACCATTCATCGCAATGGAATTCATCGAAGGCATCTCGCTGGAAGACCGGATTCGAGAAGGCCCGCTGACGGTCAAGGAATCCGTCCGGATCGCGAGCGAAATTGCCGAAGCCCTCAAAGCGGCCCACGAAAAAGACATTGTGCATCGCGACATCAAGTCGGCCAATGTGATGCTCGCTAAGGACCATCGGGCAAAGGTGCTGGATTTCGGCCTTGCGAAAACGACCCAATCGACGATGCTGACTCGGATGGGTTCAACGCTTGGTACAATCGCCTACATGAGCCCGGAGCAAGCTCGCGGAGAGGATGTGGACCATCGCACGGATCTGTGGGCCCTGGGAGTTGTGATATATGAAATGATTGCGGGGCGCCTGCCGTTCGGCGGCGATTACGAGCAGGCCATCGTGTATTCGATCCTGAACGAAGATCCCAATCCATTGACGGCCATCCGGACCGGCGTACCGATGGATCTAGACTGGATCGTGGGCAAACTCTTTTCTAAAGACGCTTCTCACAGATACAATTCGGCTGACGATCTGATTGTAGATCTCAAGAACGTCACCGAACGTCCGTCGCGGATGAGTGGACACCACGCGTCGTTGACCGATGGAATTGCCGCGCCACAAGCTCAAGGTTCAGCCAATTCGGCTCTGTTGTCCCGACGCTGGGTTCTTCCTTCCATCGCCGGGGCGGTCATGTTGTTATTGGGCTGGTTCGCCGCTTCGCTCACCGGAGGAGCTGGAGGTTCGGCAGGCAGTTTGCCAATGGAGCTTTCCATGGTTTTTGACGAGATAAATTATATCAGCCACCCGGCCTTCACTCCAGATGGAAAATCGATGCTGTTTTATGCGTACGACAACCGGGATGGTACTCCAGGTGCGTATGAATACGATCTCAGCACAGCAAGTTTGAGCCTGATACCTTCGTCCGAGGATTTTGGTGCGATGTCCTTTTCACCCGACGGCTCAATGATCGCCGTCGCGATGTTTACAAACGAAGTGTCGGTCATGCGACCCGACGGAAGTGGTGTTTCTGTGATCGGTGAGGCATCAAACAGCGACGTTGTCTGGAGTTCAGACTCCTCTATTTTGCTGGATCCTCAAGATGGCATCCTGAGGGAGGTTTATCTGGACGGGAGAGAAGAGGTTATTATCGCCGAGCCGGACACGTCCGTAGGCGAACGATTCTACTGGTGGCCACAACCACTGCCAGACGACAGGTATATTCTGTTCACTGTGCTCTATGACGAGACAGATGAACGCTACGGAGAGGTACGCATTCTGGATCGCGAAACGGGCGACCAAATGCTTATGGTAGATGATGGACAACACGCCAAGTATGTCCCCTCCGGTCACCTTCTCTACCAGTTGCACGAGAGTGATCAGGTAGTAGTCAGAGCGTTTGACCTGGAAAACATGGAAGTTACCGGACCTCCGTTCAATCTGTTTTTCTCGTCCATGCACTCAGTCGAGTGGAGTGCCGAAGACATGCTGATTTATCAGGCTGAAAAACAATCCTTCCGAACCCGACTGTATCCGTTGAATGACCCGGAAGACGTCACACTTATCGAAATGAAGGAAGACGAAATCTGGGGTTTGACGCCGACCGGAAACCTGACCAAAACGGTCGAATCAGACGAGGGAGAAGATCTCAAACTCATTGCACCGGGATCCACATTTGAACGACGCGTCGTTTCAGATGACGAAATCATCACGCCGGTATTTTCGAATGACGAAACAAGGGTGGCGTACATATCGGATGACGGATCCCAACTTTTGATCAAGATCGTGGATGCGAATGGAGGCGATGTCCTCCAGTCTCATCGTCTGGGCGAATATGAGGATGTTGACCTGGAGTCGTGGAGTTCTGACGGATCGAGCATCCTGTTCTCCGGTACAATTCGGCGGGATGATGATTCCCGGACGCTGGCATTCATCGATCCGGAATCAGGCGACATTTCAGAGTTTGTGAAAGCCGGCACAGGTCTGAGTTCGGCAGAATTCAGCCCTGACGGTCGTTTCGTTGCTTTCACTACCGAAAGTGGCGGCAAGGCTCAGACAATAATAGCACCCTCAGATGGATCGGGGCAGATTTCTCTGGACACAGATCTGGTATTTGACGATTGGTCGTTGGACTCACAATCCATCTATGTGACAGACATTACCAATGTCACAGACCGAGAGGTGTTCAGATATTATTTCGATACGCGGGGGACGATCAGACTCACGGGACAAATTGAGTCGGTCGTAAAATCAGATCGATTGGCTGGCGTTTACGTCATCGCCGACGGAACGGTGCTGGTATTGGAGTCAGCCGATCGACTGGATGAAAATAATTCGATCAATGTGATAACCAATGCTTCTCAATACCTGGAAACACTCGCGCCTACAGAATGAGAATCTCTCCCTGCGGCTGTTGGGACTGATTGTCAGTATTGTTGTCATCGGATGCGCCTCTCCTCCCGAAAGGTTTGAACTTGTAGAGACAACGGTCTCCGACATCCACGCCGCATTTCAATCCGGGGAATTGACCGCACAGGGTCTGACCCGGCAGTATCTGAAGCGCATCGACGAGTACGATGATTCGCTCAATGCTTTCTTGACCCTGAATCCAAGGTCCCTGATCAGGGCCGCAGAGCTTGATGCGGAGTTTGCTGAAACCGGAATTCTCCGTCCGATGCATGGCATACCCATTGTCGTCAAGGACAACTACGACACGTTTGACATGCCCACTACGGCGGGATCGGCGGCGTTGGAGGGAATGATTCCTCCCGACGATGCCTGGCAAGTCGCCCGCCTTCGGGAGGCCGGCGCCATTATTCTGGGAAAAACCAATATGGCTGAATGGGCTTTCAGTCCGTTCGTGACCATCAGCTCGATCGGTGGAACGACGCGCAATCCGTACGACCTCACGAGGGTCCCTGCCGGATCAAGCGGCGGAACGGCCGCTGCTGTAGCGGCCAACCTGGGAGTATTGGGTCTGGGCACCGACACGGGCAATTCCATTCGTGGGCCATCGGGCCACAATGCGCTCGTTGGAATTCGCTCAACCATGGGATTGACGAGCCGCGACGGAATCGTACCGCTCTATCTCAGAAACGACATCGGGGGCCCGATGGCCCGCACCGTCGAAGACGCCGTACGAGTTCTCGATGTCATAGCAGGGCACGACCCGGCCGATCCGATCACGGCGCGAAGCGAAGGACAGCTGCCAGAAGCTGGCTACATGTCGTTTCTTGATTCTGAAGGACTGTCAGATGCCCGAATCGGTGTTTTCCGGTGGTACATGCGGCCCGATTCGACACATCCGGATATCCTGGCCCGGATGGAGGAGGCCGTCGAAGACTTGCGCGCCGCAGGCGCAACGATCGTGGATCCATTCGACATACCGAATCTGAAGCTCGACGAGTCAATCTGGTGTGAAGTATTCAAACATGACGTTGAGCAATACTTCGCGAGCCGCGAAGACGGTTTCCCATACACGACGCTCGCTCAGATTCACGAGACAGGGAAATTTGCAGACTACATCGACGGCTCCCTCGAATTTGCTGCAGCCTGGACCGAGCCTCCGTGTCCGGACCTCTACACACACGAGCCCAACATTGAATTCCGCAAAACGTTGCTCTCCGCGATGGAAGAACAGAGGGTTGATGCGTTCATTTATCCAACGTGGAGTTATCCCGCCCGAAAAATTGGAGACTGGGATTCTCCGGCCGGGGACAACAGTCAGTACTTGTCACCCCAGTCCGGATTTCCGGCCATTCAGGTCCCTATCGGATACACCGACGAGGGCCTCCCTGTCGGCATGACATTTATTGGCCGGCTGTTCGACGAACCAACACTGATTCGCCTGGCCTATTCGTACGAGCAAGCCACCCACCGACGGATCGCTCCACCTCAATTCGACTGATATCAAAGGTCGGTGGGCATGAGTCTCTGAACAGGCCACAACACGGGTAACCCTCGCACATCGCTTATTTGCCCCGGAAAAACCTCAGCTCTTGGTTGGGATATCCTTGCAACGGAGCCCCTTCCAGTGTGATGGAATGCTCGGAAATTGTTCCACGGAATCCGCCCACAGAGCCCGGTCCGATAGCTACACGTGCTGGTGAAAAGGCAAATACATCAATCACAGGCACATCGATCATTCCGTGCCATGTTTGAGTGCCTGGAGTGGGACTACCATCGATTTCTTGAGAAAGAATGGCGGAAAACGATCCGTCGATTGAAACATCGAGTTGGAGCAGGTATGCCCAATCAACGTTTCCAGCATCCGTGTTTATCGACAAGGTGGTTGTTTTCCAGTTGCCAGAAAGTGATTCGACTTCGCCGTCGAAATTGGAAGCAGAGTCACAACCGATGATGATCGCGGCGAGAAAAATGGGAAGCAGTCTTTTCATTGGGTCCTTTAGATTATCAGGCTGGACCCCAGTGTATCAATCGACTATATCCTTATTGTTTCCATTCCGTTTCGAAATTGTTAAATCAGTCCATTTCCGGTTGCCGCAGTGAGCGGATCCCAAACCAGATTACCGGCAGCAGGAAGACCACCCAGTAGGCCCAGGTGATTGTACCATATCCTTTTTTGACCAGATCAACGATTCCGATCGCGTCGGCAAGGAAAATTGCCATGATGAGTAGAATGGCCGCTATGCCAATTCTCAGCCCCGAAGGCATTTCGCGACCCTGCTCGTGGTAGACGCCAGCGATCCGCTCGTTGAAGCCGTGAATAACTCCCACACCTGTTTCAATGAGCGTACCGAAGAGAACAATCTGAAACAGAATTCGCAGCCAGGGCCACCCGATCGCTGTGAGTAGGTAGTCGACTGGGATGGACTCGTTCAGAACCTCAGGGTAGACAGCCAACATACCGACAAATGCGAACATGGCCGGGATCATTCCGAGGGCTCCGGCGATGACGCCAGACGTCAATGCTTCCTTACGGGTCTGCAAGTGCCGCAATACAAAAAATCCGGCTGGAGCCAGCCCGATGTTGTACCCGGCATACTTTATTCCGTTGAATAACCACTCTGAATCCGGGTCATAAACGCCTATTAGACCGCCTATTTCATCTCCAAATGTAACAATTGCTGTTACAATAACGATGGTAAACGTACCGTAAAGCGCGAAAGACCAGACCGAAAAAATCCGTTCAATCACTTCGTTCCCATAGAAGGCCAGAGCTCCTACGGCTGCAATCAGGACGATAATTCCAGTAATCTGTGGCCATCCCAACATGCGTTCAAGCAATTCTCCCGCTGCTGATCCCATGACCGACACAATCAGGACAAGCATAACGAGATACAGTACCTCGAAGGCGTACCAACCCTTTCCGAGTACTCGTTGCATGAAAGTCCTGTAGTCATACGTCTTGAAACGTCGTCCCAGATCAAAGGCGAGCGCAAGGACGACGCTCATGATGGCCATCGATACGAGCATCCCGAGCAGGCCGCCTACCGGTCCCTGACTCATGAAAAACTCTATCATTTCCCGGCCTGTACCGTAACCGCCGCCAATTATGATTGACTGGAATACAAAACCCGGAAGCAGGTATTTCTGAAAAAAGTCGGAGCGCAGCATGGGATCTACTTGTCTGAGATGTCAAATGCGTCTGACGCCCGGACCGCGTCCATATAGGATGCCCATTCGGAGTCGAACCAGGATTCCACTTCAGCCCTGAAGGCATCAAGGGCACGACGACCAGCCGACATGGACCATTCTTCCGGTGTATTGGGAGCTCGCTTCGAAGAAAATATGTACCTCCCGGCGCCTCCAACCTGGTTACCCACTGTCGTTGGCGGACGATAGATGCCTTGTTTGCCCTGCTCTCCAAAATAGGCATCCTGGAATGCTTTCAGAGAATCAGCTACGGTTTTGCCGTGTTTGCTCAGTTCTTTCGCTGAATCATCCTCACGATCCCCAAGATTCGCACCCACCAGATCCACGAATTCCCTGGCTTCGCGAACGCGGGTTAGAAGAGCTGCAGCTTCAGTATTCAGCTCTTCATACTGGGCGTGAAGACCGGCTCGCATGCGGAGGGCATTCAGATCGACTTCGTATCTGGGATCCGACTCAACTGTTATGCTGGTTTCCGAGACCGCAGCGCCATATGTGATTCGAACGGTGTAGGTACCCGGCAGGACCTGACGGCCTCCCGGCTCTGAAGCATCTTTCCTTGGAGCTGTCCGACTGGGGCCTCGAACGCCTTTCCGGTTCATGGACCATCCCGTCCTATTGAGACCTTTCTTGGCTGGCCCATCGAACGTTCGGATGACTTCGTCACCCTCGAGGATCTCAATTTTTACTTCATCTGGAGCCTTCTCTTTTTTGTTGGAATCCGCATCATCTCCTTCTTCGCCATCGTGATGCTCGTCGCCGTCTTCTCCTTCAGCCTCATCGTGTTCAGCATCCTCATCTTCTTCGGACGGAGCAGATTCGAAAGCATCGGGGTTTACGGAAT
>Ga0209992_10001430_pt1 | contig 25251 bp, 35 predicted proteins | sample 2SBtaG_2_FD_182564 | JGI IMG/M metagenome (GOLD analysis project Ga0209992, IMG submission 182564) | Deep subsurface microbial communities from Kolumbo volcano to uncover new lineages of life (NeLLi) - 2SBTROV12_ACTIVE470 metaG (SPAdes)... | ecosystem: Environmental > Aquatic > Marine >... | reverse complement strand
TTTGCTTCAGCTTTCTTTGTAGAATCTAATTTTTTCTTTTTATTTTTTAATTCATCTAATTCTGCTTTGATTTTTTTTGCCTCATCAATCAGAGAATTTTTTTTCTTTGCCATCAAATTACCTCACTTTTTAATACTAATTTCTTATTTGTCATACAATCATTCATTCCTATTTAACAGTAAATATCCCTCTTATTGATATGTTCTTTAATTCTTTGGAAACCATTTCTGCCACTATTTCATACGAACCAGGAGTATCAATTATTTCTGAAAATGTATCTCCAATTGGGAGTAAATAATTGCCTTTTTCAAAACATTGCTCAAAAAATCCACCTTGAGTTACAACATTTTTTCCAGATGAATATATCGTGACATAAAGATCTCCACAATCAAAAGAATTGTCATTTACACTAATTTTGATGTCTACTGGTTGAGAAGTAGAATATTGGTTTGATAATCCAATTATTTCAATTGCTGTACCATAAGATGAGCCTTCAGAGGCAGACATTGGCCACATGTTTAATTCTCGATTAGGTTCTTGAAGGATACTACCCATAACTACAGAACCAAAAATTAATGAAAAAATTACTGGCAAACCATATACAAGAAAAACTTTCTTGGTAACCATTTTGTTTTAAAATCTGTAATTCCCTTATATCTATTTAGCAAAATTTGAAAACATGAGATCAATTTGACGAATAAGTTAAATCGTAGCCAACTAAATATCGCTAGATGCGACTTAGAAAATTCAGAGTCAGAGCATATCGATGCATTCATGATTCTGGAGAAATTACAGTAGGGGATTTAGCAGCCTTTGTTGGAAGAAATGAAAGTGGAAAAACAACCATCCTTCAAGCATTAACTTTATTGAATAAAGATGAACAAGTTTCAGAGTTAGATCTTTGTGATGAAATGAATGAAGAGCTCAAAGACGAGATTAGACTAGCAGAAGGGGATTTTGATCTAAGTCAACATGAAAGAGAAATACTAAAAGAAAAATTCCCAAGTTTGCCAGATATTAAAAAAATCAAATTATTTAGAACAAATCGTAATCAAAATGTACAATATGAATTTGAAGATATTGAATTAAGTGAGGAAGAAAATAAAGGACTTAATTCATGGGAAAATTTTTCAAAACAGATTATTGAATTTTTAGACACAATACCAAATCATCTTAGAATTCAAGTTGATACAACATTCTTTGATGAATCAGTTCCAAGAAATCAAGAAGTCTTTGATAGTGGAATGGCTGAATTTAGTAACCAATTCCACGTAATTGCGATTCAAGAACCCAGAGTAATTGAAGAATGGGAGAAAATCTATGAAAATCCAGAAAATCAATTTTCAAATCTTCTTAGTGGTGAAAGTGAAAAATCAGCACTGCAAAATTATATTGCATCTGAATTACATCCAAGATTTGTTTATTTTTCAGATTACAAAAAAATTTACGGTAACATCAATCTTAATGAATACCTAAGAGAAGAAAAAGGGGATAGAACAGATTCAATTGAATTTGTTGAAGAATTTGACAAGGCAGAAACTGTAAGAAATTTATTTTATTTAGCAGAATTAGACATGAAAGAATTAGACGAAGTAAAAACTAGTCCTTCAAAATGTATCAAGCTTCTAAATTCAGCTAGTAATAGATTGACTAGTAAATTAAATCCAGCATGGAAAGGGGATCCTATTCACGTAGATTTGAGGTATAATCCGGGAAATATAATGAGTGTTGTAATTTCAGATGTTCATAAAGATGGAACAATTACAAACACAGGTTTACTTAATAGAAGAGCTGAGGGATTCAAGTGGACATTTTCTTTTATTGTAAACTTTGCAGCTGAAACACAAAGATCTGAATTAAAAGAAGCAATTTTACTTTTAGATGAACCTGCAAGAAATCTTCACCCAACTCAACAAATGGGAATTTCTGATTTACTAAAAAGTTTGGCGGGATCTAATCAAGTTTTGTATGCAACACATTCTCCATTTATGATATTTGATTACACTCCAGGAAATTTACTTGTTGTAGAGTTAGATAAGAGAAAACATCTTAGTAGAATATTTTATGATTATTGGAATGCAGATGATAAAACATTAACTCCGATCTTGTATGGATTATCAAGAGGTCAAGTAGAATCTATTGTAGATAGAGAAATTGGAACAAACTCAAGACCAGTGATAATTGTGGAGACAATGTCTGATGCAATGTATCTTAATGCATTTGATAAATTCTTACAAGACCCCAATATCTCAATGAATCCATTAAACATTATTGCAGCATATAACAAAAATTCAGTATTGCCTTTAGCAATTTTTTACAGAAATCACGGGTACAAGACATTCGTATTACTAGATAATACTGATGAATCCAAGCAAATTTCAGCCCAACTAGTCTCAAATGACTTTTCATCTATCCAAACTATATTCTTTGAAAGAGAGGGTAAAAAATTGGAATCAATTGAAGATTATATTGTTTTAGAGGATTATCTATATCCAGTAAACCAAACTTATGAAATCAAACTAAGACAAGAAGGATTCTCAAATATCACACCTCAAGATATGACATCAAAAGAAGGAAAAGGAAATCTCGAGAAATTAAAGAAAATATGGCAAGAACATAGAGATGATGATTGGGGAGAATTTGATAATGAAGAAATTACCAGATATATTTGTGAAAAAATTACACTTGAAGAAACTAGTTTCCTATCAGATAAAACTAAAGACCAGTTTAGATCTTTGTATAGATTAATTGCTGAAAGAATCAGACAATATCAAAATGTAAACACAAAACCTGATTTAGATAAATTTCAAAAGGCCAAGATTTAGGATTAAAGAAGGTTTCTCATGAATTACACTAAACTAAAAAATAAAAAAATGAATATTGAGAAATGGAGTGTTTGTATATTATGAATAGATTTTCTACCAAAGGGATTTTCCTTTCAATAATATTATTATTTTCTATAACTCTAATTACAATTCCAATAAATGCATATGCGGAAGTAGTAAACGTCAAAAGTATTTCTTTAGAAGAAACAACAATCATCACAGTTGAAAATAATTCAAATGAAGATATCAATACTTTTAGAATTTGGTTAGGAAGTGATTTTACTTTCAAATCATTTAAAACAGAAAAAGGTTGGATTGGAGAAAAAACTCCAGTTGGTGTTGTAATTTTTACATCATCTGAATCAATCAAACCAGGAGAATCTGTAAAGTTTGGAGTTAAAACAGATAAACCAAATCCAGGAATTAATTGGAAGACATTAGATAAAAAAGACAAACAAACAGATACAGGAATGGTATTATCAACTGGAATACCAGAGGTTCTTACAAATCCAAGTGAAGAAGAGGAATCAGAAAAATCACAGACTGGAATAAATTCTGAATCAGTATTTCGAATTGTACCAGAAAAACCAAACGTAGGTTCATCAATTAGGGTAACAGGCGATAAATTTGGTAGTTCACAAGAATTTGATTTTTACATTGATTCTTCAAAAATTGGTAGTTTCACTACAGACAAGAATGGTCACTTTATGACTACAATGAAAATTCCTCAAGACCAAAAAGATGGAAGAATTGATTTCAAAGTAAAAGACAAAGACGGTGAAGAAAGAAAAATTAGTCTTAGAATTGAAAAAATTGATGATAGGATTCCAGAATCAGAAATCATTAAACTGACAATTCAAGGAATTCCAAATGTTGTTCATAGAGGAGACTTTTTAGAAGTATTTGGAACAGGTGATCCAGGTAGTGCAATAACATCAACTGTTACAAATGAAGATGGGGAAATTTTTGTCACTAAAACTGGAGAAATAGATACTAAAGGTAATTGGAAATTAGCCGAACCAGTTATCATTCCAGCAGATATGCCATTTGGGAAATACAGTACAACTATTACAGATGGAAGACAAAATATCCTAAAACAATGGACAGTAGAATCAGACAAAATTATAGTCATAACACCTTCTAGTTTGAAATTTAATCAAGGAGAAATAATGAAATTTAATGGAACTGCATTACCAAGTAAACCAATAGAATTCACAATAGAAGATCCAGTAGGAAAAGAAATTTTTGCAGATATTATTCAAGTTGATGACGCAGGATTTGTAAATTTTGAATATCAAACAGAGCAAACATCCCTTAAAGGAACATATACAATTATTGTATCCCAAGAAAAAGAAAAGGAGTTCATCTACACAGGATTAGGTCAACTACCTACAATTCCAGTTAATTTAGAATTTGATAATTTGAATTACAAAGCAGGAGACATTGCAAATATTTCGCTATCAGGTAAAGCATCAGATATTGTTAGTTTATTGATTATTGATCCATCAGATAAACCAGTAGGAGATGCTATATCAATAGCAGTACAACCAGATGGTAGAGGAAATTATGAACTTGATTTAGAAGGTTATCCATCTGGAGTGTATACTGCAGTAATTAGCAAAGGTAGTGCTCAAAGTACAGAAGTATTCACAGTAGGATTACAAACAGGTTCAGGTGAAATTAAAATCAACACTACAAAAGAAGGATATCTACCAGGGGATTCAATTTTACTTTTGGGTGATACTGCAGAGAATGTTTTGTTAACTGTTGCATTAATGGATTCAGAAGGGAATATCATTAAAGAAAAAGAAACATTTTCTGATAAAAATGGAAAAATTTCAGAGAGTACTTTTAGAATTCCATCGGATGCAAAAGAGGGAATATGGCAATTTAATGCAAAAAGTGGTTCAAATTTTGATACCATAGAAATTGAAGTTTTAACAACATCTGAAGAAGGAATGACGTTAACAGTTGAAGAAACAGATGATCCAAATACATCATATCTTGGAAAATCAATATTAATTCAAGTGGTTGGTGCTCAACAAACAGTCGTATTTGAAATTATAGCAGAAGATGGAGAAATTATTGAAACATTATCATTTCCAGCATCAAATCAAGGAGACATTAGTTTACCATGGTTAGTTCCTACTGATACAGAACCTGGAACATATACAATTTTTGCATCAGATGCATTTAATTCTGTAAATGCCACTTTTGCATTAGAATAAATTTAAACAATTTTATTTTACTAAATAATTTTAGTTTTCATGAATCTTAAAGAAAAAATTGCAGAATATCCAAATTTTCCTAAAAAAGGAATTTTATTTAAAGACTTTAGTCCTATTTTAAAAGATCCATCAGCATTATCATTTATTGCAGATGAATTTTCAAAAAAATTTCATCCAAAAGATATCGATATATTTGCAGGAATTGAATCAAGGGGATTCATTCTTGCCAGTGTTTTGGCTTCAAGATACAATAAAGGCATGATAATGATCAGAAAAGCTGGAAAATTACCAGGAAAAACAGCAAAAACATCATACACCATAGAATATGGAAAAGATGTCATTGAAATTCAAAAAGATGTAATCAAAGAAGGTCAAAAAATTCTCATTTGTGATGATTTACTTGCAACTGGAGGTACGGCAAAAGCATCTGCAAAATTAATTGAAAAAGTAGGTGGAAAAATCACAGGATTTGCATTCATAATTGAATTGACAGAATTGAATGGGTTAAAAGGACTTAGCAAATATGATTGTAAATCATTGGTGAAGTATTAATGGAAAATGATGTTGAAATTGGGATTTTTGGTGGAACCGGAATTTATGATTCAGGATTACTTGAAAATGCACAAGAAATTGATATTGATACACCATATGGAAAACCATCAGATACAATAACAGTTGGAATATTTAATGGAAGAAAAATTGCTTTTCTTCCAAGACATGGAAAAAAACATACAATTCCACCACACAAAATTAATTTTAAAGCAAATATTTGGGCATTCAAAGAATTAGGAGTTACAAGAATTATAGCCCCATCAGCTGTGGGTAGTTTAAAAGAAGAATTAGCACCAGGTCATTTTGCATTACCGTCACAATTTTTAGATTTTACAAAATCAAGGGATGGTTCATTTTCAGAAAATGGTAGAGTAATTCACATTTCAGTAGCAGATCCTTTTTGCCCAGAACTACAATCATCAATACTTCAAGTAACAGATAATCAAGGAATAGGAATTCATAAAGATTGTACTTATGTCTGCATTGAAGGTCCAAGATTTTCAACGAAAGCTGAATCAAAATTCTATAGAACAACTGGTGCAGACATTATTGGAATGACACTTGTTCCAGAATGTCAACTGGCAAGAGAGGCACAAATGTGTTATGCATCAATTTCAACAGTTACTGATTATGATGTATGGGCAGAAAAACCAGTAACAGCCAAAGAAGTTTTAGAAACACTTTCAAAAAATGTAGAAACAACAAAAAAAATTTTAACTGAATTAATTGATAAAATTCCTAAAAATAGAAATTGTTCTTGTGAAAAAGCATTAGCAGAAGCAGAATTCTAGTCATCAACAAAAGATTCTTTTTTGAGACCTTCAGGTAAAGTCAAATCTCCTTGAAGTAAATTACTTTGTAAAGTCATTATTACTTCATCAATGTCATAACCCAATTTCTTTAATTCTGTTTCAGTTGTTTTAGAAAGTTTAGCACCAATATTTTGGCCACCTATTCTTCCAAAAGCAATTGCAGTAAAACGAAAATCATTATTATCAATAGTAAATTTTCCAGTAATTTTTGCAGCCATTTGGCTTCCATGAATATTATTAATATGAACAGTTAATTCCATTTTTGAGATTAAATTTCTACAGCTTTGTTAACATTTTCATCAATCAAAAAGCTCCAATGTTTTTCATCATCAATTTTGTAATCATTAATTTTTAATGGAATAATTTGTTCATCCAAACATTCATGTTTGATTTCTCCATTTTCTTTTAGTTTAACTAATTTCCATTTGTATTTTCCTTGTTGTAATTTACATACAGTTACTGCCCACTTTGCATCAGCATCAATTTTGGGCATTCCAACTAAATCAGCTAGTTCTTCAATTCCAAGTTGTTTTTCTTCACAAAAACGTTTCTTACATACACCACATCGCCATACATCAACTGAACCAATTGTTCTTTCATCTATGTTGATATTTACAACACCAAAATAGACCGGCTGGTGTTTACATGTTTCAGTATCAATATTCAATGTTGTTTCACCAATTTTAGCATTATTTAGTTCTTGCATCCTCATATGGTTTTTCTAAAATTACTCCAATACTATCTACAATTTTATTTCGTTTAAATTCAATATTTTCTCGCTCACACATTCGTCTAAACATGTTAACTGCAGTAAATCTAGGATGCATTGCCTCAAATTCAGATTCAGTAATATCTATGAAAGCACCCAATGCCATAAGATCTTTTGATGTATTTTGTGCATCATCTAAAGAAATCTCTAATTTCTGTGAAATTATTTCTGAAGACATTTTTCCATAACAGGTAACAAGGAGATAGACTTTAGCCTGTAAAGGGGATAATTTTAGTTCAGAAACAAGTTCATTTTCAATTTTTGAGAAATCCATCATTTTTAAAATAAATTTTTATTAAATAAAACATGATCTATGACTATCATTTGACATAATTTTTTAGAAATTTTCAAGTAACCAACCTTGCATTAAAAGGAATTTTCAAAGATACTTTATATTTGGCAAAACTAATTTTTTACTGTTTGGCTAGTTACAAAGGAGCATATTCAAATGAACAATCACTAAATTTTGTAATACCAATAGTTGTAATTTTGTTTTTAGGTATTATCTATATGATGACACAACGAACAGATTCAGGCTTTACAAGTTTTATTTTAATTGGTGGTGCTGCCATTACAATGATTTTTTGGGTTAGAGTTTTAAAGAAAATGACAAAAGATCAAAAACCACTATACACTCAAGCAAGAGAACAAGAAACAAAGAATTGGGTTTATGATTTAATCAAAGGGGAAGAAGAATACGTATTTGTAGCAGAAGTTCCAGGACCTGAAGATAAAATTGCAGTAAGACTAGTTGAAGGGATATTATACATTCGTGGAACTATGGGATTTTCAAAAGAAGTTCCAATAGAAGATGCAAAGAATATGCAGATTTTTGATTTTAAATATAGAAATGGTGTCTTGACACTAAGAATAAAATAATTAAAGACTTTTTGCTAGTTCTAATTTTTGTGGTAAATATTTGTCAGTAATGTTAGTAAGACCATATTTTGAGAAAGCCTCAAGTTCTGCTTTACGTTTAATTTTTAAAAATACATCGAGTTCTTTTTTCCAAACTCCATCTTGATATCTTGGATCTTTTTGAAGATCATAACATCTCTTAATATCAGATTCAGTCATTGGAATTGTAGGTAGTTTGTATTTTTCAATATCAGTAGCCCAAACTCCAACCCATTTTGCATCAGGGACAGTTAATTCTCGAAGATGTGCAGCGTTTGCAGAACCAGATTTTATAACCATTGCAATATGTTCTCCATACACATCCCCATCAGTTAGAACAATGACAGGTAATTTCATTTCATCATGAAGTCGTTTTAACAAAGTCCTAGTGGAACGTGGAGCTTGCCCACCAGTGTTTATAATAATAGATTTGAATTTTTTATCAACTTGTTCTTCAACAAATCTTGTAAAAAGACCACCTTTTTCAATAGCAATTACAATTTCTGCACTAGTATCAACTAATTCAGCAGTAGTCAAACTTGGACCAATAGAATATCCATCAGGATGGTTTGCCAAATTCATGGTTTTGCCCTCATATCCTGGAATTGTATATTCTATATTCAAATCACCAAAAATAGAGCTTCTCTCTTCAGGAAATATGTGGAAATCTTCTCTAGCCCTAGAGGTAACTGCTTCTAAATCTACAATAATATTATCAGATTCAGATTGATCATCAAATTCCACAGCAAAGGCTTGTGAGGAATAATAAACATCTCTTAGTGTGGATGATTTTTTTTCCTTTGTTAATCTATTTGCAAAAAATGCCAACCACATTAATTGAGTAAAAGATCTTAATTGAGCAGAATTTCTTGAACTTCTCAAAGCTGCATTGTTACCTAAAATGTATTGTCGTAATTTTTTATCATAAACAATGTTACTTACAGATCTACTAGGAATAGAGAATTTTGGAAATTGTCCATCATCTAAATCATCATATATTTTTGCACCATGTCTTTTAAGCATATCAAGAATGGTTTTTTGTTTTTCATCAGCTTTCTTGCTTAATTCTTTTGATTTCTTAGTTTTCAATTTCATCTTCATCCTTTATTGGTTTTACTTCCACAGCTTTTTCTGCTTCTAATATTTTTTGGTAATTTGGTTCTTTTTTCTTTCCTGCAAGCTCTGTACAAAATTCTGCGATCATTGGAATATATTTTGCATAAAGATTAGCTCTCTTTTTTGCCATTTCAGCTTGTCCTCTTTTTGACATAAATGATGCAAGTTTTCGTGACAAGAATTGTAATGCCAATCTTAATTCTCGTTCTATTTCTTGTCTGTCTGCAACATTTTCTTTTCCTGCAGTTTTGTATGGAATTCTAGTAGAACAAATATGAGATACAATAATGAAAGGAGGTTCACCTTTTACTTTGTATCTACCCCAATCAGTATCATGTACAACTTTTAAAACTACATCACTTCCTTCATCATAAAGTAATGGGATTCGATTAGCATATCGATAAACATGAGGTCCACCAGATTTTATATCACCACCATAAGCAATTCCCATCTCAATAATGAAAGGGAATCCAGAATATGCAGATGCTGGACGTTGAACTACAGCAGTAAAATCAGGATTGAAGAATTTTTTGATACCCTTTTCTAGTGGTTCTGCGCCTAATGGTGCCAAACAACTAGAATCAGGAGCCATAAAATCATCGAATTTTTGAAGTGCATCACTAAGATGTACTAATTCCTGATTGGTCAAAGTGCCCATTCGTTTTTCAGGTTTGAATTTTGCAAATTCTGCAAATTTCACTGCAGTTGTAGGGCCAATTCGTTGAAATCTTTTTGTTAAAAATGTGGTAAGTGGTTCTCCTTGAACTGTATTGGTTAATTGTTTGTAATATTGACTTTCAGGATCCATATCAACTGATTTTGATTGAGAGTCACCAAAATCCCAATAAAATAATTTTTTGTTTGGTATATCAAGGTCTTCAATTCTAATCTTGTTTAGTTTTTCAAAATCCATTTTTAGAAAAGACATCAAAGCAATTACAACTCTAACTTGTCGTGAAAGATTTTTCCATTTTTTCTTTGCTTTATCCATTATTGATGTAAAACTAAGATTTTTCTTTGATAATCCTAAATCTTTTCTTACTTTTTCAATCATTGTATCATCAATAGTTGGAATTTCAAATTGAGATTCAACTATCATTCGTCTTATTCTTTCAACATCAATTCCATGAGGATGTGGTCTAATTATGGTAGGAGGTGCAGGAATGTCTTTAACAAATCTAGGATGACTAAATTTTTGTCCTTTAGGATCATCAAAAGTTATTGATGCATAAGGAGTGATTAATGAAGTCTCATAAACATAATCTCTAATTTTATTTCCTGCTTTAGAATAATCACCTTCTAAACAAATACTAACAGAGAGTCCTTTTTTTGCAGCATCTTTTGTATTGTGTTTTACAATTACTGGTTTATTTTTTTGAATATCTAATAATATTTCAAATTGGTTTTGGGTTTTTCCATCTGCACAACTCTTTACAGTAACTGGTTTGTTTGTTGTAATTTGTCCATACAAAATTGCCATAGTTGCACCTAGCCCAAACATTCCTCTGGCTTGTTTTAGTCCAAATTTTGAACCATAAAGAACAGTTCCAAAAGCAAGTGGGATATGCTCTGCATCAATTCCTGGACCATTGTCTTTTACAGTCAAAATATAGGGTTTAGGATCAGATTTCTCAGGATCTACAGCCTTAATTGTTAAATGAACGTCTGGGAGAATGCCTTTTTGATCACATGCATCTAATGCATTTTCAACAAATTCTCTGACTGCAGTGTATAGAGAGCGCGTAGGATTACTAAATCCAGCTAAATCACGATTACTGTAAAAGAATTCACTAGGTGAGATTTGATTAAATTTTTCCTTAATAGAAGACATCTTGATCTTCCCATAATTGCATTTTTTCTTGTTTTGTTCTACGGTTTGCAGCTTCTAATTTATCATAAACTGCACCATGCATACCTCCACTTGAAATTGAAGATATTGCATCAACAGTTAATCTTAATTTACTTGCATCACCAATAATTGAAACAGTTCTTCCATAAACTGAGATATGTGTACTACTAAGATTTTCCATATTTCGTCTAGCTCTCCCACCTTCTCCAATAATTCTCCCTTTTATCCTTTCAATATTTGCAGTAGACTTTCCTGCAAACTCTCTTAGATCAATTACATGTAATGAATTTTCACCTTTTAACAAAGTCATTGCATTTTCAGGTGAAAAACCTCTTCCAATTGCTGTAACAATTTCCATAGCTTTGAAAGGCTGCATTTTTTCAACATCACCAATTGATTTTATTAAAACTTCACCAGTTTCACCATCAATATCCAAAGAAACAAAACATAATTCTTCAATTTTAGATTTTACAGAACCTGATTTCCCAATTAAAACTGCTATTCGATCATTTGGAACACGAATTAATTTCTCAAAACTCATTTTGTTATCTCCTCAAATATTGTATCTGAATCTTCAACAAGAATACCCCTTTTGTTAAAGAATTTTGTAATGTTATTAATATCTCTTTTAAGAAATTCTTTAGAATTTGGATGTCTAAGATCAACTGCAGAACCAAGATCAAAAACTACCAGACCATTATCAGTTTTGAAAATATTATATTCTGAAAAATCTCCATGAACTAATTTTGCTTTTTGAAAAAGATCTTTGAGAATAGAAATTGCTTGATTGTAATCATTTTCATCTACATCTGAGTTTAGAAGTTGTTTTGCAGGAGAGCCATTTTCACCCACAAAATCCATGGCAAGCACATTGTTTGTGACATGTAAAGGTCTAGGAACTGGAATTCCAGCATCATAGCATTGAGTTAAGTTACGATATTCCTTTTTTGCCCATAAATAAACAAGATTTTTTGTACCTTTTTTTAAATGCGAAAATCTAGGATCACCTAAAATGTATGGTTCACGTTTTTTAAAATTTGATGTGCTAACCAAATAAATTTTCAATGCAATATTTTCATCGTTTTCACCAACACCCCAAAAAAGAACTGATTCTTTACCAGCACTAACGGAACCATTAACATATGCAATTACATGGTCTGTTATCATTTTGTAAAGTGTCATAACAGTTGGTTTGTCTAAAACTTCATTGATGACTTTGCCTTTTTTAAAACCATCATCCAAATGTTTTCGTTTTCGTTTTGAATTTAATTTATTATCAATTTTAGATTCTAATTTTTTACTAATTATATCAGTCATTAAATTATAATCCTCACACTAGATAAAAGAGATTCCTGTTTTATTAAAAAAATACATGTAAAATAAAAATCAGATAACATTTACATATTAAAAATTATCAAAAAAGGAACTCCAGAAACTTTTTTAATTCCATTTTCAGAACCTACACCAAGTTTTACAGATAAAGAAATAGTTTCTTTTCCAGCCATATTAATTATTGATGAAGTTTTCAATAAAACTTCTGCTTCTTCCTTTTCAACAAATCTTTCTCCGTAATAGCTTTCACTAATATTCATAGTTAAATCATCTTGAACTATTTTTTTTCCTAACAGATCTGCGTCACAGATATTGAGCATTACTTGCTTTTGATAATCACTAACTCGTACTGCGAATTGCATTACGCATATTTACCTTTTAGAGTAGATTTTGCACCACATGCTTCACAAATTAAAAATGAAATACGATTTTCTTTTAGAATTTTGGTATCAGGACTTTTACATGTAGGACATTCAAGGTAATCTTTTACATAAATTTGAAACAATCTTGTAAAGTCATCAGGTGCTCTTCTTCCAACAAACATTGCTTTATCACCTAATCGTTCAGCAGGAACTGCAAATTCTTTTGAGAGGTATTGAAGAACTTTATCAGGATCTCTACGAAGAACCTTTGGGAATTCTGAAAAATTACGCAAGAAAGTTTTTTGTCCTTCCCACATTACATCAACTATAGGTAATTCAAATCTGGCTGTAGTTTCTTTATCAGAATCACCTAGTTTATCTTGAATACGTTTGAGGAGAGACTCATATTCTGTTTTAGTCACTGAAAAATAGTGTATAGTTGACCCTATATGGGTTTTGAAAAAGAAGAGCCATGTGGATTTATTTTAGATTATTCTTTTGGCATTGCACCAATACGGAATACGTTTGTTCCACAGGTAGGACATGTACCTTTTACGGCAGGACGTCCATTCTTTAGTTTAGTTTCTTTGGGATCTTTGATGTCCCTTTTTTCTCTGCATTTTACGCAATATGCTGTAACCATTCTAAAATTGGTCAAACTTGATGGTATTTAGGCAGAGGCTGTGAATATTATTTAACTATAGACTAGATGTGCGTAAATTTTTTCATGCCTCAAAAAACAAAAATTCTAAAAAATTTCAATAATTTAAGATATTTTTTAGAAAATTCTGATCTGAATTGATCTAAAATAGATTTTTTCCAATATTCCACAAGTTAATGAGAATTTATAGAAAGATTATCAGTTATAACCTCCCATATTGTAAAATAACAAAATGGCATCAAAAAAAGGAATTATAGTTACAATAATAATTTTAGTTGTAATTACTGGTGCAAGTTTTCTATTTTGGATTGTTCCACAAGACAGTGAATCTACATTTGTTGTATCTGATTATGAAGGATACATTGATGGTGTGAAAAATATTCATGAAGTTTTACAAGAATCAATAAACATTGAATATCAAAATCTTCACAACGGGGATATTTCACCTAGTGATTATGATGTAGTGGCAGATGTAACATCATCACAAGTTACAGCACAAATTAGTGAATTTATTACATCAAAGCCTCCTGAGGAATGGCAAGAAAGCTATATCGGATACAAAGGGGCATTAATGAAATTTAACGAATACATTGGAGAAACTAAAGTTTTGGCAAATTTGATTGAAAATGGCAATACTGAAGAAGAGATGGCTGAAACAATACAAAAAATAGAATCATTAAAAGAAGAATTCAAAGAATTTGTTAAAATTTCAGATGAATCAAGACCTAACTAGCCTCAAGACCGAATTTTACTAATAATATAAGTTAGAAATCGTTAAAAAGCAATTTTGTAATAAAAATAGAATGTCTCAACACTCTAAAAAAGTTGAAAAAGATGTCAATGCATCAAATGCAAATAAACTAGTAGTAATTTGCATTGATAGAGACAATGATGTTGGTGAAAAAGCAGGTATTGTTACACCAGTTGTTGGAAGGGATGCATGTATTGAGGCAGCACAAAGATTAGCATTAGAAGATCCTGAAGATGCAGACTCAAATTCTATTTTTGCTGCAATCAAAACATATGAAGATTTAATCAGTAAAGGATATGAAGTTGAAGTAATCACAGTTGCTGGAGTTCAAGATAGAGGAGTACAAGCAGATGAAAAAATTCTTGCAGAAACTAAAAAAGTATTAGAGATATTTCCTGCAAATGGTGCAGTTATTGTTTCAGATGGTGAAGATGATGAAAGTGTCATTCCAGTAATTCAGAATGTCCTTCCAGTAGTATCAGTTCAACGAGTTGTAATGAAAGTTAGTAGAAGTGTAGAGTATTCTTATGCAGTTTTTGGAAAATATTTAAAAATGCTTGCTTATGATTCAAAATATTCAAAGTTCTTTTTAGGAGTTCCAGGAATTCTTTTGTTAATTGGCGGTGTTGCAACTGTATTTGGATATACTGCAGAAATATTTGCAGTTCTTGTAAGTATTTTAGGTGGAGCATTTTTGATTAGAGCTTTTGATATTGATAGAGTATGGTCAAGTTGGTCAAAACCAACTCCGATGGGTTTTATCAGAATGTTTACCATGGTTGCAGGTGTGTTGTTAATTCTTTCATCAGTACCAGCTGGAATTAGCTCAATTGATTCAGGAATAATTGAATCAGATAAACAATTTGTTGAATTAATTTCAGATAAGATGGTAATAGGACAATTTGTTGCAGGAGTATTACCAATATTATGGATTGGTATGGGTTCAATTTTTGCAGGTACATTACTTAGTAACTGGATTGGAGGAGTTCCAAGACAGATTAGTGATATTTTAAGAATAATTGTTTTAGGTGCACTATACCCAACAATAATGCAATTTACAAATATTATGATTTATGAAGATAATTCGCTTACTTTGATTCCACCTCTATTAGGAGGATTGGCAGCAACGCTGATTTCAGCCACGATTCTCTTTAAAAAATACAGAAAACATAAAGATCAAGAAATGGTTTCAGACTAGAATTTATCATTTAAAAAATTCTGAATAACACTGATATCGCCTATCGTTTTTCTAGTATCAAAAGGTGGTAAAAAATTAGTAAATTAAAAGATACAATTCTACAATTATCAGGATTATACAAAATATATGGAAAAAAATTAGAAAAAGACATCCAAACAGGCGATATCCCAAATCATGTTGCATTAATTTTGGATGGAAACAGAAGATGGGCAAAAATGCACTTGAGAATGCCAAAAAAAGGACATTGGAAAGGAGCTGATGCAGTTGAAAATCTTCTTGATTGGTGTGAAGAATTAGATATCAAAATTGTTACACTATACGCACTATCAGCTGAGAATTTAGATAGAAATGATGAAGAATTAGAATATCTTTATGAGTTGATTCGTATGAGACTAGAAAAATTATACAATGATCCTAGAATTCACAGATGTAAAATGAGAGTGACAGGTATTGGGAGAATTGAATTGTTACCTGAATCAATAAAAGAGATTTTAGAGAAATTAGATATTGCAACTAAAGGTTATGATAATCATTTTCTAAATATTGCATTGGCATATGGTGGACAAAATGAATTAGTTGATGCAGTAAAAAAAATTGGAGAGAAAATTAAAGATGGGAAATTAAATGTAAATGAAATTAATAAAAAAGAAATTGAATCAAATCTTTATACATCATATTTACCACAATCATCACCTGACATGATTTTACGAACATCAGGTGAGAAAAGATTGAGTGGATTTTTGATGTGGCAAAGTGCATATAGTGAATTAGTCTTTATGGATATTTTTTGGCCAGAATTTAGAAAGATTGATTTGATGAGAGCTATCAGAACTTTTCAAGAAAGAAAAAGGAGAATAGGGAAATGATCGAAGAGACATCAGCTGGAATTGTATTATTTAGAAAAGAAAATGGAAAAAACATGTTTTTACTTTTACATTATCCATCTGGGCATTGGGATTTTGTAAAGGGAAAGATGGAGAAAGGTGAATCAACTCACCAAACTGCAACAAGAGAAACTCAAGAAGAAACAGGAATCAAAGATATCACATATTTAGATAATTTTGAAGAATGGATTGAATATAATTTCCAATATCAAGGAGAATTAGTTCAAAAAAAGGTAGTATTTTTCTTGGCTGAAACAAAAACAGAAGAAATTAAAATTTCACATGAACACTCGGGATTCATTTGGACTGATTACAACTCTGCAATGGAAAAAACTACATTTGATAATGCAAAGAAAGTACTAACTAAAGCACAAACATTACTATCAAAGACTTGATTGTTGTAATTCCTTTGCTACTATAACAGGATTTTTAGAATTTAGAATTGTTCTTCCAACAATAAGATAATTTGTTCCAGATGAAATCACTTCTTGTGCATTACCACCTTGAGTTCCAACTCCTGGAGAAAATATACTCAAATTTTTTCCTGCTTTTTTAGAACAATATTGAATAATTTTTGGAAAAGTTGCACCTACTACAATTCCATCAACTTTTGCAGTTAATGCCCAATTCAAAAATAATTGATATAGTTGCTGCTTTTTTCCCATTTTAATTTCCATATCATATGATAATTTAGCCTCAGGGGCACTCATGTGACATAAAGTAATGACACCTTTTTGATTTTTGTGAGCAGATTTTACAAGATTTTTCAAACTATCAAGACCCATGATAGGATTAGCAATTACTGCATCAAATCCCAAATTCCAAAGATGTTCTGCAGTTACTCGATTGGTATTTCCAATATCATTTAATTTGATATCAGCAATTGTTTGCAAACCATACTGATGAGCAGTTTTGTTAATTTTGATTATTTGTTTTCCACCAAGCGGTAAAAGTAAATGAAAATTCAATTTAATTCCACATAGATATGGATGTAATTTTTTGATATTTTGGATTGTTTTTGCTTCTAAATTTTTTACAGAAGCATCATAGTCATTGGCAAGTATTACCTTACCGTTAGTTTTTGAGATTTTTGATAATCTAGTTTTGAAGGTGGCCATAGTCAACAAGAGGGTGTGTGTCTTTTAATTTTATTATTTTGATATACGAAAAACCGTGTTCAGATGGATTTTCTACAAAAGTTGGTTCAGAGCTATTAGTAGATGAGAATTTCAGGAATGGTTTTTTGGGATCATTATTTAGTACAACATGACAATAGTATGAAGTTCCTTCATCATTGAAATTCATGAATACGCCTAAAAGCCATTTATCATTATGTGGAAATAAAAATAACGGGAATGGTATTTCATCAAAACCCCAAGTAAGTTTTGCCAAACTAGAAACATCTTCTAGTTCAATTGGTTGATATCTATCTAGAGTTCCATTTCCAGGTTTCAGAGTTTTTGGAAGGGATTTGATTCGAATTATTGGTGAGTATAATTTACTTGCATCAGATGTAGAATCAACAATATCAGATTCTTCTTTTCCTCCTTTAAGACCATAACAAAGATAATGACCGTGATTTTCTAAAGGAGTGTAATATACAATGGGTTTTTCTTTTAGAATATCCATTTGTACTGATAAAATTTTTGCGCCATTATAATCATGTAAAAAAGATACGCGCGGTGCACGCTCTAGTGCACAAACAAGTCTAGAAAATTCTAAAGTGGAACTAACTTGCACATAGCGTGGCAATTTGTCAATAACAGGTTTTTGTAAATTGTCCACAAAGATTTTCTATAGATAATCAAATTAAACTTATCCAAAACTTTGGAGCCTAGTTTCTTCTGTCAACAACATCGTTAACTGCAGGACCAGTTCCAATAATTGTTACAGGCGTGTTTAATTCATCTTCAATATTTTTTATGAATGCTTTTGCATCAACAGATAATTCATCATAGGAAGTTTTACCTGCACATTCTGAAAATAAAACATCTAATTTTGTAATAGAGATTTGTGTTGCACCATTAAGCATGAGTGCACGCCTAGCTAAATCAAAATCAAAGTCAGCTGCACGTCTTTGACGACCAGTAACAGTTCCAAATTCAGACCATCCTTTCTTTTCAGCATCTTCTAAGGATAATTCCTTATCAAGTGGACCAGTACCAACACGTGTAACATATGATTTGAAAACAACAATTACTTCATCAACTTTTGTAGGTCCAATACCAACATCAGCACAAATTCCAGAAGCAGTTACATCTTTTGAGGTTACAAATGGATATGTTCCATGCCATAATGAAAGAAATGTTCCTTGAGTGCCTTCAATTAACACATTCTCATTTGCGTCAAGTGCAGAGTTTATCTCATGAGGTACATCTGTAACAAGTGAAGATAAAGAATCAAAATCTTTTGCTAATTTTAAAACTCTCATAGCCCTATCAGAATTTGCAGGACCTGTACCAGAACCAGTACTACCAATTTTTTCTTTTAATTCACCTTTAGAATCTCGTTCTAAATGAGTTGCCTCAATAATTCCACAGTGTTTATCAATAAATGAACGTCCAGATACATCAAAATCTTCTATTTCTTTGTTAAGTACATTAGGATTAACTACAACGCCAGGTCCAATCATAATTCGGGCATTTTTGTTAAGAAATCCACTTGGAAGCATTCTAACCTTATACACTTTATCACCATCTCTAATTGTATGACCAGCATTAGGACCAGCACCACCACGAACTATAATTTTTGGATTATCTTTAATTGCCAAATATGAAATGATTTTTCCCTTTCCTTCATCTCCAAAAAATCCGCCAACAACTACAGTAGAAGTCATATTGTGGAATTTTAATTCCGTTTATTTAAGCTAAAGTATTTTCAAATGATTTTATATCCAACAAGAATTCTTTTTGATCGATGGTTGGAGAAAATTTTGCAGGAAATATCATTGTTAATTTAGCAAGTCTTCCTGATTTTCTAAGAAATCCAATTTTGAAAAAAAGAATGATGGAGTTTTTTTCTTTATCAGAACCAGAAAGAAATGAGGTCATTAACAATGCCTTAGAAGCAGGGCCAACAATTCCATTTCCAAACTTTTCAAAATTATTTAAAACATGGCTAAAAATTTTAGCAACTCTTTCAGAGGAACAAAGGGAAGGGCTATTTTCTGCATATATTCAAGAAATATCACAATCCCCACAAAAATTAATCACATTCAATCTGGATGGAATTTTAGAGGTATTTTTAACATTAGAAGAAAATGAAAAAGAATTAATTTCAAGTACAATTAAAAAAATTATCAATAATTTAGATAGTGAGCAGAAAAGAAGAGTGTTATTAGTAATTCCAGATAATGCTAAAAAACACTTAAAATTTTAATTATTCTGGCGGTTTTTCAGGATTTCGATTATCTTCATTTGAATAATCAATTACTTCACCTTCAGGTGACAAAACACCTACAAAGATTTTTTCATGTTTTTTTAATAATTTTCGATGATCAAGCATTGACATGTCAAGTTTCATTTCATTCATTACCATTATTTGATATTCTTTCCATTCAGCCCAACATTTTTTGCAAGTAGGATATTTTGAAGCAACAACACCTAGATCTTCATCATCAGGAATGGAATTCTTACATTTGGTGCAAGTTCTACTCATAAAATCAATGGATAAACTACGCTTTTTATTTTTTTGGAACACCATGTTATAAACTAGAAAAAGCAAATTGGATTATGAATATCCAATGTGAGCAATGCAAAGGAACTGGCAGAGTAAACAAATTTGGATGTAAATCATGCAACAGCACTGGAATCAGTGAAATTGATCCTAGTGAGTTAATTAGACAAAATAGAATCAGATTAGCTAGAAATTTACCAAAATTAGTTAGAGTACCATAATTATCGGAAAAATATTTTCATCGTCAATAATAATTATAGATATTCAAAATCGGAAAAATTGTCAATATTTCATATCATTTTGAAGGTAAAGTAAATAATTAACAATAACAAAAAATCTTCATGAAGATAAAATGCCCAAAATGTAAAGAGGATGCAGAATTAGCAATGGATTTTTCTTCTGTGATATGTAATTCGTGTGGTTTGGATATGAGTTATGGTGAATATATTAAATTTGTAGCACATAATGAACAAAAATATTCAGACATCCTTGGAGACTATACAGGGAGTACAGAAGGTCAAACTGCAGGTTCATTAGATGAATGGGATTAACAACTTTGTGAAATCATTCATCAGATTAAAATAATTAGTTTAATGAGTTTCTAAACGTAATTGGAATTTTTATTAGAAAATATTCTCAATCTGATAGGATTTGTAGTAGGATTAGCTATAGGAATAATGTCATTAATTGGATTTAGAAATACAGGTAGTCCAACTTTATTTAGATTAACATTAGCATTTTTTTCAATCAGTGTAGGATTTTTTGTAATATGGGCAGGATACATGGTAGAAGACTTTGTTACAAAATCAGGAAACATAGAAAGATGGATTCAAACAGTTGGAATTGTTATACAAACAGTTGGTTATTTTTTCATAGCATTTTCACATAGTATAAAATCATTTTTTCCAAAATCAAGTTATTTTAGATCAGTTGGATTTTTTCCATTGTTCTTAGTATCATCTGTTCAAGTAGAACATATTTTTAGATCAGTTTCATTTATTTTGTTAGTTTATGGCGCCATTGAAACAATGTTATCATATTTTGAAAACAAAAACAAAGGTGCAATTTCAGTTTCTATTGGATTAGCATTCTTAGCGTTAGGTGAATTTTTAGGATGGTATTCATTTGTATTCCCAGATTCAGTGTTATATCCTGCATCAATGACAATTAAAATTGCAGGATTAATCGCATTGTTTATTCCAGTAAGCAAAGTCCCATTAACTAAAATAAAATTTGATGAAGGGTTAGAAGAAGAAGATTTTGAAGATGAGAATTTAAAATAATTTCAATCTAGGCTCAAAATAAAAATTTGTCAAATTCTTTTATCTTTTTGGTATATTGGAAGGTATCAATGTCCTCTCATAGAAATTAGTCGACAAAGCAAACAAGAGATGGCAGAATATAGAACACATATGAAAATTATTGGAGATATTTTAGCTACAACTAGAGATGACCTTCAAGATGAAGATGGGGCAACAGTAACTTATCTAATTAGAAAAGCAAATATTTCACATTCTAGAATTTCAAGAATCTTAAAGACACTAGTATCACAAGGACTTTTAGAACGAGTTGATTCACAAGGATCAAATAAATATAAAATTAGTCAAAACGGTAGAGAATTTCTTCAAGCATATTATTCATTTACTAATTTTGCAGACAATTTTGGATTAAGTATCTAATCGTCTGTTTCTTCAAATTCATCTAATTCATCATCAAAATCATCTTCAAAACCAGTTTCACCATTTTCAGAAGACATACTTCACAAATGAAATGGTTTTACTATTAAAATTTGTTCAAAAGTAAATAATAATTAAAGAAAAAAGCACCAAATCAATATTGAAAGTAAATTGTGATGAAAAAGGAATTGAGAGTGCTTTTCAAATAATTAATCAAGGAGGTATTGTAATTTTTCCAACTGACACAGTATATGGTATCGGATGTAATCCTTACAATAGTGAATCAGTGAGAAAAATTTTTGAGATTAAATCAAGGGATATATCAAAACCATTTCCAGTTTTAGCATATTCAAAAGAGATTGCAGAACAAATTGTAATTTTTGATGAATATACAAAAAAAATTGCTGAAAAATTTTGGCCAGGACCATTAACAATAATTTTAAAATTAAAAGATGAGAATCTAAAAAAATCATTAAATCTAAATGACAAAATTGCTATCAGAGTTCCAAATCATAAATGTACATTAGAATTATTGAAAAAATGTAATTATCTAATTGGTACTAGTGCAAATGTTTCTGGTCAAAAACCATGTACAAATGCTGATGAATGTTTCAAAAATATTCAAAATTATGATATTTTTGTTGATGGAGGTACAATTCAAAGTGATTCTGAATCTACAATTATCGAGATAGAAAATGAAAAGGTCAATATTATTCGAGAAGGGCCTGTGAGTAAAGATGAGATCCTAAAAACATGAATCTGATTATCACCTGTGCCAGACATCTGGAACCAGAAACTCAAGAAGAATTAATGTCAATTTTAGATGATTTTGGTGATTCTGAACCAAAAATCACAATTACAAACATGTCAGGAATTTTAACTGCTGAAACAAAGCTTGATCCAATTGAAACTGTAAAAAAAATCAAAGAATTGATTCTAGATGAACCATGGAGTGTTAGATATTGTCTAAGAATAATACCAATTCAGAAAATTATTGAATCTCAAATTGAAGAAATTGAAAAAACAGTATCAGAAATGTCTGAACAGATTATAGATGATGAAACATATAGAATTTCCATAGAAAAAAGAAATTCTGATTTGTCAAGTAAAGAAATTATTACAAAAATTGCAAATAAGATAAAAAATAAAGTATCACTTGAATTTCCAGACAAAGTAATCTTAATTGAAATTTTAGGAAATAAAACAGGAATATCCATACTAAAAAAATCAGATGTGTTAAGTATTGAAAAAACTAAACGCAGTATTTCAGAGTAAAATAGCTGCTTTTTCTACCAAAATATCCTCTAACGGAGTTTTAGAATAAACTACATCAAGTTGTTTTTTTGTAATTTTAAAATATTTTTGGAGAAATAAATTATTGTTTTTTGAAAAGAGATTTGTAGAAATTGGTAATAATTCTGTGGATAATGAATTTAATGTTTTTTTATTTCCAATTCCAATTAAAATAAAATTTTTTTTAGGTTTCATTCCAACATCAAGTATTGCTTTTGAAATTTGTGTTGTTAATGCAAAACGCATTAAAATATCAATTTCAAGTTTTTTTGAAAGTAAAACATCATTTTTTTCTGATTCCAATGATAGTTTCAATATTTTTTTTAAATGTGAATTATTTATTACAAAATTACTAGAAATTGCTTGAAGTTGAATTTTGGGGTATTTTTTTCTTAAATTCTCAATAAATTTTACATCAATTGATGTTTGGCCTTTGATCTCAATGATTTGAATTTGTTTCTTTAGGATTTCAAAAGATAGTTTCTTTGATGTTCCACCATGAATTACTGGAATAATGCTCACAAGATCATTATTTTTTAATATTGTATCAACACCATCAAGTGCAGAAGAATCAACTCCATTTATTGCAATTAAGATATTTTTAGTATCCAACTCTGGAGAATCAGATGGTTTTGATTTTAAAACTAAATCAATCAATTCTTGAATTGAAATATCTGATTTATCAATCTGTAATTGTTCTTCTGGAAAAGACTTTTTTGCACCACCAACAAATTTTACAGAAATCATTCTAATCTGATTGAAAATATTAAAATTAATAATTTATTGGTTATCCAGTTTTTCTTCAGTTGATTCAGGTGTTTCATCAACTGGTACTGCTTCTGTAACAACTTCACTTGATGTTTCTTCAGAAACATTTGTTGTTTCTACAATCTCTTCTGTAGTAATTTCAGGAGATTCCATTTGAACTTCTTGCTCTTCAGGTTCTGATGCTAATCTTCGATCTTGTTTTATTTTTTCTTCACGATTTTCTTTTTTGATTAATCTAGTGATATATCCGGCTATCTCATTTTTTAGGCCTTTAGAGCGAATAACTGAAACTTGATTTAATGCTTTTTTATTATCAGCAAAATCCTCTCCAAAATCTGATTTGTGGTCATCAAGTACTTCAAATGATAAACGCTTTATCCTATTCACATTTTGTCTAAAGAACAGGGTGTTTTATACCTATATTCCAAGATATGATTTTGAATTTGTTTCTAGTAAGGATGTCATCTCATCAAATGTTTTTTCAAGAATTTTTGATGCGCAAAAGATCACACTTGGAATAAAGCTGATTTGTCCAGATTTTGATTCAAAACATCCAGAAAATCTTACAGGACCATCAGTTTCAACTAGAATTTTGGATTCATCTGCTTTAGACAACAAAGTTTGCTTATCATTTGCATAAATCATTACAGGCCCAAATGATACAAAAAAACCCATATCCATAGCTTTTTGGAGTTGTTTTTTACTTCCATCAAACCAATGAAGTAATGCGTGTTTTGTATTATAACTAGTCATTATTTCAAAAATATCATCAAGACTTTTTCTTGAATGAATTGAAACAGGTTTGTTAAATTTTTCTGCAATAGATAACAAAGATTCAAACACATGAACTTGTTTTATGTCAGAATTCTCATAAGTTGGATCTAATCCTATTTCGCCAATTCCAGAAAGAGTGTCATGATTTTCTTCTATTAGTTCAATCATTTTTTCAACATTATCATCTGCACATTCAGGATGAATTCCAATAAATGGCAAAACAAGATTATTTTCTTTTGCAAGATTTAATGTTTGTAAAGAATTTTCTACATCCATTGAAACACAACATGCTTTAAGTTTTAGATATTCCATTCCTTTTAAGATAAATTCCATATCTGGAAAATATGCAGGATCAGACAAGTGTATATGAGAATCAAAATACCAAGTCATGCTTTATCATTTCTTAAAATAGTCTGTATAAATCGATTCCTTAGTGATATTTTTTCACTCATTATCTTTTTTCGGAAAAAATTAAAATAAAATTCATGAAATCATCGGAACTTGGATTATCTGCAATGTATCGAATTTTAAAGAAAGCAGGCGCAGAAAGAGTCAGTGATGAGTCAGCTGATGAATTAAGACGAGTGATAGAAGAACTTGCAAATAGTATTGCAAAAAGTGCAGTAGATATGACATCTCATGCAGGTAGAAAAACAGTAAAAGGTGAAGATGTAAAGTTAGCGTCAAAGCCATTTAACAAATTCTAATCTAAAGAGTTTAATTGTTCATTTTGTGTTTTTTAAAACGGTACTCTGGCAGAACGGTTATGCGTGAGCCTGCAAAGCTTATACAAGGGGGTTCGACTCCCTCGGGTACCTTATTCTACTAT
>Ga0209992_10001429_pt1 | contig 25264 bp, 21 predicted proteins | sample 2SBtaG_2_FD_182564 | JGI IMG/M metagenome (GOLD analysis project Ga0209992, IMG submission 182564) | Deep subsurface microbial communities from Kolumbo volcano to uncover new lineages of life (NeLLi) - 2SBTROV12_ACTIVE470 metaG (SPAdes)... | ecosystem: Environmental > Aquatic > Marine >... | reverse complement strand
CACGGGTTCCGAAAGGCCGAGAACATCGCCGCCGCGCTCGAGGCCGAGCTGTCGTTCCTCGGTCAGATCCTCGGTTTCGAGCCCGCCGACGACCTGGAGCGGGTACCCCTCAGGACCTGAACCCGTTCTGCCAGCTTGTGGGGTGACTGGAGTGTCCCTGTGAGCTGGCAGAAGGGTGTGGGGACCGGTCAGCCTGACGTGTCGGGCGCCGTCGTCGTCGTCGTGGTGGTGGTGGAGGAGGTTGGTGGCGGTGCCTCGGTGGTGGTTGTCGTCGCTGTGGGGGGAGCCGCTGTCGTGGTGGTTGGGGCGGTGGGTGAGGTGGTGGTCGTGAGCGGGGCGGTCGTCACAGGCGGCGGGTCGTGCTTGGCGCAGTCGCCGGAGATGACGTCGACGATCCGCTGATGGCGGGACCCTTCCGCCACGGGAGCCGGTGCACCCGCGGCGTCGAGCAGGTGGGGGTGAAAGCTCCACCCGACAAGGTTCTCATCCTCGAAGTCGAGCTGCAGGATTCCCGTGTCGCCGGTGATCCCGAACCGGGGGTGCCAGACGAAGTTGCCGAGCGAGTAGGCGACGAGCTGGGTATCGGTGGTCTCGATCGGCTGCAGGACGTGCGGGTGATGGCCGAGCACCACTGTCGCACCCGCGTCGAGAAGATCTGCTGCGAAAGACCGCTGCACCCCACTCGGACAGGTGTCGCGTTCGATCCCCCAGTGGACCGAGACGACCACAACATCGGCTTCGGATGCGGCCACGCGCACGTTGGCCAGAACCCGCTCCCGCTGCGCGGAGGCGTTGGCGATACCGGCACGTTCGGCGGTCGCGCCGAAACCGCTGGGCATGATCTGGCTCGCCGCCACGAACGCCACCGTCGGCCCATCGGGGACCTCGAGGATGCGATGGCGGTAGGCCTCCGAGTCGTTCTCGCCCGCGCCGACCGCCACGACGCCGAACTCTTCGAGCGCCTCCAAGGTGTCCGTCAGGCCGACCGCCCCGAAGTCACGGGCGTGATTGTTGGCGAGGCTGACCACATCCACGCCCGCGTTCGCGATGGTGCGCGCGGCGGACGGCGGAGCGCGAAAGACGAACGTCTTCTGCACCGGCGTCCCACCGGTCGTGATCGCCATCTCGACGTTGACGAACGCGATGTCCGCGGTCCCCAGGGCGGGCACCATCTTGGCGAACGGGTCGATACCCGCCAGCTCGCTGCGATCCATGAGGACGTCGCCGCCCGCCATCAAGGTCCACTCCCGAACCCCCACGGTTGTGGTGGGCGCAATGGTGGTAGTGGTCGTGGAGGTGGTGGTGACGAGCGATGTCGTTGTCGAGGTGGACGCGTCTGGCGCCACCACTGCGAGCTCCACCGAACCGCCGCCGGCCGCCGGCGTCGTGTCGGTCGCCGTCGACTCGATCGACGTCGTGCCGCCCGAACACGCACCGAGAACGAGCGCGCCGAGAACGAGCGCGCCGAGAACGAGCGCGCCGAGAACGGTGAGCATCCAGGTCTGCCGCACGTGGGGCAGTGTAGGGCTCACCAGGCGGGGATCTCTGTAGCGTGCGGGGCGATGTACGCCTTCCTCCGGCGGCCGAAGTGGATGGTCGCGCACGCCCTCGTCGTAGTGCTTCTCGTCACCTTCGTGGCCGCCGGACTCTGGCAACTCAGCCGGCACGCCCAGCGGGTCGACCGCAACGACGCCGTGGCATCCCGCGCCGCGCTACCACCGCTCGGGATCGACGACCTGGTCTCGCTGGACGCCGATTTCGACGAGTTTCGCTCGATCGAGCTGACGGGATCCTGGGCGAGCGACCACGCCGTACTGATCCGCAACCGCAGCTACAACGGCGCAGCGGGCTGCCATGTCGTCGCACCGTTCGACGCAGGAGGCGACGTCGACATGCTCGTCGCACTCGGTTGGATCCCCGACGCCGACTGCCTCGGTGGGGAGGTCCCGCAGGCGCTGAGCGTCCAGCTCGCGGCCGCGACCGACGTCGCCATCACCGGCCGCCTGAGGGAAACCCAGACGCGCGGCCGGTTCGGACCCCGCGATGCGGCCGAGGGCCGGCTCTCGACGTTCGCTCGCACCGACGTCGAACGCATCGACTCCCAGGTGCCCCTCGAACTGGCGACGATGTACGCCGAGCTGGTGTCGGCGAGTCCCGCACCGGAGGGACCGCTTCTCCTCGACGCGCCGCCCAGCGACAACGGTCCCCACCTGGAGTACGCGGTCCAGTGGTTTCTCTTCTTCGGAGTCGGTGCGATCGGTTACCCGATCGCGCTGCGGCATCACGCACGCCGAGGACACCTCGACGACGTCGACGAGGTCCCACCTGCCGAGGTGTGACTCAGCCGACGACGCTCGCCATCCGGTCGACGACCCGCTCGAGCATCTCCGGTGAGGTGGCGAAGTTGAGGCGCACGTGCCCCTCCCCGCCGGGACCGAAGGCCAGACCTGAGTTGAGCGCGACCCGTCCTCGCTCGAGAAAGGCGTCGGCCGGATCGTCACCTAGGCCGAGCTCCCGACAATCCAGCCATGCCAGATAGGTCGCGGCCGGCGGGTGATACCGAACATCGGGAAGCTGCGCCGCGAGCAGATCCCGCAACAGATGGCGGTTGTGGTCGAGCCCCGCGACGAGCTCGTCGATCCACGGCTGACCGTGCGTCCATCCCGCCACTGTGGCCACCTGACCCAACGAGTTGAGACCACCGAGCAAACGGGTCGGGATGGCCTTGAGTGGCGGCCCGTAGCGCTCGCTGGAGCAGTGCACGAACGCCATGCGCAACCCAGCCATGTTGAACGTCTTGGTCGCAGCGGTGATGGTGACCGTTCGCTCGGCTGCCACATCACTCACCGAGGAAGCGGGGAGATGGCGCTCGGGGGAGTACACGAGATCGCAGTGGATCTCGTCGCTGATGACGAGGAGATCGTGCCGCTCGGCGATGTCGGCCACGATGCGAAGCTGGTCACGATCGAGAACCACCCCACACGGGTTGTGGGGCAGGCAGAGCAGCAGGGTCGATACCTCGGGTCGGGCAGCGACCGACTCGAGATGGTCGAAGTCCATCTCCCAGCCGTCTGGGCCGAGGCGGAGTGGATTGGCCACAACGTTGCGCCCAAAGTCGGAGATCGACGTGAGGAACGGGGGATAGATCGGGGTCTGGACCACGATCCCGTCGCCCGGCTCGGTCAGAACATCGATCGTCCACTGCAAGCCCTGGATCACGTCGTGAAGGCGCAGGACATCGTCGATCCGGGTATCCCAGCCGAACGCGGTCGCCATGCGAGCCACGAAGGCTTCATACACCGGGATGGGCTCGTCGTAGAAGTCGTAGCCCAGCCCACCCGAGTCGATCCGGTCGCGCACGGCACCCAGAACCACATCGGGTATCTCGACGTCCATGTCCGCCACCCACGCCGCCAACACGTCGGACCCGTGGCGTCCCCACTTGATGCCAGGCCGATGCACCACGCGGTCGGGATCGAGATCGAAGATCATCCGGGCACAGTAGACGGCCGCGCGCTCCCCACGGGGTGTGCAGGTCACTTGGCGCCAATCTCACTCTTCGTGGTAGACACTCGCGGTGATTTCGACGGCCACAGCGATCGTCCTGACCCTCTTGTTGGTCTGGGCCACAGCGACCACGATCATCGTCGCCGTACGCACGTTTGCGGCCCGTCGTCGGCCTTCACCAGCCGACGTCGTTCTCGACCTCACCCGCGACGAGCGGCAGGAAGAGCAGCGCTGGGCGGCCGTTCGATTCCTCGGCCACGGGATCACCGGCGAGCAGCTCCAAGAAGCCGTGTGCCAGGCAACCAACTGCACACCCGCAGAAGCGACCTACGCAATCGCGCTCGCCGAGGACCGCACGATCGACGATCCGCCGCGGTGAGCAGCAGGGCTCTCGCTACATCTGAGGCGTCGCTCACCAGCGGCCCAGTCAGTACAGGCCGACCATCCGCCCGGCCAGCGCGACGACCGCCACGACGAGAACCGGGCGAATGAGTCGCTCCCCTCCGCGCACCGCAGCGCGTGCTCCGACCCAGCCTCCCAGCGCGAAGCCGATCGACAACAAGAGGGCAAAGCCCCAGTCCACCTTACCTCGGGCGATGAAGACCGGTACGGCCATGGCGGTCAGGGCCATGATCACCACGACCTTGACCGCGTTGGCGTTCACAAGATCCAGACCTGAGCGCGACAACGCCACGACGATGATCAGCCCGACGCCGGCCTGAAACGCGCCGCCGTAGAGCCCGATGCCGAAGAACACGGCGGCGGTCAGGGCGGGACTCCACGCGATCTCCGTGCCCGTCGCCTTCGGCGGCTTCAGGCTGAGGATCAGTAAGGGGACCATGAGGATCCCGAAGGTCCGCTCGAAGGCTTCGTCGGTGAGGCTCGAGACCAGGACCGATCCCACCAGCGATCCGAGAATCGCTGGGATGAGAACGGGAACAGCGCGCCTGAGCCCGGACACTCCTTCCTTGCGATACCCCGCAACGGACGCCGCGTTCTGCACGAGAACACCGACCCGGTTCGTTCCATTGGCGATCAGACCAGGAAGGTCGGCGAAGACGGTGAGCATGCCCACAGTCAACAGCGAGCCGCCGCCCGCCATGGCGTTGACGACTCCGGCCACCAGGCCGGCACCGACCACGACGACGGCGTCGACCACGTCCATGGAGCCATCTTGGTCCAGGAGCGTCGGATGCCACGAGTCGACGCCCGGCGGCGCAGGTCGCTAGGCAGCTATGGAGTTGACCGATCCGGTTTGGCTGACCCCTCCGAGAGAGCCCTGGTAGGAGGCGTCGCCGAAGGTGAACACACCGCCGTCGCGTGCGACGAGCCAGTAGCCGTTTCCGGTGTGTGTCGGCGCCACAGCGACGATCGGTTGAGCGAGACGCAGGTTGCCCGTCGAGCCGTGGTACCCCGCCTTGCCGTAGGTGAAGACGCCGCCGTCGTCAGAGACCAGCCAGTAGCCCTCGCCGGAGGGGTGAGCGGCCATCGTGACGATGGGTCGGTTGAGGCGAATTGCACCAGCCGACCCGTAGAAGCCGACGTTGCCGTAGGTGAACACGCCGCCGTCAGAACCGCAGAACCAGTATCCGTTGCCCGATGGATGCACGGCCATGCCCACGACAGGCGCCGCGAGACGCAGGTTGCCCGTCGAGCCGTGGAAACGAGCGGAGCCAAAGCTGAATACGCCCCCGTCCTCCCCCACGAGCCAGTAGCCGTTGCCGTCCGGCGCGATCGCCATGTCGACGATGGGCCGGCTGAGCCCACGGCCACCCATCGACCCGTGGTACCCCGCCTCGCCGAAGGTGAACACACCGCCATCGGCTCCACAGACCCAATAGCCGTCGCCCACGGGGTTCCGACGCACGGCGACCACGTTGTTGACCCACGGCGAGCCGTAGTTGGCGTGCTTGCCGAAGTTGTGAACGCCACCCGCAGCCGTGGAGATGAGGTAACCGTGCTTGGCCAACGGGTTGTGAGCGGGCCCAACGACAGCGGTGGCATCGGGATCCGCGCCGAACATGTCGAACTGCTCGAAGCTCGCGCCGAGGATCTCGTTGGAGTCGGCCTGCAGCCAGCGCTCGAGAACCGTGGCGTACATGCTCCTGAAGTCGACCGACGGGGCGAGGTTGCCGCGGCGATCGAGGTTGTGCAGCGACGGATAGCCGCCGTAGAGACCACCTTTGACCCGCTGACCGATCACGAAGGCCACCGATGCGGCGCCGTGATCGGTGCCGTACGCACCATTGATCTGAGCGCGGCGCCCGAACTCCGAGAACGTCACCACAGTCACCTTGGAGGCGAACTGGGGTGCGAGCTCGGCGTAGAAGCGGGCGATGCCGGCGTCGAGCCGACCGAGTGCCTGGGCGTGAGCGAACTCGTGGCCGTTGTGGTTGTCGAACCCGCCGGTATCGACCGACAGGACCCGGACACCGACGTCGGCGTTGATGAGGCGAGCTGCCTGGCCCATCTCGACCTCGAAGCGGCTGCCGGGAATGCGCCCGCCTTCGTAGGCGGGAGCGAGGCGCCGAGCCTGGTCGAGCGCGTCGACGTTGTTGTCGGCGAGCTGATCAGCCCACGATCCGAGTGGGTGGCTTCCCGCTGCCATCTGCTCGATGGCGTTGTAGAGGCGACGGTCCCGAGGCCGGTTGGCGATACCGAACTCCATCTCCCCGCCGGCGCTGAGGGCGACCGCCTGGGCCTCCCGTCCGACGAGGTGCAGTGGGATCGCGGAATCGAACACGACGGCTTCGAGCTCGCTGCGATGCGATCCCTTGGCGTCCAGATGGCGGCCGATCCAACCGTCGAGAGAGCGCTCGCCGGACTCGGAGTCGTGCTTGCCGTCCATCCACAAGGCCATGCCGTCGAAGTGCGACAGGGTCGAGTCGTGGTAGCCGATGCCCTGGATGATGCCGACGTCACCCTGATCCCACAGCGACTTGATCGTCGTCAGGTTGGGGTGCAGCGCGAGGCCGTTGCCGATGCGCAGCGCGTCCTGTTGATCGAGGGCCACGCCCTGGCGCAGCTGGCGATACCGGCCGTCATCGACGGGCGCGACGGTGTTCAGACCATCGTTGCCGCCGCCGAGCTGGATCAGGACGAGGATGCCCTCCCCCGGCTGGATCGGACCGCCCAGCGCGGCGTTGGCAGTGCCGCCGCCTGGCAGAGCCAAGCCGGCCCCGGCCGCCGCGGCACCCGCTGCGGTGTATTGGAGAAACCGCCGCCTGGACAGCCCCTCGGGCGACAGATCGGGGCTCTTGGACAATGCTCGACGGATCTCGTCTGCGTTACACATGGATCACACCTCCTCAGGCCAGCTGCATCTCGGGCGAGAGCATCACGAGCGTCAATACGTTGCGGTATTGGGGCCATTCCTCGGTGGCCCGCTCGGCGTACAAGTAGTCCTCGAGAGCGCGACGAGTAGTCGTCGTGAGGGTGTTGAGCGAGAACCAGCCCCGCAGCAGGTCGACGACCGCGGGAACCGACAGGTCGTAGATCTCCTCGAGATGGTCCCGCTGGCTCATCTTCCAGACCAGGTGGCTGGCGAAGTCGGCCCTGGCCCATGCTCCGGTCGCCGAGATCCACTCGGCGTTCTGCTTCCAGCCAGATGGGTTGGGAGGGTGCAGAAGGTTCTGGCCCATGTCTCGAATCCACCAGTCGGGGCGGCACTCCGACGCGGGCGAAGCGCCGGCTCTGGCGCAGGCCACCGCCCATTCGACCGGGCTCCTCACGAGGCCCGTCCTGGCTTGGGTGCTGTAGAACTCGTCGTGCATCAGCACCGACCGCACCAGGAGCCCGAGATTCAGATTGTTGTTGAGGTAGTCGGCGGTGATGTCGTCGATCACCGACGAGGACGGGTTGGGATAGGCCAGAAAACTCCACAACTCGGTGGCGATGTAACGCGCCGATGCGATGCGGTGCACGCCGTAGACGGCCTCGTCGATCACCTGCGGCCCATCCCAGTTCTTGGTGATGCCGAAGATCGTCTTGTTGCGGTGGTCGTGCCAGTAGGAGTTGTACTGGTAGTTCTTCAAACCATCGGAGAGGTGGTGGCCCGTCCAGGCTCGGGCGGTTTCGATGATGTCGTTCTCGCTGTGGTGCTCACCAGGGCCGAGCAAATGGAGCTCGAGCAGCTCACGGGCGAAGTTCTCGTTGGGGTTGCCGGCCTTGTTTCGGTAGTTGTCGAGATACAGGAGCATCGACGGCGTGACCGACATCGCCTGAGCGAGATCGCGGAAGCTGCCAAAGAGCATCCCCCGGAACAGGTTGTTCTCCTGCCAGGTCTGCCATGCGTACCGATGGGTGTCGGCGTTGGTCGCAAAGTGGCCATGCCAGAAGAAGGTCAGCTTCTCCTGGAGCGGGCGCGGCATCAACCGCATTCGCTCCATCCACCAGACCTTCAGGTCGGCGACCTGGCGCCACTTGGAGCCCTCTTCGTCGAAGATCCCCGCCGGTGGCTGGGGAGTCGGATTGGACGAGAAGTCCATGAGAGTCGCAACGGCGTCGGCCCGGGACATGGGGGTCAGCTGATCCACCAATGCCCAATCGATTCCGAAACCGGTACGACGTACCAAATGCTCTGCGTCGGCCCGATCCACTGTGCACCACCCCCGTCGTGATGTCGCTAGATCCGCCCGAATCGCACTTCGAGCGAAGCTATCCCTCTGTCAAGCTGCTGTGTCGTCGCGGCAGCCGGTTTTCTCATCGGCGGTGGTCGGTACCGACTTGAGTGCTGGAGCAAAGAGAACTGGACCGACGGCTCAGGAGGCGATCGACACCGACACGGTCCGGTCCGACACCTGACGTGGTGCGCCATGGAACGAAGCGTCACCGAAGGTGAACACGCCACCGTCACCGCCGAGCAACCAGTAGCCGTCTCCCGTCGGGGTCGTCGCCATGTCGACGATGGGAGCCGCGAGGTTCACGCCGGCCAGCGAACCGTGGAACGGCGCTGCCCCGAAGGCGAAGACCCCGCCGTCAGCCGTGAGCAGCCAATAGCCGTCCCCGCTGGAGTGAACGGCCATCGTGACGATCGGCTCGACCAGGTCGAGGTGGGCGACCGATCCGTGGAACGGGGCGGATCCGAAGGCGAACACGCCGCCGTCGCGGCCACAGAGCCAGTAGCCATCGCCGGCGGGTCGGGCCGCCATCCCCGAGACCGGGGCGGCCAAGGAGAGGGCAGCCGCCGATCCATGGAACGGCGCGGCGCCCAGGGCGAACAGGCCGCCGTCTTCGCTGGCCAGCCAATATCCCCGCCCGTCGGCGCTGGGCGCCATGTCGACGATGGCCGAAGCCAGATCCAGCGCGACAACCGAGCCGTGATCGGGCGCCAAGCCGTACGCCGTGACGACGCCACGGGCCTCGGCGATCCAATAGCCGTCCACCAGTGGGTGGGTGCGGACCGCCACTGCGCCGGCGCCGGCCGAACCGTGGCTGCGCAGGTGTCCGAACTGCTGAACCGCACCATCGGACGAGAGGACCACGTACCCGTCGCCGCTGGATTCGCCGGCTGGAGAGCTCGGCTGGGGTGATTGAGCGACCGGCGCGACCGGCGCGACCGCACGGACACCATTCGTGGTCGAGGTATTCGGCACAGCACCGAACAGGCCCAGGCCTTCGTAGCGGCCGCCGACGATTGCGGACCCGTCCGCACCGAGCCACGCCTCGGCGACGGTTCCGTACAGATCACGAAAGTCGACTCGCGGAACGAGATTGCCGCGACGGTCGAGCGCGTCGAGCAGCGGGTACTCGCCGTAGAGACCGCCCACCACCGGCTGTCCCACGACGAGCGACAGGCTCGCGGCGCCGTGATCGGTCCCGTCCGATGCGTTCTTCTGGGGCCGGCGGCCGAACTCCGAGAACGTCATCACGGTCACCCGGTCGGCGAACCGCGCGTCGAGTTCTTCGAAGAACCGCTGCACCCCAGTATCGAGGTTGCCCAGTGCGACACCGTGTTCCCACTCGTGCCGTTGGTGGGTGTCGAAACCAGCGAGCTGCACCGTCAACAAGCGGACGCCGATGTCCACGTTGATCAGCCGTGCGGCTTGCACCATCTCGGTCGCAAAGCCCCAACCGGTGTGGGGCCTGGCGTAGGCGGGCCTCAGCTCGGTCGCCAGATCGAGCGCGGCACTCCCGGCAGCCGCGAGCTCGTCTGCCCACGGGCCGAGCGGCGACGTGGCGCCGTCCATGCGGCGCACGGTTTCGTACATCCGTTGATACCCGGTACTGCGGTCGGTGCCGAAGTCCGGGAGGGGCCCGATACCCAGAGTGACGGCGGAGGCCTCGCTGCCGCGCATGTGCAGAGGAATCGCCGTGTCGAACGCCACGGCCTCGACCGGGCTTCGACCCGCGCCGAGTCCGTCGAGGTACCGCCCGATCCAGCCGGTTTCGGGCCGACGCCCAGGAACCAGGCCGTGCTCGCCGCCCATCCACATGGCCATGCTGTCGAAGTGAGATAGCGTGCTGTCGGCGTAACCGACGCCCTGCACGACAGCGACGTCCCCGGCGTCGAACCGGTCCTTGATGTGGCTGAGCGATGGGTGAAACGCAAGACCCCCATCGATGCGCAATCCCTCGGCCGGGCTGATGGCGATGCCCCGGCGAAGGTCGTGATAGTGACCCGAGTCGACGGGCGCAACGGTGTTGAGGCCGTCGTTTCCTCCCAGCAGCTCGATGAGCACCAGCACGCGGTCATCGGACCCGAGGGGGGTCGAGCCGAAGGCAGACCGAAACCCGACACCCACTCCTGTTCCCGCCACGGCTGCGCCGGCCAGGGCGAACTGGAGGAACCTTCGGCGGCTGAGCGCGTCGGGAGACCCATCGGCGGCTGTCGAGAGCTGAGTGCGGATCCGCGCGACATCACTCATCGGTCACGCTCCTCACGCGAGCTGCATTTCTGGAGACAGGAGCGTGACCGTCACCGCGTTTCGAAACTCATCGGTGGACCCGGCCGCTCGCTCGGCCGCGAGCTGATCCTCGATCGCGCGGCGCGAGGTGGGGCTCAACACCGGGATGCCCATCGCCCGTCGCAGCGATTCGACGGCGGTCGGAACCGGCTGGTCCACGATCTCCTGGAGATAGTCGTTCACATTCATCCGGTTGGCCACACGGCGCGCGAAATCGGCGCGCGACCACATGGCGATCGGTGAGATCCACTCGGCGTTGTTCCCCCAGCCCTCCGGCGTCAGGGGAAAGAACAACGACTGACCCATCGTCCCGACGTAGAGCTCCGGCTGGGTGTCGAAGACATCCAGCCGGGCCTGTGCGGTGCACGCCACAGACCAGTGGACGGGAGCGCGGACGAGTCCCTGCCGTGCTGTCGCCCCGTAGAACGCGTCGTGAGTGAAGATCGCCGAGAGGAGAACGCGCAGATCTCGACCCGCAACCAGATACGGCACCACGAGGTCGTCCACGACATGGCTCGGGGGATTGGGGTACGCGAAGTACGACCACAACTTGGTCGCGACGAAGCGGGCGCAGGCCTCTCGGCGAACACCGCCCACAATCTCGTCGATCACCTGCGGCCCATCCCAGCTGCGAACGATGCCGAAGATGGATTTCGAACCCGCATCGTGCTCTGACGGGGTGAAGCGATAGCTGCGGTAGCCGTCGGCCAACCCGTGACCGCTCCAGGCGCGGGCGGCTTCGATGATGTCGTGCTCGGTGTAGTGACCCGGGCTCAGCGTGTGGAGCTCCAGCAGCTCTCTGGCGTAGTTCTCGTTGGGACGCAGGGCTTCGTTGCGATGATTGTCGAGGTACAGCAGCATCGCTGGGCTGATCGAAGTCGAGTGGAGGAGAGCATCGAAGGTTCCGAGGCTCCCGCGACGCAACCGGTCGAGTAGATCGGCCGCCTGCCACGCGTGTTCGAGCTTGTTGGCGTTGACCGCGAAGTGCGAGTGCCAGAACAGCGCGAGATGCTCTTCGAGCGGCCGCGGAACGGTGAGCATCCTCTCGAACCACCAGCGCGTCAACCCGCGAATCTGCTCCCACATCGTGCCGCCCTCGACGGTGGCGTCGGCAGGTGGGGCCGGGGCCGGGTTGAGGTCGAAATCGAGAAGCAGATCCACCGCGTCGGAGCGCGACACGGAAACCAGTGCGTCCACCACAGCCCAGTCGACACCGAAGCTCGTGCGCCGCACGAGGTGTTCGGCTTCAGCTCTCAGCATCGATCCTCTCCTGTTGGCCCAGTCGGGACAGCGACGGCCTCGAACCCGCGGAGTGACGAAACCACGAGTCTGTCCCATAGACAATTGCAGCGCACAAACGGTCGCGATGTACGTCAGGCCAGTTCTGCGAGCACCGCGTCGGCGAATTCGGGCCACGCGGAGGCCGCCCACGGGCCGAAGTCGTGATCGGTCAGAACGACGACACCGCACGAGACCACGGGATCGACCCAGAAGAACCCGCCAGACCGACCGAAGTGGCCAAAGGTCGCGGCCGAGTTCGTCTGACCGGTCCAGTGCGGGCTCTTGGACCCCCTCAGTTCGACACCGAGACCCCAACCGTTGGGAACGTGGAGACCGAAACCGGGGAGAACCCCGGCAATCTCGGGGAAGACAGGGCTCATCAGCTGAACGCGTGTCTCTCGAGCAACGAGCTGGGGATCTGGACGTCTCAGCTCGTCCACGACGGCGGCAATGTCCAACGCCGACGCAAACCCCCCAGAAGCCGGCGAACCCTCCAGGCGAGCCGAGCCCATGCCGAGCGGTTCGAAGACGGCCTCGCGGAGGTAGTCCTCGAACGCCATGTCCGCCCGGGCGGCGACCACATCGGAGGCGAGCTCGTATGCCGCGTTGGAGTAGATGCGACGGGTCCCCGGCTCGGTCAACAGACGTCGTTGCTCAGGGCTGAGGCCAGACGAGTGCGACAAGAGGTGGCGCAGCGAGCTTCCTGGCGGACCGCACGGCTCGTCGAGTGAGACGATTCCCTCCTCGGCCGCCACGAGAACCGCCAGCGCGACGAGCGGCTTGGTGACCGACGCCAGCCTCAGTGGACGCTCGATCGGTCCTTTCGTGGAGCGCTGACCGCTGCTGTCCACCACGACGGCAGCGACCGTCGTGGCGGGCCAGTCATCGAGTCGTCGCAGGGCGTCCACGGCCCGAACGTAGTGGGTATGGCGCTGTATGGGCTCTACCCTCGGTGGCGATGGGCGGCAGCAGCTTTGGCGAGCGATTCCGGATCACCACCTTCGGTGAGTCACACGGCGGGGGCGTCGGCGTCATCGTCGATGGGTGCCCTGCGGGAATGAAGCTCGATGTCGCAGAGATCCAGGAAGAACTCAACCGCCGCCGCCCCGGTCAGAGCAGGTTGGTGACCCAGCGCCAGGAAGCCGACGAGGTGGAGATCTACTCCGGCATCTTCGAAGGAACCACCCTGGGGTCCTCGATCGGCATGCTCGTCCACAACACCGATGCCCGCCCTGGCGCGTACGACAACATGCGCGAGGTGTACCGGCCGAGCCATGCCGACTACACCACGGAGGCCAAGTTCGGGCTGCGCAACTGGCAAGGGGGCGGGCGCGCGTCGGCGCGCGAGACCATCGGCAGGGTCGCCGCAGGAGCTATCGCCCGCAAGGTCGTGGCCGAACTCCACGGAACCGAGGTGATCGCGTGGGTGAGCGCCGTCGCCGACATCGAAACGAACATCGATACGCATGCGGTCACCCGCGATCGGGTCGAGGCCGACCCCACCCGCTGCCCCAACCCCACCACGGCCGCGGCGATGACCGACGCGATCGACCGAGCCCGGCGCGATGGCGACTCGCTCGGCGGGATCGTCACGTGCGTGGCGCGGGGCATGGAGCCCGGCCTCGGTGAGCCGGTGTTCGACAAGCTCGACGCCGACCTCGCCGGCGCGCTGATGTCGCTTCCCGCGGCAAAGGGCGTCGAGATCGGGTCCGGCTTCGCCGGAACGAAGATGACCGGGCGCCAACACAACGATGCCTTCGTTCCCGGACCCGATGGGCGTCCCCGGACGGCGAGCAATCACAGCGGCGGCGTGCAGGGCGGAATCAGCAACGGCGAGGACCTCATCATGCGCGTGGCGTTCAAGCCGACCGCAACGATCAGCTCACCGCAGGACACCGTCGACAGCGAGAACAACGCCACCGTCCTCGAAGCACGCGGCCGACACGATCCGTGTGTACTTCCTCGTGCCGTACCGATGGTCGAGGCGATGGTCTGTCTTGTTCTCGCCGATCACGCGCTGCGCCAGCGCACTGCACGCCTCTGAGGAATCGCGCGGCGCGACGCGGGATCAGTCGTCGCGCTGTTCACGCAAGAAGCGCTGGAACTGCTCGGCGATGTCGTCGCCGGTCGGAAGGTCGTCCTCGACAGCCCGGTCGGCCTCCTCTTCGAGCTGACGCACATAGGCCACGACCTCGGGATCGTCGGCGACGGCTGAGCCGACCCGTTCCTCCCATTCGAGCACGCTCGAGTCGAGATCGCCGTAGCTGGTTCGCACACCGGTGACGTGCTCGAAACGCTGAAGCAGGGCGCGCGTGCCTTTGGGATTCGGCGGGCCGGCCACGTAGTGCGGAACGCCGACTCGAAGCGAGATCACCGGGAGATCGGCGCGATCGAATGCGTCGTGCAGCGTCCCGATGATGCCGGTCGGCCCCTGATAGCTGGGGCGGTCGAGCCCGAGCCGGCGGGCGAGCTCGGGACTGGCTGCGGACCCCTTGACCGAGGCGGGTCGGGAGTGCGGAATGCCTGCGACCATGGCGCCGAGAGTGACCACCATCTCGCAGCCCGTGTCGGCGGCCAGCTCGATGACCGAGTCGCAGAAGGTGCGCCACCGCATTCGGGGCTCGATCCCCGCCAACAACACGAGGTCGTGGCCGGCGTCGTTCTCGATGGCGAAGCACTCCAGCGACGGCCAGCGGATCCTGCGATCGCCATCCGGCGCGATCTCCACGTGCGGACGGTTCTCCTGGAAGTCGAAGAACTCCTCGGGGTCGATGGCTGCGATACGCCGAGAGGGATGATGATCTCGCAACCACTGAATTGCCCCGGTTGCGCACTCCCCCGCGTCGAACCAGCCCTCGAAGGCCACCACCATCAGTGGCCTGCTGAGGCTCGGCGACTCGTCCCAGACCACCTCGCTCACTGCGCGTCCTCCCTCGAGCTCATCCACACACCCTGTCAGATCGCAGGCGGAACCGTGTGATCCCGGCCACGCCGGCACACCCTTCGCTCACTGCAACGCCTCCCGCACCTCGCCCAGCAGAGCCAGCGATTCGAGAGCGACGTCCTGGGGGACCGACATCTGCCGCACCGAGATGTCGGTGAACCCGACGTCGCGCCACTCAGCGAACCGTTCGGTGACCTCTTCGACGGAGCCGATCGCCAGATTCTCCGGCGCGATTCCGCGGTATCCCCCTTCGAGGATCGGCATGGCCGCCTCGCGGGCCGCGTCGGACGTCGCGGCCACGATCGCATCTTGTCGAAGGACCAGCTTCGGTTCGCCTGCGGTGCCCCCGTTGCGCTGCGCCGCCCCGTGGTGTTCGCGGTAGCGCGCCGCCAACTCGCGGCCGGCGTCGAACGAGAGGCCGGGGCTCGCGTACCAGGCTGCGCCGCAACGAGCGGCGCGAGCCAGGCCGACATCGGCGCCCGTACCGAACCACCACTCGACCCGCTCGGCGGGGCGGGGCGCGATCTGCGCGTCGACGATCCCGAAGCGTTCGGAGCTCACGGTCTCACCGACGAGAAGGGCGTCGACAATCCGGAAGGTCTCCTCGAAGTCACCCACTCGCGTGTCCATCGTCTTGCCCATCGCGGCGAAGTCGGGCGCCCGGCTCCCGAGCCCCGTCTGCACGATGAACGGCCCGCTGTGGATGCTCGCGAGGGTGCCGATCTGTTCGGCGAGCAGCACCGGATTCCACAACGGGAGAAGGAAGAGGGCACCAGCGGGCCGCTCCTCCCACTCGGCGAGGAGGCGTCCGAGAATCGGAACGTTCTGGTAGTAAGGCACAGCGCTGGAGTGATGGTCACCGACGCCCAGATGGTCCAGGCCCGCCTGGTGCGCCGCACGAGCTCGTTCGATCATGAACCGAGCGCCGTCCCTGTGGTCGTCCACCCGGTGGGTGCTGCTGAGAGAGACACCGATCCTCATGACCGCACGGTACCCCCGCCACGAACGACAGAGGCCGGGCACCCCGTGGAGGGTGCCCGGCCAGCCCGTCGGCTGATGGTTGCGAGAAGGACGAGATCAGCCGACGGCGAATGGAACGAACACGCCCCGCTCCAGTGAGCCGAGGTCGGTGCCGAGAAGGCCACGATCCGACAGCGTGTAGAGCGTGTCGCCGACCACGACCGAGCGGCGGATCTGGGCCTGGTAGTCGTATTCGAACCAGCACTCGCTCTGGGTGATCTCTTCGCCGTCTTCGGCGAGCTCGATCCACTCCTCACAGAACTCGCGGGGCTCACCGTCGGTGTGGCTGATGCGGGCCCTCTCGTTCACCGAATCCTCGGTGACCTCGAGTGCAACGGCTCCGAAGAATGGCTCCTGCTCGCCCTCGCGGCCCCACTGGTAGACGTTGACGGGGAGCACGACGAGGTCCTCGGGAGCCCAGTGCAGGAACGCCCGTGCGTTGAACTCCGCTTCGGTCCAGCCGCCGGGGAGTGTCCACTGGGCGATCCGGGTGGGATCGCTCAGGTCGGAGATGTCGAACAGCGACACCTGCGTGCCCTGTGTCCGACCCTGCTCATCGGCGTCTTGACCCACGCCGAGGACGAGGTCGTTGCCCAGGGGATGGAGGTAGGCGGAGTAGCCGAGGATCTTGAGCTCGCCCAGAACCGTCGGGTTGGTCGGATCGCTCAGGTCGATCGTGTACAGCGGGTCGGTCTGGCGGAAGGTCACGACCGTGGCGATGTCGCCCAGGTAGCGGACTGCGAAGATCCGCTCGCCACGCCCGAGATCACCGACCTGGCCCACCTGCACCAGCTCGCCGTCTTGCTGTTCGAGGACGCTGACAAAGCTCACGCTCCCGTCACCTCGGCCCCATTGGTCGAAGTCGGTGGTGGCGATGCGGAGGTACCCGTTGTGTTCGGAGAGCGAGAACTGATTGAGCACCGAGCCGATGACCTCACCGGACGCCACGTAGTCGGTGCGGGTCGGGTCGCTGATGTCGAACTTGTGCACTGCGGTGGTCACCGGCGGCAGGTCGTCGACGGAATCGTCTGCGAACGCCTCCTCCATCACCCGCCAGTCGACCCAGCGAGTGGTTCCGACATACAGGCTTTCGGCCGAGGCGTACACGGTCTGGCCGTCGGCGAGCACCGACGTGGCGTCGATGGCGCCGGCGAGACCGTCACCGCTGAGGTCCAGAGTGACGACATTCAGCATCGAAAGGCCGCTGAAATCGGTCGGGTGGTAGGCCCTGTCGCACTCCACGAGGCGACCCTCCCTCACCACACGGCCCTGGTCGTCCTCGAGGATGTAGTAGGGCAGCCAGTTGTCTGCGGTCGTGGAGCGAATCAGCTCCTCGTTGGCTTCCTGCGCTGTGCGCTCGGCCCGGAGACCGCCGCCCTCTGGGTAGTTCCACTGGATTCCCGTCGGCTGGCTCTGCACCACGATCCGCGCCACACCACCGACGAGTCGAGCGCTCAGGTACCACCCGTCGAGGTGCAGCTTCTGCACCACTTCAGGCCGGGAGCCGTCGCTGATGTCGATCTCCACCAGAACCGACGTCGGCGTGTAGAACCCCGGACCGAAGCGGGGCGAGGAGCTCGCGGGCCCGAAGGTGCTGTCGCCGTGAGCGAGAAGCAGAACCCGGTCCCCCACCAGGAACATGTCCTCGGCCCAGATGCCGTCCACGAACGTCGAACCGAGGAGCACCGGCTCGGACCCGGTCACGTCGACGACGTAGAGGTTGCCCTGGGCCAAGGCGACGATCCGGCGACCGTCCGTCTTGACCAGGTCCGGTTCGTCGACGCCCACCTCCTGGACGTTGGTGGTGCTGAAGTCGACCCCTGCCTCGCCGCCAGCAGCCTGCGGAACCGCGGCGGTCGCCCGTGCTGCGCCGTCCGAGGCGGAGTCGTCCATCACGGCGCTCTCCAAGGCGTCTTGCGAAAGGCCTCCGTCCTCGGCGATTCCGAAGAAGCCGCCCCCGTCGAGGCCCCAGGGGCCCACCATCTCGAGCGCTCGGTCCTGCATGTGGGTGAGGAAGTCGGTGCAGGCGTCGAAGCGGGTCAGCGCGGACGCGAGGGTGATGTCGGTCCCTGGCCGGCCGAGCTCGATGGTGCGATCGTCCTGATCGTCGCGGGCGTCGGGGTCGGTGATCCCACCCCCCGAGCACGCTGCTCCGAGGATGATCAACGCCAGACAAGCGGTGAGGATCTTCTTCATGTGGGGAACCTCCGAGTGGGTCGTCTGGGAATGAGACGACGTCACCGATCAGCGTGGTTCCACTCCGAGGTTACGAAACCATGACAGGTGACACGGCGAGGTCGGTTTGACCGCGCCGCCATACCAGTCGACCGCACGCTCCTCGAGTCGACAGCCTTCTCCCCGAAGGTGAGCGTCCAGCTGATCGAGATCCCATACGGCGATCGGAGTCGTCGACACCGTGTCACCCACGAACTCGATGCGAGTGGCTCGATCGCCATCACCCACGACGAGGCTCACTCGTTCGTGCTCCACCTCGACGGGAATCGGCTCCGGCCCGCTGGGCATCAGCGACGCTTCGACGAGCACGAGCCCTCCATGGCGAACGCCTCCGGCGAGGTGAGGCCGCGGTGCGACCGAGGCGGAATCGCGGAGCCACAGAGCCGCATCGACATCGGTGACCGAACCACCGACTTCCACGGTCAGCCCGGCCGATTGGAGCCGTTCGAACAGCTGAACGTCGGCACCCCGGACGTACACGCGCTCGAGCCCGCGAGAGACGCACCACTCCACGACAGCTGCGTCGGACACCAGCCCACAGTACCGGCGTAAACCCGGGGCCCTCCGGGTCGACCGGATCGGGATGGCGAGGATCGCGCGCGCCCTGTGGAGCTTCACGGCGAGCGCCGTCGCCCTCGCCGCGTGCTCCATCACCGAACCGCTGACGGCGCCGCCGACGACGACCGAGCCACAACTCGGCGTCGACGGGTTGGCCCTCACCGACGGTTCGTCGGCGCTGCGAACCATCTCGTTCGACGAGTACACGGCTGCCCTCGACGACCTCGGCGCCTGCATGGTGGAGGCGGGAGGAGCGCTCACGGGCCGGATCCTCGACCCGGTGACCGGCCTGTACATCTACGACTACGACCCCGCGTACGAGCAGATCCATCAGGACTGCTACGCGACACACCTGGCGACGGTGGAGGATCTCTACCGAGCCGGGCCGCGAGACGACAGTGTCGTCGGTGACTTCGAAGAGGGACCGGCGGGCGTCCTCGGAGACCTGGCCGACGACAGTTGGGTCCGTCTGCTCGCCACGGTGCCAGACGCCCCCGAGACGCGATTCAACCCTGTCGTTCTCATCGACCTCGCGAGGACGAGAACCGCCCACGACATCGCCCTTCCCGGCGCCGGCGCTTCTGATCAGGCCGTCGTCGACTACATGGCCGAGCTCACCAACCAGGCCGGGCTACTGCCGATCGGGCCAATGGCCTCGTTCGGGCGCCGAACCACACCGACCGCGATGCGGCTCGAGGTCGGCTTCGACAGCCGGACGTGGGATCAACTCATCGAGGCCGGCGCCGGCGACGCGATCCACCTCGCGGTGGTCGGACGCTTCGATCCCGCATCGATCGACGAAGCGGTCGAGCGGGATCCCGTGTGGAGCGAGCTCCTCACGACGCTCAGCCACGACGCGCACACCATCTACGAATGGGGAGCCGATGGGGGCCTCGACCTCGAGCGCAGGACTCCTGTCCGTCCGATCGGCGAACACCGCAGGCTCGCCGTGTCCGGACGCCACCTGCTGTGGTCCCGCTTCACGGCGGTGGTGGAGGACGCACTCGACGCCATCGATGGCAATCGGCGAACGTTGGCCGATGTGCCCGAGCTCCGGCGCCTCGGAGAGTTCGCCGACGAGCAGGGACTCCTGTCCGGGCTGATGACGATGCGGCTCACCCCCTACATCGGATACGCAGACAACGGCCGCATCGAAAGTGTGCTCCTCGACCAGCCCGTCGCCCTGATGTTCGCCGATGGGGTGGACGAGAAAGGTCCGCACATGAGCGTGGTGCTCCTCTACGACTCCGCCGACAGCGCCGCCGACAACCTCGAACGCTTCGAGCTCCGAATCGCCGACACCGCTGCGACGACCGTCGCGGAGGAGACGTTCGTTCCGCTCGACGAGCCGCGGGAATACGAGATCGTGCAACTGGACGACATCGTCTACGCACGTGTCTACAAGACACGCGACAGCCTCCCGCCGCCCCTGACGATCGTCCGCCTCGGGTGAGGCGGCGGGAGCGTTGGCCGGGCGGACCCACGCCCTGACAAGCTCAGCGAGTGCGTCACGTGCCAGAGGGGACCCAGCTCACACGGGGCGAAGCCTGGACCATCGCCTTCACCTATTTCACGGTCGCGATCACGGTTTCGGTGGTGCACTCCACCGCGGGAACCGAACCGTGGGTGATCGTCGGTGCCACCTTGATCGTCAACTCGGCCACCGCGACCTTGGCGTTCGCAGCGGTCCAGGCGTCGGGCGGCACCGCGGTGGCCGGCGTGGCCTCGGGATGGCTCGTGTCGACCCGCTTCGGCGTGATGGCAGCCGCCCTCGGCCCACGGCTCTGGCCCCAGCGGTGGAAGAGAGCCCTCGCCGCATTCGGTGCGTTCGACCCCAACGTGGCGCTGGCGATGCGAGAAGAGGACGACTCCGACGCGACGCGTGTGTACGTCGCGATGTCGCTGTGGCTCGTGCTGCCCTGGTGGGTCGGGGCCATCGTCGGCGTGATCCTGGGCGAACAGCTCGGCGATCCCCAAGCGCTCGGCCTCGACTCGATGTTCCCCACCCTCTTCGTCGCGATCATCTGGCCGCAGCTGACCAGCAAGACCGCTGTTTCGATCACCCTCACCGGCATCGTGATCGCGCTGGCGCTCGTCGAACCGACACCTGGCGGAGTACCCGTCCTCCTCGCTGCGGTCGCCGCGCTCCTGGCGTTGATCGAACCGCGGCGGGCGACGTCGGACGAGGAGCCCCACGGATGCTGACGTGGGGAGTTGTGTTCGCCATCGCGCTCGGGGTGTACGGCCAGAGAGCACTGGGCATGGCGGTCGTCGATCCCGATCGATTGACGGACCGCTGGCGCAGCGTGTTGGGGTTCATGCCGCTCGCCATCCTCAGCGCCGTCGCCGCACTGCAGACGTTCAGCCGGGGCGGCGAGCTCACCGCCGACGCGCGCGTCTTCGGAGTCGGCGCAGCGATCGTGTGTGCGTCGCGGCGCATGCCGATGTTCGTCACCGTGCTCGTCGGCGCCGCGGCCACCGCGGCGGCCAGGGCTCTGGCCTGACTACCGTTGCCGCAGCCGACCGCTGGAGGGTTCCGTGAGCGAGGTCAGACAACCGCACCTTCTCGATGCCGGGCCGCCGCCTCGGCTGCGCGGGCACTCGTGCCCCACCTGCGGCCGGACGTTCTTTCCACCGGATCCGTTCGCGTGCGAGAAGTGCGGCACGCCTGCAGGTCAGCTCACCGGTGTGACGCTCACCGCAGCGGGACGCATCACGGCAGCCGCAACGGTCCATCGCCACCATCACCCCAGCCCCGAGACGCCCTTCACCGTTGCGACGATCGAGCTCGACGAGGGGCCGGTACTCAAGTCGGTCGTGATCGGTGCCAGCGACGCCGACGTGGGAGCGCGGGTACGAGGGGTGCTCGTGCCCTCCGCGGTCGATGAAGCAACCGTGGACCTTCGCTTCGAGTTGGAGCAACGATGACCCGCAATCTGCTCGCCGACCGCCCGACCTACGTCGTGGGCATCGGACTCCACCGCTACCAGCGCAGGTCCGATGTGTCATACGTCGAGCTCGGTCTCACCGCTGTTGGCGAAGCCCTCACCGATGCCGGGGTCTCGTGGCCCGAGGTCGAGGTGGCCTACACCGGCACAGCGCAGCTCGGTATGGGGTCGTCCCGAGTGATGCTGAGCCGCCTCGGAGCGACCGGCATTCCCATGAGCCAGGTGGAGAACGCATCCGCGTCGGGATCTTCTGCCGTGGCCCTCGCGTGTCTCGATGTGGCCTCGGGGCGCTCCGACGTTGCGCTCGCCCTCGGGGTCGACAAGCCGGCGCCGTTGTCGCCTGCGCCAGGACGCGCCGGCATCGACAACCTCGAAGCCGGAACCGTCGTCCCGTTCACCCATTTCGCGCTCCTCGCATCGGAGTACATGAACGGCCACGGCTTGCAGGACATCGACATCGCACGGGTGGCGTGGAAGAACCATCGCAACGGCGCGGCCAACCCGTATGCACAGCGCCAGAAGGAGCGGTCGCTCGACGAGATCCTCGCCGACCCGATCTCGGGATCGCTGACCCGCTTGCAGTGCTGCCCGGTGGGTGAGGGCGCCGCGGCGGTGATCGTGGTGTCGGAGGACGGAATCGAACGGCTCGGGCTCGATCGCTCGCGTGCGGTGCGCGTTCGCTCGTCGGTCACACGCACCGAGGGCGTCTATGACCCCGGGGTGGGGATCGACGCCGCATTGACCGCCGAGACCGGCGCCCTCGCCTTCGACCAAGCAGGGGTCGCACCCACCGATCTCGATGTGCTCGAGGTTCACGACGCCTTCTCCATCGAGGAACTGCTGTACACCGAAGCGTTGGGGCTGTGCGGCGAGGGAGAGGCCGCCTCACTCATTGCGTCTGGCCATTTCGACATCGGCGGAACGTGTGCGGTGAGCCCCTCGGGGGGCCTGCTGTCCATGGGCCACCCGATCGGGCCGACGGGCACCGGTCAGGTGTGCGAGGTCACCCGACAGCTACGCGGCGAAGCGGGCGTTCGCCAACAGCCCGACGCCCGCCTCGGCGTCGCCCACATGGTCGGAGTCGGCGCCGTGTGCGTGATGCACGTCCTCGAGTCCCCGAATTAGGTTCCAGGAGCGCTCCTGGAACCTAACCCTAAATAGCCCTAAATGGGGAGCTACCAGTTGGTGGCGATGTACTGGGTCTCGGTGAACTCGAGGATGCCCTCGTGGGCGCCTTCGCGACCGAGACCGCTCTGCTTCATGCCGCCGAAGGGGGCAGCTGGGTCGGAGACCGCGCCGCGGTTGAGGCCGATCATGCCCGCCTGGATGCGCTCGGACACCGCCAGGCCCTTCGCCAGATCCTGCGTGTATACGTATCCAGTGAGACCCATCTCGGTGTCGTTGGCCTGGTCGATCATGGCGTCGACGTCGGTGAAGGGAATCACGGGCGCGACAGGTCCGAAGATCTCCTCGTGTGCGATGTCTGCGCCCGGGGACACGTTGGTCAGCACGGTCGGCGCGTAGAAGAAGCCCGGTCCGTCGACCGGCGCGCCGCCGAGCACGGTTTCGGCGCCGCCTGCCACTGCTGAGGTCACCAACCGGTCGATCGACTCCACAGCCGCGGCGTCGATCATCGGGCCGCAGGTCACACCGTCGGCCATGCCGTCTCCGAGCTTCACCGCGCCCATGGCGGCCGCCAACTTGGAGGTGAACTCCTCGACCGCACCGGCTTCGACCAGGAACCGGTTGGCCGCTGTGCACGTCTCGGCGCTGTGGCGCATCTTGGCGACCATCGCTCCCTCGACCGCTGCGTCGAGATCCGCGTCGTCGAACACCACGAAGGGGGCGTTGCCGCCCAGCTCCATCGCGACCTTCAGGACCCGATCCGCAGCGCGGCGGAGCAGCACCCGGCCCACCTCGGTCGAGCCGGTGAACGAGACCATGCGCGTGGCGCGCTGTTCGACCGCTGCGTCGAAGACGGTGCTGGCTCTCCACGACGGCACCACGTTCACGAGACCAGCAGGCACGCCGGCCTCCGTGAGGAGCTCGGCGAGGCGCAGGGCGGTCAGCGGTGTGTACTTCGGCGGTTTGATCACCACGCCGTTTCCCGCGCCCAGCGCGGGAGCGACCTTGCGGGTGATCATCGCAGCGGGGAAGTTCCACGGCGTCACCATCACCACGACACCGACCGGAGGGTGATGCACGATCATGCGGTTCGCGCCGGTGGGCGACCAACCGATCGTTCCCTCGATGCGTACGGTCTCCTCGGCGTTCCAGCGGAAGAACTCGGCCGCATATGCCACTTCGCCTGCGGCGTCTGCGAGCGGCTTGCCGTGCTCGCGGACGATGAGCTCGGCAAGCTCGTCGGAATGATCGAGCATCGTGGTCCAGCAGTTGCGGAGGATCTCGCTGCGCACCCGAGGCGGCTCGGCGGCCCAGTCCAGCTGCGCCGCAGCTGCGGACTCCACAGCCGCGACCGCGTCGGCAGCTGTCCCCGACGCGACCCGGGCGACCTCTTCTCCGTTGGCGGGGTTGGTGACGGTGAAGTCCTCACCGTCACCGCCGTCGCGCCACTGACCGCCGATGAACAGCCGAGTCTGCATCGATAGCCCTCCTGATCAGGTGTTTCGCGGGAAACCGAGGTCGACGCTGCTCGTCGAGGGGTCGGGCCATCGAGCCGTCACGACCTTCGAGCGCGTGAAGAAGCGCACGCCCTCGGGCCCGTACATGTGCGTGTCGCCGAAGAGGGAGGCCTTCCAGCCGCCGAACGAGTGATAGGCCACCGGCACGGGAATCGGGACGTTGAGGCCGACCATTCCCACCTGCACGTCGTACTGGAACCGCTGGGCCGCACCGCCGTCGCGCGTGAAGATCGCGGTGCCATTGCCGTACGGATTCTCGTTGATCAGCTCGAGACCCTCGTCGAAGGTGTCGACCCGAACCACGCTGAGAACCGGGCCGAAGATCTCGTCCTGGTAGCACTCCATCGTGGGGCTGACCGAATCGAGCAGCGTGGGACCGTAGAAGAACCCCTCGGCCGGCAGCTCTGCTTTGCCACCGTCGACGACCGCAACCGCGCCATCGGACTGGGCTCGTTCGACGTACCCGGCGACGCGATCGCGATGCTCCGCTGTGATCAGAGGTCCCATCTCGGCACCCGGATCGTCACCGGCCCCGATCTTCACATCCGGGATGCGCTGGGAGATCGCCTCGATCAGCGGATCCGCCACATCACCGACCGCGACGAGGGCCGAGATGGCCATGCACCGCTCCCCTGCCGATCCGTACGCCGCGCTGACGGCGGCATCGGCCGCCATGTCGACGTCGGCGTCCGGCAGCACGAGCATGTGGTTCTTCGCGCCGCCGAGAGCCTGCACCCGCTTGCCGTTGGCGGTGGCGGTCTCGTATACGTAGCGCGCGATCGGCGTCGATCCGACGAAGCTGATCGCGTCGACCTCGTGGTGGTGGAGCAGGGCGTCGACCGCCACCTTGTCGCCGTGCAGGACGTTGAACACGCCATCGGGAAGGCCGGCCTCGGTGAGCCACTGGCCGATCAGCATCGCAGCCGACGGGTCGCGTTCGGAGGGCTTGCAGATGAAGGTGTTGCCGCACGCGATGGCCGTGGCGAACATCCACGACGGCACCATGGCGGGGAAGTTGAACGGCGTGATGCCGGCCACGACACCAACGGGTTGGCGGACGGTGTACACGTCGACTCCGCCCGAGGCCTGCTCGTTGATCTCGCCCTTGAGGTGTTGGCTGATACCGCAGGCGAACTCGACGTTCTCGAGGCCACGCGCCACCTCACCGGCCGCATCTGACACGACCTTTCCGTGCTCGCTGCTCACCACCCGGGCCAGCTCGTC
>Ga0209992_10001426_pt1 | contig 25379 bp, 15 predicted proteins | sample 2SBtaG_2_FD_182564 | JGI IMG/M metagenome (GOLD analysis project Ga0209992, IMG submission 182564) | Deep subsurface microbial communities from Kolumbo volcano to uncover new lineages of life (NeLLi) - 2SBTROV12_ACTIVE470 metaG (SPAdes)... | ecosystem: Environmental > Aquatic > Marine >... | reverse complement strand
GCCGCGACCGCCAGTGCCGACTTCTGGCGAACATCTGGCGTCGCGAGCACGGGCTTGAGCCGCTGGACGTCCCGCCGCCGCATGAGGGAGGGGCTCCCAAGGGTGGCTGATTGATCACGACGCCGTCAGAAGTCAGGCTCGGCCTAGGCCCATCCCGCCGTTCGGAGACCCTTTGAACCCCTTATCCCCTCAGGGAGGGCTCTTCACCTGAAAGTAAGGTGGACAGGGGCTCTCCGCCAGTAGTACATTCTCTCGGCACTTGTAGCCAGACTCCGAGGAACCGTAACATGCCGACCCCTGCTGAACGCGCCCGGGAACTGCTGGAACACGCAGGGATTGCCCGCTCTCGCGAGCTGGAGCGGGTAGGGCTCTCCCGTTCCCAGATTCAGCGCCTGGTGCAGCAGGGCGTGCTGGAGCGGGTGAGCCGCGGCCTCTATTCACTAGCGGGTGCGCCCCTCACCGAGACCAGCGACCTGGCCGGCGCGGCACGACGGGTTCCGGGCGGGGTGCTCTGCCTGCTCTCCGCCCTGCGCTTCCACGGCCTGACCACCCAGAACCCCTTCGAGGTCTGGATGGCGATCGAGCGCAAGGCCTGGCGGCCCCGGGCGGAACATCCGCCCCTGCGCCTGGTCTACCTGTCGGGCGCGGTCTTGTCGCAAGAGGTCGAGGAGCACGACCTCGATGGAGTGACCCTGCGCGTCTTCAGCGCTCCCAAGACCGTGGCCGATTGCTTCAAGTTCCGCAATAAGATCGGCATCGATGTGGCGCTGGAGGCCCTGCGCGAATACCGGCGCCTCCACCCCAAACAACTGGACGAGCTCTGGCGCTGCGCCCGGCTGGACCGGGTGACCGGGGTGATGCGGCCCTACCTGGAGGCAATCCAATGAGTGCCGGTCGCGCATCCAGCGACCCGGCCGTAGCCGTGCGCGGGCGCCTGCAAGCGCTCGCCCGCCGCCGGGGGGTGGAGTTCCAGCGCCTACTGTCCGAGTTCGCCATCGAACGTCTGCTCTTTCGGCTCGGTCAATCCGAGCATCGTCAGGGCCTCGTCCTCAAGGGCGCCACCCTCTTTCGGCTCTGGTCCGGAGATGAGCGCCGGGCGACCTGGGACTTGGATCTCCTGGGAAGCGGCGCGAGCGAGGTCGAGGCCGTAGTCGAAACCGTGCGCGCCATCTGTTCCGTGCCCGCTGAAGACGGCATTGATTTTGACATCGATTCCATCCGTGGCGAGGAGATTCGTCACCCCGACGATTACGGCGGAGTGCGCGTGCGGCTTCAGGCCCACCTGGGCGAAGCGCGCATTCCCGTGCAGATCGACATCGGCTTCGGCGACGCGGTGATTCCACCACCCGAGGTGGTTGCCTTCCCGACCCTGCTCGACCACCACGCCCCGCGGGTGCTGGTCTATCCGCCGCAGGCTGTCGTCGCCGAGAAACTGGAGGCGATGGTGAGCCTGGGCGTGACCAACAGCCGCATGAAGGACTTTTTCGACCTGCGCACCCTTGCCGCATCACGGAACTTCGATCTGGAGAGCCTAGTGGCTGCGGTGCGCGCCACCTTCGAAAGGCGCGGCACTCCGTTGACGGAAGACGACCCCCTGGTCCTGACCACGGGGTTTCTAAGCGAGCCCGAGCGCGAGGTGCAATGGCGTGCTTTCCTGCGCCGCAGCCGTTTGGAGGCGCCCGTAGATGCGGCCACCGTGACCGAAGATCTACGGCGCTTTCTGCTGCCGGTCTTGCGGGCGGCAGCCGCGGGTAGTTTCACGCCTATGCGCTGGGAGGCCAGCGGGCCTTGGCGGGCGATGACTGAGTGACCTTCCCTGCCAACTGTCGGACACCCCAACAAGCGCGAAATGCGCGAGGACGTCCGACATGGCCAGACGTGGCAGTACCGAACCTGAATCCGTACTGCCGCGACCGCTACCGCCCTTCCAGCCCGTCGTAGAGCGTCGCCACCCAGGTCGAGGTCGTGATGAAGCTCCAGGACCACGAATCCCACTCGGACGGCAAGCCCGCCGCGATGACCTCGTCGCGCGTCTTCCCTGCATCGATGCCGGCCTGCACGTAGGCCGATGTCTGCTCGATCATCTCCTGAAAGGCGACCAGATCCTCTCGGCTAGAGAGCGGCCCGTGACCGGGAATGATCGGCCAGTCCGCCGGAATGAGATCCATCACGAAGTCGACGTTCTTCGCGTACCCGGCCACGCTTCCGCCACTTTCGGTGTCGATGAAGGGGAACATCCCAGAGAAGAACAGGTCACCCATGTGCACCACCTTCGAGCCGTGGAACACGACGATGCTGTCCCCGTCCGTGTGCCCCCCCGGCAAGTGAATCAGCTGCACCTGTTCGCCGTTGAAGTAGACCGACATCTCCCGATTGAAGGTAAGCGCAGGTAAGGCCTCCGCCGGCGCCGGACCACTTCCACGTCCGCCCTCCTTGAGCCGCCCGCGCACGTTGTCGTGGGCCACGAGCACCCCGTCCCGCGCGAATGCCGCGTTGCCACCGGTATGGTCGCCGTGCCAGTGCGTGTTGATGATGTAGCTGGGCTTCTCGTCCGAGAGCTTGCCGATGGCCTCCCGGATCTTCGCCTCCATGGCCGCGAACTGATCGTCGACCATCAACACACCGTCGTCGCCGATGCTCAGACCAATATTGCCTCCGCGGCCGGTCAGCATGTGCACCGAACCCGCGACGGGTTGGGTCTCAGCGGTTGCATCCTGGAACGGATCGTGGATGACAAGGCCCAGGGCGAGTCCGGCGGTGAGAAGAGGGAGCAGAAGTTTCATGGCGTGCTGGTGGCGTGGGTGATACGGAGAGGCTCTTCTGTCGCTCAGGCGCGACGGCGAAATACGGTACCACCTGAACCGAATCCCGTTGGCGAATCGACTTTCACCAGACGTCTCCGCATCTGAGATGCCCACACAGCCTCTACCCGTTCAGGGCGTTCATCTGCGCATGGAGCTTCTCGTACTTGCGATAGATTCGACGCCGCACCTCCCCGAGCCTGCCGCCCCTGGCCAATCGTCGGTTGAGTGCCAGCCGCAGACACTCCTCGGGTTGAGCCTGCCGTGTCTTCATCCCCGCCAGACTCAACAGCCGCGACACTTCCGTCAGCACCAGCGCATCCTCATGCCTGGCCGCGAGCCGCAACCCGGCGGCCATCTTCGTACAGCCCAGTCGAGCGGCATTGGCCCTGGCCATGTTGCGCACCGCGTAGAACGTGACCAGCCCTCTTTCCTCGTAGAACGCCACCTCCACATGCCCGCAACCCATGTGTGTGGTTGCGCAAATCCAGCGGTAGGCGATCCGGCCAATGGTCGGCCGAACCTGCCGCAAGGAGACCATTCCAAACCTCGCCTCCTCCGAAGTCCCCGCCGGACGATCTCGCCCGTGAACTCGCAGGAGTAGCCGCCCCAACCGCTGCGATGGAACCCGGACCCCATCGAGGCTCCGAACCTGTGCGCTCAAAGAACGCTTCCTGCTCCGCGCCCGGTTGAGCAGAGCTCGAAGCCCGGTGTACATCCCGACGTAATAGAAGCCACGGACTGCGGAGCGTGCGGCAGCTCGTATCCAGGTCATCGCTGTGCCTGACTTGGCGCCAGGGGTGGAAGGACTGTGTCGAACCAGGCTTGGCGCTTTGCTCCTGTCGAGCGCATCCGTTCGCGAGCCTCCTTGCCTGTCATCTGGGTTCCCCGGGAGAGTGGTCATGAGGGTTGTACACAGATCCAGAATACCCGCCGCTTCGGCACCCCGCCCGTGCTGGAGATCAACCCCAACTGTGAGGTGTACTACCCCCCGACCGACCCTGGCACCGCCGACATCTGCCTGGCCCACGACCCGGCTGGTCACGAGGGTCTAACCCGTCAACTCGTCGCCGCGGCCCTAGCCCGACACGCCCACACCCCCCGGCACTCCCTCGCCCCCTGTGCTACCCTCCCGCCCGAGCGCCCGTAGCTCATCTGGATAGAGCATCGGTTTCCTAAACCGGAGGTAGCAGGTTCAAGTCCTGCCGGGCGCGCCACGCTTCGCTCGAGCTTCAAACATGAAGGTCTCACGGAGCCTCTTGGTGTGCTTAGGTCTCCTTGACAGATCTTGGGCTGGAAACGGTCTGGGGCTGGGGCCGTCAGGGCAGCCTTCAAGCCGAGCGTCTACTGCACGCCCAGCGCCTTGAAGATCGCGTCTTGCGGATCGGAGTAGAAGCTGGTCTGAAACTTGGCGAACAGCTCCCCCGGAATGGTCGGGATGTCCGAGACACTGGCCATAGGCAATAGCAGGCGCTTGGCTCCGGCATCGGAAGCTACCTGCAACGACTCCGCGAGATTCTCGACAGGGACGAGACCCCCTCCGAGGCTCATGGATCCGAGCACGACCAATTGCGATTCGACCGACTTGCTTAGCAAGCCGGAACACAGCGCAACGAAGCTGGACAGGGTCAAGGCCGCCGAAGGTCCCGTGTTGTGTGCTTCGACGACATGAAGGTGATAGTCGTGATCACCAGCCTTTGCCGATGTCTGAATTTGGCTTGCATTGGCCTTGAAGTAGTCGAAGCCGACCTTAACGGACTCCTTCGCCGACATGTTTGAGCTCAGGCCGGACAGCTTCAACTGTCCAGATCCAGCGGTGACCTGGGTCTCGAGGCGATAGAGGCCAAGGTGCCCGCCGCTCCCTCGTGCAACGGTGTGGAGGGCACCTGGATTGAGGTGGTCCTCCGGGATCAGCATGTCGCCGCCCTGTTCCTTGACGCTGATGAACCTCTCTTCGTTGGTCTCTAGGTCGATGTAGCTGAAGTGGACATCGAAGAACTCCATTCCGCCGATGCGCTTGAGCTGCTCCTTGACTCGTCGCCTTCCCTCGAGGGCGTGCTCGAGGCACTCGCGCACAGCTTCCTTGTCGTACTGATCATGGGGGTAGATCAGCTTCAAGAGACCTGACACTGTCCGCTTGACCGCAATGGTGTCCCGCTGGTTCAGGTCACGGCCCAGCTTGAAGTAGCGAGCGATAGCATCGCCGAAGTTTTGCTTCCGCATCTCGCGGAAGAACTCGGCCAGGTAATCGACGATGAAGCCGTACCTGTCCGTGAAGTTCTCCGGCCTCAACTTCGGGATCTCCCAGCCTGGGATGTAGGCGTGGAAGCGGTCAAAGAAGGCCGAGTCGATCATCGCCTCGGGGAATGGAGAGAGAAGGTGACTGGTTTTCAGCAGCGACTTGACGTTGCTGATGTTGCCGACGAAGACCATCGAGGCAGAAGCATTGAGAGAGTCCCGCCCTCGCACAAAGGAGCCGGAGGCCATGTAGTCCTTCATGATCTGGACGCCATCGTGATCCTTGAAGCTGATCCCGGCGACCTCATCAAAGGCGACAACGTCCCACACACCGACAAGCCCGATCTGGCGACGGCTCAGGTTGTAGAACAAGTTGGCGACCGTGGTCTGACCACCCGAGACCAAGATGCTGTTCGGGCTGACCTCCTTGTAGATGTGGCTCTTGCCCGTGCTCTTGGGGCCGAGCTCACAGACGTTGTAGTTGTTCTCTACAAACGGAACGAAGCGCGACAGCAAGTGCCACTTGACCCTCTTCTCCACGGTGGTGGGCTCCATCCCCGACGACCTGACGAGCACGTCAACCCACTCATCCGCCGTGAACTTGCTGCGCCCACTTCGCAGATCTTCCATGTCCATGTTGGGCATCTGGATCGGCTTAAGCTGCCTGACAGAGAACGGCGACCCCTTCTGCCCTTCCTCGAAGAAATACTCCAGGGTCACCAGCGCCCAGATGCCCCCAACCAGAAGCTTCTCGTATTCCTTCACGGTCGAGGTCGGAACCACCACGCCCTTGATGCCTAGTGCGAGTAGCTGCGCCTCGTACACGTCGCGCTTCTCATTGAGCTGGACATTGACCTTGTCGATGACTTTGTACGTTCCCTTCTCACGGATCAGCGACTTGATCTTCTCGGACTCATCCGCCCGAACGAAGTTGTCCGCAAGGATGCCCTTGACCGTCTGAAGGCCCTCCTCGACGATCTCCTCATCCTGGGAGGAGCAGTAGTTCCCCAGTAGGTACTCCAGCACAAAGACGGGCACGTTGGCTCCCTCCTTTACCAGCTTCGTCAAGTCCTTGCGGACGACCTTGCTTGCGAAGTGCTCGTTGAGGAGCGCATCGAGATCGCCCGTTTCCGTGTCAATTTTCTTAGAAGTCATCGGTAAGCGTCCTGTCTATCACGACGGGTAACGAGAGTACTTTGATATCCGTGTCTGCGTCACGAAGGATCAGTTCATACGGCTTGGATTTGTCGAACTCCCCAGCGGTGAGATGCAGGCGGACGTCCTTCTTCCGCTCTTCAAGGCTGTCCGACTCACTGTCGAACGTAACCGTCTCCACGGAGGTCACCATCTGATCGCCGTCATAGATCGCCGCCCGCAAAGTGATGGGCTTGCGGCGGTCACCGACGGGTTCCGTCTGGAGAATGAAGAAGCGATGCTTGGACGTCGTGATCTTGTGCTTGTTGCCAAGCACGGTCACCGAGACCTTCTCGGCCCGAGAGGCTTCTTGCCGCTTGCCTCGAACCATCTTGGCGACGATCAAAGGGACGACCACTTCCTGGGGCATGGCTCCGCCGTGAACGAAGCGAGCTCCCCCTGTGAAATGGAAGCGATTGCTGCCTCGCGGCACCCAAAACTCCGCGTCGCCTGCGGTTCCGGCTGTCACCTTGCATGCCCCGTGGTGAACCTCGGGAGCATCATCCAGCTTGCGCCCAATGATGTAGCGCTTCTTGCTCTTGAGCGCGCCCTCCGGCTTGCAGGACAGCTCGCTCTTCTGCGTGGCTACCGGCGCTTTCTCCTGAAAGAGGAAACCGTGGTCGGCGGTGATCCACACCGTGCCTGCATTCAGCTTGTTGGTGCAGAAGTTCACGAGATCGAGGAGCTCGGTGATGCACTCCCCAACCGCTGAGAAGGTCTCGCTCTCGGTCGAGGCTGTGTCGCCCCGAGCGTCGATCACATTGTGGTAGATGTACACGACCCGCTTGCCCTCCGTCAGCTCTCGGGCGTCATCTTGCTTCATGCCCCGCAGGTCCTTGGCTTGCACAGCCATGCCCTGAAACTTGGCGAGCTGTTTGCCACGAGCCTCCGTACCGGCTATCGGCTTCCCATCCACAAGCACATCCCCCTTGTCGCTGTACTCGAGCCGCTCATGGGGAAGCAGGCTCGCCATGCCCAGGGCCGTGTAGGAGGGCAGGACACCGAGCATCGCGCCGAGTTCGGCCTGGATGCGGTACTTGCTACTCAGCGCCTCGGCCAATTCCTGCGCCGCCTCATACCGGAAGGCGTCGCTAATGATGACGTAGGCTCGATTGCGCTCCGAAGCTTTCAGGTGCCGCGCAACGTGCTTCTCGTAGAACGTCTGCTGAGAGTTCAGTCCCGACAGCTCCCACCTGTCGAGGAAGCCCGCGTCCAACAAGTCTCCCCAGGCCAGGCCAAGGGGCCGCATGAATCCCTGGTCGTAGGCTCCCTCCACTTCCTCGGCAAGAGTCTTGAGTAGATCCCAGGACTGGGCCTCCGCAGCTTTCGCGTTCGCATGGAATCGGCGGTACAGCTGATCGAACTGATACAGTTCGCTCTGGTACGCAGCGAGCAGTTCCTCTGGGCTATCGAAGTTCAGCCCGTGCTGGTGAGAGGTCCGTAGGGCGAATAGCTCCGCAGCCGCCACGACCGCAGCATAGGCGTCCGCCACAGCTCGGCGCTCAGGACGTTCCGAATCGGGTCCAGCGAGCCAGTGCCCCGTTCTACGTTCCGTAGCGAGGCCCGCTACCGCTTCCACATTGGGCGTCTCTGCGGTCTCGAGCACGCGGTCTTTGAGCCGGGACAAGACCCGAGGTTCCGCTTCCCAAAATGTGAAGACCTGGGCGAGAGCCTCCAGAGACAGATCCGGCAGGGATTCTCCAATGGAGAGCTCCTTGGCTATCGCTTCCGCCGTCGCGTCATAGCTCGTTGCCTTGGCGCTCGAGTCTCGCCACTGCGCCAAGAAGACCACCGCGTTCTGCCGCCCAGCCGGAGATAGCTCAAACTGGGCCAAGCCTCGGAGCTTCGCATCCCCAATCTCATGACTGAGCTCCGACACGTAGAGGTGGCGTAGCAAGGCAGCCAGCGAAGGCGCTTCGTTGGCATAGCCGAATTCCGTTCGCACCAGTTGCCAGAACGGCTCGAGGAGCCCCATCTTCTCAAGAGTGACGAGTGCTTGTGGGGCGGCATCCAAGTCAAAGTGCCCGTCCACCACATGCCCATGACAGAGAGAGCGTAGGACGGCGAAGAGATTGGGGACATCTGCTCCGGCGATGACCGCAATCATCTTGAGGTCGATCAAGGACTCCGTGTCGTCGCTCTCTAGGTGGCGCATAAGTTTTCTGCGCCTGTCCTGGCTGCCGAGAAAGGCAGCACGTGCCTTGAGGTGCTCTCGCAAGTAGAGGCTGCTGAGTTCCAACTCCTGTAGCCAAAGGCTGGCAACATCCGCGTGGAACTCCGAGCTGTAAAGTCGCACGTCGAGCAGCCAGTCCTCTTCAGCAGCCGGCTGCTCGCCCTTGCTATAGACCAGATACTTGCCCGAGGTGTCCTCTCGTTCGAGGGTCAACTTGGCGGAAAGACCCCCGACGTCCGCCACCTGGAGCACCTTCACTTCGGACAGTCCCTCCGTCAAACCGCCAGCGACGTACTCGGCAAATTCCGTGTTCGGATCGTGCCAGAACACGATCCGGTCACCGTCGACCATGAACTTCTGATGCAGTGCCTGATCGACCTGTGTTGCCTTCATGATGTGGCCGAGTGCACTGGGGCCAACGTAGGGATGCGGAGGTAGATCTGCATTCGCTTAAGCACCGGAGCCGGGGGCGTGGTCCCTACCGGGATGCCGCAGACGCCGCCATGCTTGCCTGAGGAGTTACAGCTCCTCAGGGTCCGGTCACGATGCCAACGGCCCTGTATCTTCATGGCTCTGGGCATCTCAGTTAGTGGGGCCATCCCAGAGTCGAGTAATTGGGTACTTATCAAAGGCGCGGTCGGCGCTAAGAATAGGGACCCCCTCGTAGATCGATTGGACGATCAACAGTCTGTCGAAGGGATCTCCATGGTGGAGCTCTAGCGTCGTGAGAAGGGAAGTATGCAGAGTGCTCACTTCAAGAATCCTCAAGTCGAAAATACGGATGCAATCGTCGATAAACACGTCGTACTCCACATCCAGCTCAAGCTTCCCGATCTTTATCTTGATGGCGATCTCCCAATAAGTGGCCGGGCTTAGCAAGAGCTCGTCAGTGCCATCACGTAGGACACTCAGTGCCTGATCACCAAGCTTGCCTTCGTCTTGAGCTGCGAACAGTAGCGCGCACGTGTCGAGCAGAATTGTTTGCATGCTCAACTTTGCCCGTCTCTGATGGGTGCGTTGAAGTCCTCGGCTATGAACCTGACAGTCCCCTTGAGTCCAATGCGCACAAGCAAGTCCGCAAACTTGCCGTAGTTGACCTTTACTCCATCATCGAGGTCCAGCGAGATGCGTTGGTCGGCGTAGTGCCTCAGCTTCTCATCAAAGGCGAGTAGCTCGACCTGTTGCTTCTGGAGCTTGGCCTGGTCCTTGCCAAGGCGCTTGCTCTGCGCGGCGGACTCCGCAGCCTTGATGTCACCTTCTAGCTTTTCGAGCTGAGCCACGATCTTGCCTTGCAGCGGGATCACGTACTCGCTGCGCATCCGTGAGAGCGTGCCCTCGTTGTAGCGGTGCAGATAGACGATGGCTTGGAAGGCCTTCTGCTTGCCGCTCGAGAAGAGCCAGTAGATAGGGCGTTTCTTGTAGGTCTGCAGGTGGTCCTTGAAGAAGCTGTCGCAGAGGTAGCGGCGCAGCGTCTCGCGGCTCGACTCGTTCTTCTTGGGCGAAAGGTTGTCGGCTAGGAAGGTGAGGTTGGCTTCGAGGTGGTTCTTGTCCCAGGCCACCGAGATGAATTCGATCAGGCGGTGGGCGGCATCATCGTCAAACCACTCGGCGTCGGTGATCGGGACGATGCCATCGTCGTCGGCTGGGAAGGTGGCGTAGCGGCTGGGGTCGAAGCCCTCGCCTGCGCTGTGGGCGTAGATGAGGCCCGGCGCGTCCATGCTGTAGCGACCCATCATGCAACCGACCGCGTAGGAGATCAGCTCCTCCATGGTGTCCTGGCGGAAGCGGGTCCACTGCTCCTCTTCGGTGACCTTGCCGCCGTAGCGGTAGGCGGGGTTCACCGTGAGGGTGATCTGCTCGATGGGGACGTCGGAGGTGAGCTCGTCCGCCAAGCCGTAGGCGTCGATGAAGAGGCGGTTGTTCTCCTCTTCGAGACGCTTCATCTCGGCGATGGTGTCGCGGTTCTGGGTGATCCAGGCGGTGTAGCTGGATTCGAGGGTGGCAGTGGCGTCGGAGGAGGCCGTCAGGAGGGGGAGGGATTGGAAGTCCCAGGAGCGTTCGTAGGCGTCCCAGTCCGCTTGGGCTTGGCGCACAAGGTGGCGGGCAGCCACACCATCAAAACGCTCAAGATTCGAAGGAACTGGGATTCGAGCGATATCGCCCTTGTTGTACGACAGAGTCGGACTCAGGTATTGGAGAAAGTAGTCAGAGGTTGAAGCGGAAAGGCACAGGAAGACTAGATCTAGCTTCGTTGGGTCATGCGCGAACGCTGACTGGCCGGTGTCATCGAATATCCGACCCGAAGGAGAGAAGCGGGCGGCAAACTGGCCCGTACTAATCTTGCTCCAGGTAACGCCCGGAACAAAGTACTTGTCCATACTGCGTGGACTGGCCTTTAGCCGACCGTCAGGAGCAGCGAATGTCCGTATAGCTTCACCGTCCTTCTCCCAATGGACGACAGTTTCGTTGTTGCCAAACCACTTTCGATATTGACCACCGCTGTTGCACGGAAACCACTTGCAGCCAGACTGCGTGGCGTCCTCACGAGATGTTGCTGATAGACATAGTCGCGCAGTGTCGATCTCACTCCACACACGCTGGAACCGCGTGTTGTCACCTGTGGTGAGTCCTGCTTTGGTTTCTGCTACGTCAGCCACAGAGGGCAAATCACTGAACGCGCTTCGGACAGGATCGCTCACCCAATACGCAATCGGGCTGCCCGGGATCTTGCTGAACGCATCTTGGGCAGTTCTGTCGAAACGGTGATCGGCTCTCGCAAGAGCCTCACGTTTCTCCCTCTCACCTCCATCGAGGAGTCGTAAGAACACCGGCCTAAAACCCTGTGGCGGCCCGTTCCTCAAGACGAACGAGGTTGCCTGAACTACCTCTCCAGAAATGCTCCCAAAAGCCCGCGCTCCAAGGTGAGCCATTGTCCGGATGGTCTTTTCCCGTAGCATCCGCTCCCGCATCGTTTCGAACGACGAGAGAAACATCCAACTTTGCATCGTGACCATGGCTTCATGGCCATCGTTCCTCGCCAGCGTGTAGCCTCGTTCGATGAACGACGCGAAGAGATCGCTCTTGGCCTCAGGGAAGTGGTCCGTGGTGAACTTCTTAACGAGGGCATTCATACCCTTACTGCTCATGTAAGGAGGATTCGCAACGACCGCGTCGTACTGCGTTGCCAGCAACTCCGCCTGCTCCACCAGCGGCCCTAAGCGCTTGAGCGCCTCAGACACAAAGAGGTCCCGACTGGTCGCTGCGCTCAACTGCTTCAGCGCCGGTAGCATCTCCGTTAACCCCTCCGGCACCTGGATCAACGAGCCGAAGGTCGTAGCGTGCTCGAACAGGGCAACCAAGCTCCTGAGCGCTTCGGCATCAGAGTCGGTTGTTGCGGGAACAGACAGGTTCGGCTGGGAGAGCGTATCCGGAAACAGGTCCTCACTAGGTACGAGCTCAACCCGTTCGGAAGACAAGAGCTTCTCAATGATCTGGTCAGCATCGACCCCCGCGCTGTCCACCAGTGCCATCACGTTGAGCTTCACCCCCCGCTCAAACAGCCTCCGGTCGTCCGCCCGCCCCTTCATCATCAGCGCAAAGCCCGTCAGCTGCGCCGCTCGCTCATCGATGTCGAGGCCGAAGAGGTTCTTCTCGAGGATCAGCTGCGGGACGTCTCCTTGTCGATAACCGCGCTCCAGGTAGATGGCCTTGAAGAGCTCATAGGCCTCCACCAGGATGTGCCCGGAGCCACTGGCCGGGTCAATGAGGGTCAGCTCCTCGGGGTTGAGCTGGCTGGGTGTGATGCTCGCTAACTGCGCGTTGACCTCGTCGGTCTGCTCGGCGGGCTCGATGTAGTACTCCATCTGCACTTTGAGCGGCGACTTGGGATAGGTCGCCAGCCACTGCGCCCCCAGCGAGTTCTGGACCATGTACTTCACGATCCAGTTCGGCGTGAAGAGCTGGGTCGCCGCCGGAATGTCTTCCGACTTCACCACCTTGCCGATGACCTCGTCCTTCTTCTCCGAGATGTAGAACTGGTAGAGCCAGCCGATGATCTCGATCTCTTGCCACAGCGCCTCATCGACTTGCTCGACCAGCCGGCGGATCAGCGAGTCGGTGTGCAGCAGGTTGGCGGGCAGGAGCAGCTCGGTCTCGTCCCCAATCTTCTCGAAGAGAAAGGGCATCGCCTGGTGGAGGGCGTTGCACTGAGCGAGAATGAGCATGCGGTACAGCTCCTCATCCTTGGAACCATCCAGCTTGAGCGTCACCACTTGATCGCGGTCGAGCCCGGTGAGCTCGATGTCGGCGGCATGCTCGAGTATCTCAGGGTGGGAGTCGCTCCCGGGATGGCTCAGAACGCGGTAGCCGTGATCGAGGTAGCCATGCAGCTCCATGTAGCGGATCGCTACAACACGGTTGAACCAGGTGTAGGCGATTGCGTCGATGGTGGCGTCGAAACCATGTGCCTTCACTCGTCGAACAAGCGCTTCTCGACCTTTCGCAACCGCCTTGGGAAATGCGGAACCTCCGACTAGAAGGACATCCCCTTGGATGTCGGGGGTCGCGTTGCCTTCAGCGGTGATCCCGAGGCGGGCTGCCTGAGAGAGGCAAGCCTCGATGAAGGCCGTGCGGGCTTCGGGGGCGTAGCTCTTGAGCTGGGAGGTGTTCATGCGTTAGTGGTGTCGCCCGACGCCTGAGACGCGGCCCCGGAGCCCAGCAGCTCTTGCAGCCTTCCATGCAGCGCGTTCCGACGCACCTCGTAGAAGTCTAGGAAGCGTGGCCAGCCTTCCGAGACATCACCCAGTAGATGACGCTCGCAGTAGGCGCGACCTGATTCCGGGTCAGCGAACATCAGCTCTAGCCACTCGGCGGGCAAGCGATCCTGCTTCTCGATGTTCGCGTGCCCTTCCAGCAACTGCAAGTTGGCTACACGGTTCCGGCGCTCCAGACAGGCCTCGATCTGGTCTTCCGAGAGGCCGGCCTTGCGCAGGTTCTTCTTCTTGAAGCCCGACTTCGGAAAGACGTGGTCGATGTGGTTGTGCTGCTGCAGGTCAACGAAGGGGAAGAACAGGCTCAGGAGCGAGAATGTTCGAGCCTTGCCGTATTCCAGGTCGAGAATCCCCTCGAGCTCCTCCGAGTCGAACTGCAACGACTTCCCACGCCGTGCCATCTGCGTCTCGAGCTCCTGAGCGGGAAAGCCGTTGCGAGCCTCGGCCCGAATGGTCTCGCGCAGGTAGGCCAGGAGTGTGTCGAGCCCGCTGCCCCAAATACCAGAGGTCTTGAGCAGGCTCTTGGCAACCCACGTACGAATGAGCTGCCGGTCCTCGGCGTGTGCCGCAGTCGTAAGGTAGCGCTCCCCTGGAGCGAGCTGGCACAGGTAGTAGGCCACCGGGAGAATCACACTCGTCGCCCGCAAGTTCTGACCGCTGTAACCGAAGGACGCGAAGAGCCGCACCGTCAAGTTCAGTGCCTGCCGAACGTCGTCCCAGCGATCCTCCAAGATGGCCATGTTAGCCTCGTCGAAGTTCTCCACCTTGAACCCGACGTTGCCAATATCCGTCAATACAAGTCCGGCCTTGAGCACGAGATCCTGCGAGAGCTGGAAGCCGTCACCGACTTCATTCAGGTCGTCCACGAGACTGTGGATCTCCTCGCGTGCATCGCGTTGCTTCCATTGCGCGACCGCGATGGACAGCAGCAAGTCAGAATACGACAGCACCGTCCCGCCACTGTTCATCCGGATGAAGATGTTGAGAACGCGAGAGAGCTCCTGCGATTTCTCCTCGTAGTACGCGATGACGTTCTCTGTGTGCACGACCCGGTGGAGCCGATCCAAGACCCGGTAAGCCTGTGATGTTTGCGCTTGCTCCAACCTCTGGTTGACCCAATACAGCATGTCCGGCCCCCCCTCCATGGAGAGTATCTCGCCCACTTGGAACCAGCACGAGACTCCAGGGTCAGCGTCCGCCACCTGCTTCTCGGTAAGGAACTCAAGCCGGTAGAGGTTGCCGTCATCGTCCGGCTGATCGCCGCTGAGCAGGTCGAGGTACAGAGCTCGCACCGGGAATGCATCCGAGCTCTTCCACCACTTCTTCGGCAACTTGGTTGCCATCGACCCGCAGAGGCCAATGTTGAGTGCTGTCAGTCGCTGTTGCCCATCGAGCACTGCGGTGAGCGCTGCACGTTGCGCCGGCAGTCGAGGGCAATGCGGGTTGTCCCGCTCATGGTAGTCGCGGACGAAGTCGTAGAAGCTGTACTTGCTCGCGCTCTCAGCCTCAACGCGCCATAGCAGCAGTGTGCCAACGGGATAGCCCTGCATCAGGCTGTCGAAGAGTCTCGCGATCTGCTCGGGCTTCCAGACGAACTCCCGCTGGATAGCGGGCAGTACGTACTCATGCTTCTGAATGGCCTCGATTGTCTTCCGAATGGTGTCGCCTGTCTGATACATGGTTATGCGCCCTCCACCTTCTTCCCGTGCACGGCCTTGACCTCGGCCAAAAGGTCGCCGAACTTGCCGTAGTTGACCTTGACGCCATCATCGAGATCGAGAGTGATGCGCTGGTCGGCGTAGTGCCTCAGCTTCTCATCGAAGGCGAGCAGCTCGACCTGTTGCTTCTGGAGCTTGGTCTGGTCCTTGCCGAGCCGCTTGCTCTGCGCGGTGGACTCCGCAGCCTTGATGTCACCATCTAGCTTCTCGAGCTGAGCCACGATCTTGCCTTGCAGCGGGATCACGTACTCGCTGCGCATCCGTGAGAGCGTGCCCTCGTTGTAGCGGTGCAGATAGACAAGGCACTGGAAGGCCTTCTGCTTCCCGCTCGAGAAAAGCCAGTAGATGGGGCGCTTCTTGTAGGTCTGCAGGTGGTCTTTGAAGAAGCTGTCACAGAGGTAGCGGCGCAGCGTCTCGCGGCCCGACTCGTTCTTCTTGGGCGAGAGGTGCTCGGCCAGGAAGGTAAGGTTGGCTTCGAGCTGGCTCTGATCCCAGGCCAGCGAGATGAACTCGATGAGGCGGTGGGCGGCATCGTCGTCGAACCACTCGGTGTCGGTGAGCGGGACGATGCCGTCGTCGTCGGCTGGGAAGGCGGGGTAGCGACTGGGGTCGAAGCCCTCGTTGCCGCTGTGAGCGTAGATGAGTCCCGGCGCGTCCAGGCTGTAGCGGCCCATCATGCAGCCGATGGCGTAGGAGACCAGCTCCTCCATGGTGTCCTGGCGGAAGCGGGTCCACTGCTCCTCTTCGGTTAGCTTGCCGCCGTAGCGGTAGGCGGGGTTCACCGTGAGGGTGATCTGCTCGATGGGGACGTCGGGGGTGAGCTCGTCCGCCAGGCCGTAGGCGTCGATGAAGAGGCGGTTGTTCTCCTCTTCGAGGCGCTTCATCTCGGCGGTTGTCTCGCGGTTCTGCGTGATCCAGGCGGTGTAGCTGGATTCGAGGGTGAGTGTGGGGTCCGAGGACGCCGTCAGGAGCGGAAGGGATTGGAAGTCCCAGGAGCGTTCGTAGGCGTCCCAGTCTTCGACGGCATGCTTGATTGCATTTTTGGCAAATCTCGCGTTCGAGCTCCTCAGCAAAGCCGGCAGCGATTTGATTATCCCGGTTGTTACATTGAGTGTTCCTCCTTGCAATCCAACCAAATGTTGGAAGAGCTTACTACAGAGCAGCGCATGGACTGTCTCAAGATCGGAGCCGAACACTGAGGGGGCCGCATCGTTGAATCCGAAGGTATCATCCCGCCACCGAAACGATGTAATTCCGCTACCGACCTTGTTCCATGACACCGCTTCACGAAAGAAGAATTGGGTGTTTTGCGGACGGGACTTCAGGCTTCCGTCAGGATTCCGATGATTCTTAATTGCATACCCGTCATTCTCCCAATTCATCACGAACTCGGCATTTCCGTACCACTTCCGAAATGAACCCGCCTTATCGGTCTTGATCCATTTTTCATCCCCGTGTTCGCGCCTAACCCTTGAAAAATCGACCTCCCAGAAGCGCCGAAGGAAAATGTCGTCGTCGCGGGTGCCGAGCCCCTCTCTTATCTCAAAATGCTCAGCCAACAGGGGATTCTCGAATAGATCAACTGTCGCCCGACTTGCCCAATACACGATTGGGCTCCCAGGGATTTTACTAAACTCATCTTGAACAGCTTCAAACAACCAGCCACAGCCTCGGTCTCGAATCGCCTCACGTGTCTTCGGAGCTTGATTCTCCGAGCCGCGAAAGTCGGACAGCCGGATGAAGCAGCCTTTGTGACCGTCTATGTGCCCCTTCTGCAAAGTGAAGGTACAGATTGGAACCGTCGCCCCCTCGAAGCCCGAGTATTCAAGCTGGACGAGTGATGTGATGGTCTCCTGGGCGACAAGACGTGCCCGTAGATGTTCAAAGCTTGAGATGAACATCCAGACAAACGGGGACATAAAGCCCAATCGCCCGTGCGGTTTGCTAAACGCGAAGTCGCGGTCGATGAATGCGGAGAAAACGTCCTTCTCGTAGCCCTTGTAGTGGTCCTTCAGGAACTTCTTGAGAGCCGGGACATGAAACTTGCTCCCAATATACGGGGGATTCGCCACCACCACGTCGTACTGCGCCGCCAGCAGCTCGGCCTGGTGTACCAGCGGCCGCAAGCACTTGAGTGCCTCCGCCACAAACAGGTCCTGACTGGTCGCTTCACTCAGCTGCTTCAGCGCCGGCAGCTTCTCCGCCAATCCATCCGGAACCTGAATCAACGACCCAAACGTACTCGCGTGCTCAAACAATGCTAGGAGTGCAGCAATGTCCGGCTGGGCAACCGTGGTTCCCGTTTCAGGTCGGCGCTCCTGCGCCTTTGCAATCGCTGACCTTGTATAGAGATTGTCCTCCGTTTCAAACAGTTGGCCAGTTGGAGCCAATGGCTCGGCAGCTTCTGCTTTCTTCTTCTCCTGAAGAGTCATCCAGGCTGAGTAGATGTCGTCAGAATTCAAGCCTTGGCTATCCACTAGCGCCTTCACGTTGAGCTTCACCCCCACCTCAAACAGACGCTGGTCGTCCGCCCGTCCCTTCATCATCAGCGCAAAGCCGGTCAGCTGCGCCGCTCGCTCGTCAATGTCGAGGCCGTAGAGGTTCTTCTCGAGGATCAGCCGGGGGACGTCTCTCTGCCTGTATCCGCGCTCCAGATAGATGGTTTTGAAAAGCTCATAGGCCTCCACCAGGATGTGCCCCGAGCCACTGGCCGGGTCGATCAGCGTCAGCTCCTCGGGGTTGAGCTGGCTGGGCGTGATGGCCGCGAGCTGCGCGTTGACCTCGTCGGTCTGCTCGGCGGGCTCGATGTAGTACTCCATCTGCCCTTTGAGCGGGGAGTTGGGATAGGTCGCCAGCCACTGCGCCCCCAGCGAGTTCTGGACCATGTACTTCACGATCCAGTTGGGCGTGAAGAGCTGGGTCGCCGCCGGAATGTCCGCCGACTTCACAACCTTGCCGATGACCTCGTCCTTCTTCTCCGAGATGTAGAACTGGTAGAGCCAGCCGATGATCTCGATCTCTTGCCACAGCGCCTCATCGACCTGCTCGACCAGCTGGCGGATCAGTGAGTCGCTGTGCAGCAGGTTGGCGGGCAGGAGCAGCTCGGTCTCGTCCCCGATCTTCTCGAAGAGAAAGGGCATCGCCTGATGGAGGGCGTTGCACTGGGCCAGGAGCAGCAGGCGATAGAGCTCCTCATCCTTGGAACCGTCGAGCTTGAGCGTCACCACTTGATCGCGGTCGAGCCCGGTGAGCTCGATGTCGGCGGCATGCTCGAGAACTTCCGGGCGGGGATCACCGCCGGGGTGGCTTAGAACACGATAGCCGTGATCAAGGTAGCCATGCAATTCCATGTAGCGGATCGCCACGAAGCGGTTGAACCAGGTGTAGGCGATGGCGTCGATGGTGGCGTCGAAACCCTGAGCCTTGACGCGGCGAACAAGCGCTTCTCGTCCCTTCGCAACAGCCTTGGGGAATGCAGAGCCTCCGACTAGAAGGACATCCCCTTGAATGTCGGGGGTCGCGTTGCCTTCGGCGGTGATCCCGAGGCGGGCTGCCTGAGATCTGCATGCCTCAATGAATGCCTTGCGAGCATCCGGGGCGTAGTTCTTGAGTTGCGTGTGGTCCATGACGACGTCTAACCGATCTGAATGCGTTCGCCAGCGTTGATGCCTGCGACCAATTCCTGGCGCAGCTTCTCCAGGAAGGCATCTACGTCAGCCTGGTCCTCGAGGAAGCCGTCCGTCCAGATCGCCCTGACGCTCACTACGCGCCGCTTCTTGGGGGCAGGGACGGGAGGTGCCTCTGAGACTGCGGTCCCATCAACTGCGGGGGCGAGCGAGCTCTCGATGGCGAGCATGGCCTGATCGAACGCTGTCGTTGCAGCCTGGGCGGCCTGCGCGATGTGGGCAATACTCACGTCGGATGTCGCAGCGGTCTCGAGGAGCTTCTGGAGACCAGCCGTTGCCTTGCTTCGCAGAGCGGAATCGGCGGACGCCTTGCCCAACTCGGTCTCGACTCCATCCAGGCAGCGCTGGATCTCTGCCATGGCGGGTTGGCGGGCAGCTGAGACTAAGGTGTCGTTGGCTGCTTGCACTGTGTGAGTCAACTCGGCTGCTTCGGGCAGCAGCTCGTAGGGGTGCTTGGCTGCCAGGATCTCTTCCATGCGGGCAAGCGCTGGTCCGGCAGTGGGGTCGGAGTCGATCTGCAAGCGGTTCTGCCCGAAGGCCTGCACGCCAGATCGAAGGGCATCCCACGCAGTCCTTTGGTTCGTGTAGAAGCCGTGCAGGTCACCGAAGTGATCGCTCACCTCGAGCAGTTCAGTGCGATTCTCCACCAGGCGCTTCAAGAACTTCAAGGAGTCAGGCTCCTTGGTGAACTTCGTTAAAACTTGAAGAGAGGATTCTATTTCGTCCAAGCCGGGGTAGTCCCCAGTCTGCGCGAGTGGGAGGAATCCCGAGAGGGAGCTGGCCCAGTCCGAAACGTGACCCTTGAGGAACGTGAAGAGCGAGTCCTCTGTGGCGGGACCCTGCTTGCCGAAGAGCTCTTTGCCGAGTTTCTGGGCCTCCTTGATGACATCGCTGTCGGCCACTTGCCGCTGAGTGATGACGACCTTGCGCTGCTTGTTCGTTGAAGTGAAGTAGTCGTAGGCCTGCTCCATGGGCAAGGCGTGGGAATCGACCACGAGGCTGATTTCCTTGCTCACTGCAAGCCGGGCAACGAGGAGTAGGACTTCCAGCTCAAGCCAGCCGTAGGGCTGCTGCCCGTACCGCTTCTCCACCATCTCGTGGAGGACGATGGGCTTGCTCGTCAACGTGCACATGCGGATGTACTCACGCATGTCTTCAAGGGCCTGGATGTTGGGGCCTTGGTCATCTTCGATCAGCTTGATCTGATCAACATCATTGGCCCTCAGGATGCTCTGAAGCTCCTGCTTGGGATTGGAGCTGGGATGCTGGATGTAGCCCATCTTGGGGTACTCATTTTGAATGAGGTACTCCAGGGCTTCTCCCAATGCCTGCTTCGGGTCACTGCTCTTGTTCTCGAGCTTCTTGCCGCTGGCGAAGTAGCTGGCCTGGGGGAGCATCTCCTTGATGCTGATGACAAGGCGCTTGCGCCGTTCTCGGTTGTCCTCGATTCGGTCTCTGAGAATGCGCTTGGTCGTGTCGGGGAGTGTGCTCGTTTGTTTGGCATTGACGTACGAGCTGGTCTGCAAGAAGGTTCGTAGCTCGCTGCCCAGCGACAGGTCGTCAGGCATGCGAATCAGCAACCGATTGGAGTGACTCATGTGGTGGTTCACGCACACGTGGTCATCCTTGAACTCGAGGTAGGAATCACCGAGGGGCGTGATGAAGGCCACTTCGAGGCTTCCCTCAAGCCGGTTCCCCACGGGATGATCATCGCAGAGCCGGGAGAAGTTGAAGTTCCGGCCCGTTGCGGTGTAGGTGTACTTCCGCATGTCCCCGAGGACTTCCTCGAAGAGGAGTTTGCCGAGCTCGCGCTCTTCGGACCCAGAGGGGATGGGCTGACCCTTGATCTCACGCCCGATATCCCGCTCTTCGTTGGTGAGGAAGAAGTACAGATCGCCGTTCCTTGCGACCAGAGTCTCCCCCTCGAGATTGGCGAGGGACTTCTCGATCTTCCTTCGGAGGGCGAGCTTGTCGGTATCAATCTCGTCCACGCAGAGCGTCACCAGGTTGTCAACGTTTCCGGGTAGCTCTTCGATGTAGCGGATCAGGAAGAGCACCTTGAGGACGATGCCGTCGAAGGGCTCTAGCGCGTGGTTTTCGCCAGCCTGATCAATCGTGCGCTTGACTGCTGTGTCCAGGAAGCCCTCCACGGAGGGGTAGAAGTCGTAGAAGGGAACGAGCGCGCCAATTTCCTTTCCACCGATATGCTTCGCGGCGTTTTGGAAGGCGTCTAGGGTTGATCGCTCGCCTTGTGAGAGGTGCAGGCCAGTGGCTCCTGCTTTGCGGATGGACTCGAAGACTTTTTGGACAAGAGTGAACTGGTAGGCGGCGAACGGGTAGCAAGCGGCGAAGTCAGCTTCGTCGGCGTAGTTCTTGAAGGACATGCCTGCGTGCATGAAGGAGAGCTGGTTTCGCAGGATGTCGTGCTTGCCTTCATAGGCGGCGCTGAGGGGTGCGTTGGCCTCGGGCTTCTTGTCCAGCAGGCGGCGCTTGATGACTTCATCGACGTTGCCACTGGAGAGTGAGAGGCGTGTCTTGAAGCGGCCTTGAATCTTGGAGAAGTCATGCTGGTTGCCGTGCCTGATCTCGCCGAGGACCGCGTCGAGATCCTCCTGCGAGGTCACGACGACCCAGGCTCGACCGGCGCAGACCGTTCCCAGCTGCTCGGTGATGGTCTGGAGGTTGAGCATCATGTGGGTGTCGTTGCCGATGAACTGACCGACCTCATCGACGAGGAACATGATTCGATGGTCCGGCCCCTTGCTGTCGAGGTAGCGCTTCACCCACTTGGCCAAGTTCTCGACCGTCAGACTGAAGTTGGATTCGGACCCTTCGATCCAAGCCTCTGCGGAGGCCTGACTCTGCCCCAGAGCTTCCGTGAGGGCCTGCCCGACCTCGTCCCGGTGGAACTCCCACGCGTCGCGGGACTCTTGCCAGGAGGCTCCTGCGGCCTTCTCGAAGGCTGCGCGGAAGATATCGAGCTTGCCCGTGTCCTCTAGGTGTCTCTCCAGGTGGGCGATGTGGGGGTGGTCGCTGCTGTAGCCTTGCTTTTCGTTCAGCACCTTCAGGAAGACCTGGAGCAGGGCATCGCGTCCTCCTCGGTGATCCGCCTTGCTGTCGATGTTGAAGAGAATCGTGTCAGTCGGCGACCCCACGACACGCTTGAGATCGGCGAAGAGCATCGGATCAGAGAGCTTGTCTTGGAAGAAGTCGGCGGCTCGCTTCTTGTTCCCTCCGAACTCGTGCTCTCCGTTCTCCAGCAAGTAGGAGAGGACCTTGATCAGGTGCGATTTTCCGCAGCCGAAGAACCCGGAGACCCAGATACCGTTCTTGTCAGCGGCATCCACAGTGGATTGCATCGTGCTGAGCAACACCTCGATCAGGTCGGTGAGGTGTCGGACGAGCTCCTTAGTCACCACGAACTCGTCGAGCTCTTGCCAGACGGAGGAGGCATCGAGCTGATCCGCCTTGACGACGCCGTTGATGGAGCGATGAATGTCGCGGTCGAATAGGTCCTGGATTTTCATGACTTCATCTCTCCTGGTACAAGTGCGAAGGCGCGGTAGTAGGATTGGGTTCCAGGCTGGGAAACGCTCGATGCGATTTGGCCGAAGAGCTTGAGCGTCGTGCCATCGAAGCTGCCTGGGTAGAACATGACGAGGGGAGTTTTCCCAATCGCCGTGTGCAGGCAATTCAGGAGGCTATGAGCGCGAAGCATGGGCCAGACGCTTCCGATGCCGGAGAGCAAGATCAGGCTGTAGTCGCTCGGATTGTGGGCCTCCGCGATGTAGTCGCGGATCTTCTCCGCAGAGAGCGGCCCCTTGAGGGCCTTGAGCAGAGCGGGGTCACCTTTGCTCTTCTGCAATTGGAGGGCCTTGTCAAACAGCTTGCGCTGCTTGAGATAGCTGACCACGACGTCGAGCAGATCGAGGTGCAGCACGTTCACCGTGGGGTGGTGCGTTTCCAGGCGGTCTAGGAGCCAGTCCGTGTGGCCACGAACCTCGAGCTCTTCGGAGGCCGGATAGTCGAAGATGTAGCAGGCGATCTCGTTGCCGATGCCCTCGCTCGAGAGGAAGGCTTCGCTTGTGACTCGCGGGAGAATCTGATTTAGGCGGCTGAGGAGTTGAGTCTTCATTCCGTCAGCTCCATGCAGCGCAGTACGTAGGCCTCGCCCTTGTCAGCGAGGTAGGAGCTCAGCTCTCGGTCCACAAAGACGTTTTGGAGTTGGCGGCTCCTCGTGTCCTTCAGGTAGCCCGCCTCTGCGAGCATGGAGAAGACAACTGAGCGGAGCTTTACGATAGTGGTGTCGCTCCAGTGGGGCATGTCCGGGTCTCGTCCTCGGCATCCAGCCACGAACTCGGTCCACATGTGGTTCTCGAGCTTCTCGGCGAAGAGTGTTCTCTGCTCACGGATGGTGAGGTCCATGAAGTCACCGAGCAGGCGGCTGTGCTTGACAGCGCCTGCGAAGGCGGCCTGGGTTGCGAGCTCTTTGTCGCCGTCGCGCACCATCCTCCAGAGCCCCTCTCCTAGCGGCTCAAGTCGGGCGCGGATGATCCGGGCGCATCGAATCGCGGTGACGACGGAGCCCATCTGGAGGACGTTCTGTTCCTCGACGGCGCTTCTCCACTCGGGAGTGCTGACCCCTTGGATGAGGAGGTCTGCGACTACGCGGCTCTCTCGGACGCGCAGGGAGGTGCTGGAGATCGTAGCGGCGTAGATCATGCCTTCGCCCCTCCGGTGTTTGGTGAGCGCTTCAAGCATCGCCTCCGCCTCCTCGAGGAGGGGTGGGATCAGCACTGGCACCGCCAGCCCGCATCCAGGCGTCGATCTCGTCCTTCTTGAACTTCCAGAGGCGGCCCGCCTTGTGCCCAGGCATGCCCTTGCTGGTCACCCAGGTGTAGACCGTGTCCTTGCTGACGCCGAGGTACTCGGCGATTTCATCAACAGATAACCAGCGGTCGTCCATGCGGTTCGTCCTTATTGCTCCGCGGCAAGGGAATTGAGGCTGAAGTAGACAATTCGGTGGGCGAGACGTCAATAGGGTTTGTTTGGGTTGCGTGGGCGTAAGGCTGGTATTTTTTGGTTTAGCATGGGAAGTGGTTCTTCGTCGCGCCATGAAGATCAACTTCGGTCGAACCCCCGACGTGCAGGTTCCGAAGGACACGGCGTCGTCCCGCCGTAGCCTTGCCTGCCGGAAACCGAACTCGGGGTCCACGCCCGCCGCGTGCCGAATCGTGAGAATCACGTTGTTAGCATCCAGGGCACGTCGAGCCCCATTGGGAGAATCGAGGGTGGGGCGCTCCCGCGATCACAACTGAGAGGAATTCATGACGTCCATCATTCTCAAGTTCAACGGCTCAAGCCTACTCGTCGCGGCCAAGTCGATTACGAAGAACGTCTTCCACAAGACGAAAGGCCTTTGTTTGCTTTCAGCTGAGGACAGGATGCTCACGATCACCTACCGACGAAAGGAAGTAGGCGTCTCTTTCCTGGGGTCCGGTACGGCCAAGTTCTCAATGAATGTAGGCGCCTTGAAGGTGATCGCCCAGAGCAAGGACGAGGTGTTGTGTTCCGAGTTCCACATATACGATGACCACGTGAGCCTAGGGCCCGACGAGGGGTTTTCCGTCTCCATCAGTCGCTTGCCTCCATCGGAGGCATGAAGAGAGAATGCGGAAATGGGGTTCCCCACTCAGCAGGCGGCGATCGAAGCCGCCTGCAATGAGCTTGGGGTAACACGGGAGGATCAGTCGAAATGACCTGACCCCGCGATGCCGGGGGCGTTGCCCGAGACCTGAGTGAGCTTAAGGCTGGTGGATACAGTGTGTCAGGCACGGATCGTGAAGTACCCGGCGCAGGCCTAGGACAGGTTCGGTCTGGATAGAGACCCCGAGAGGGATGCCGGAAATACGTGAATGGCGCGGACGGGCCTGCATTCATCACTCCTGCCCAACTCGCACCTAAGTTGCCCAGCCAGGTCCCCATGCAATGCGGGTGCAGATTCTAGTTCTGGCGGGCGTAACATGACGCCAGGCTCCCATGTACGTTCTCCTCGCCAACACCCTCCCGTTCCTGACCCTGTGCCAAATCGGCGGAGGCGGAGACTTCGGCGGCGGCGGTGGGGGAGGTGGCGGAGGCGGCTCAGGCGACGGGATCGGCTACCTCGTCTACTACCTAATCCGCCTCACGATCGAAGCCCCTCTGATCGGGGTTCCCGTCTCGACCGTTGTCGTGATCGTCATGTTCCGCAGCGCGAAGAAGGCCAAGGAACTTCAGGAACGCCAACTGATCCGCAAAGCACGCGGCGTCTTGAAGCACCACGAACGCGACGTCACCTGGGACGAGTTCGAGGCTCGGGACCCAGGTTTCGCACGCGACATGTTCCTGAACCGAATCCGCACCGCATTCCACAAAGCCCAAGACGGCTGGTGCGCTCAGGACCTCAGCGAACTGGTCCCCTTCGTGTCCGACGGGGCCTTCGAGCGGTTCTCCGTACAGATCGAGGAACAGCAACAAGAAGGCTGGCAGCAGACCATGGACTCGGTGCACCTGGAGAGGCTGTCGTTCCTCCACGTCCAAAGCGGCTCGCCCTTCGACACGATCACGGTACGCGTACCTTTCCGAGCACAGATCGGCAGACGCTCACTGGAAACGCAGGAAGCGATCCCCGGCTCGCGGATCGAGAAGGACTACTTCGTCGAGTGCTGGACCTTCGTGCGGCGGCGAGGGGCCAAGACCGTGAACGGGCCGGGGTTGATGGAGGGGCACTGTCCCAATTGTGGGGCGCCGCTGCGGTTGAA